>RHMF01000559.1_pt1 | contig 23098 bp, 27 predicted proteins | sample 5365151 | NCBI WGS metagenome assembly RHMF01 (sample SAMN10266501, study PRJNA497801) | feces metagenome | isolation source: feces | host: Bos taurus | place: China: Prairie of Fairy Mountain | collected 2017-08-14 | reverse complement strand
CACTCCACCACCGCCACCACCATCTGGTTTTCCGTTAATCTTCATAATTACTAACTCTTTTATTTATATTATTTATGGTTCTGGAATAGGGAATATGATAGAAGCAAAATAACTCCAAGGGCGAGTCGTCTTATATGTGCTCACCAGACTTGAAGGCACATAGATAGAACCGCTGCGACTTCCTAACGGTGTGCTTGTGAAATCTGTACTTGACTGCAAATAACAAACTGAACTTCCTCCAAGAACCAAAGTGCTCAAAGAAATACAACTCCTGAATGCCTCATATCCTATACTTTCACAAACCGGAAGGGTTATTGAACTCAACCTTCTACAAGACTCAAATGCACCAGCAGATATATATGAACAGGCAGGAAGGTTTACATTGACCAGATATGAAAGATGGTAAAAAGCACTCATTCCTACAAACTCACATAAAGGAAGGTCTATATCTGTTACATTCTTACAACCGTTAAATGCGTGTGATTCTATGCTTGTGCAGGCAGGAAGATAGATGCTTGTAAGACTGCTACATCCATCAAAACAGTGTCTACCTATATACTCTACATAAGGGGCGCTAAACCTGCTCAAAGAATAACATCCTGCAAAGACATAATTTCCCAAGTAATAACAACTGTGTAAAAAGATAGTAGTCATCAAACTACAACCTGCAAATGCATAGTCTTCAACACTGTATGCATTTGTTTCAAACTCCTGGAAATCATCACCCTTTGTGTGCCATCCACCTGAATAGTATGAATAATAGAATGCACTGGAACAAATAACTCCATCGAACTGGTCATAATAACCCCGATAGTCTTGCAGATAGAGGGTGTTTCCGCTCATCTTGAATTCACCGCTTATATCGGAAGGATGCCAGCTGATATAGTACTGTCCCGGCTCGGCGGACAAAGGTCTTATGGCACAGCTGATATAACTCCATCTACTGTCGTTCTTGTATGCTCCAACAAGTTGCGGCTGTACATATACTACACCCTGGCAGTTTGCGATAGGAGTGTTGTAGAATATGCTGTTTATGTCGAAGTAAGGGTCATACTCCGTTTCAAGGGTGACAACACTTGTACTCCTCAACACTATGATAGACAGGTTAGGACAGTTGTAGAAGGTAGATACGTCTATGTAACTGACACTTCCAAGGTCTGCATAGGACAGCAGCGTACAGTCCTTGAATGCCTGTGAGTTCATAGAAGAAAGGTTAGGAAGTTCTATACTCCTCAAATGGGTACATCCCTCGAATGCTCCCTTGGCAGGTATGTACTGTGTACCATAGTCACCCAGGAGGGTCGTACACTCCGGAAGACTGATGCTCGTCAGGTTAGGACAGTTGTAGAACATAACCGCCTGTGCAGAAGGTATGCTTATGTCATCCACAAGTGAAGGACAGTTGGTCAACCTCACATTTGTAGCAAGCGGCATATCCACTCTCGACAGTACGGAAAGGTTGTCTGCGCCATTAAAATTGATACAGGCAGGAAGACTCAACTCTTCCAGGGAAGTACAGTTGTCGAAGGCGTTTGCACCAACAAACTCACAGACAGGAAGACTCACCTGTGACAGGTTGGTGTTTCCTATGAAAGCGGACACACCTATGCTTCTGCACTGAGGAAGTGATATCGATTCAAGACCACAGTAGGCGAATGCCATCTGGTCTACCCAGGAACACTGAGGTGCATAGACACCATAAAGGTTTTCACAATACCTGAATGCTGCATAAGACACTATCTGGAGTGAAGGAAGGTAGGCATAGGACAGGTTTGTGCAACTTTCAAATGCACCGGAACTCATCTGTGAACACTTGGGAAGACTGATAGTCTGAAGGGAAGAACACCTTGCGAAGGCATAACTACCCATCCTCCTTAATCTCGGTAGATTGACCTGTGACAGGTTGAAGTTGTTGGCGAAGGCCTGTGTGTCAAGGTCAGTACACCTGTAAAGGTTGGCATAGGCAAGACTGCTGATGCCGGCAAACCCCTCGAACTCCACACTCTTGACGTTGGTTTCCATATTGACCATATCCTCTACCTGACAGAACGCCCTGCTGGTGACCCTTCCAGAAGTGGATGCAGGACCGGTCCAGGAGTAATATCCAGAATAGTCCTGTGTCCGGTATGACTCCCCGAACATAAAGAAGTCACCTGATATATAGTCAGGTGTCCAGCTCACATACCACTCGCCTATGGGAACCGGACCCTGCTCCCATACCAGGTCACAGTATGCATAGACCGCTATTACGGATTCACAGTGGGTGTAGATACCCACTACGTTTTCACAGTTTGTATATATCATTCCTCAACTATCATTGCTATTAAATATGAACACCTTTCCTCTTCGGTCATATCCTCCCACTCTTCAATAGTTCCCTTCCATATCAAGTTGGAATCCAGCTTGCCGGCAATGTCTATCGCTGTAAGGTAACCCTGGTTCTGTACCCAGGTCTCGGTGGCATAACCGTCAAGGTCTACATCTGTAAGGTACTCCTGGTTTTCTACCCAGGTCTGTGTTGCATAGTTCTGGTTTGTCACCCAGGTCTCGGTAGCGAAGTTCTGGTCAAGAACCCAGTCCTTGGTGGCATAGTCATCCAGGTCTTCATCCCTCAGGAATCCCTGGTTTTCAACCCAGTTCTTGGTTGCATAAGGATCCAGGTCACACAGTTTGATATAACCCTGGTTCTCGACCCAGTTCCTGGTCCACTCCTCGGTGGCATATCCACACAGGTCATCCTCCACCAGATATCCCTGCTGGTTCACCCAGTCCTTGGTGGCATAATCACACAGGTCGTCCTCTATCAAGAACCCCTGGTTTCCTACCCAACTCCTGGTAGCATATCCTTCAAGGGCGGAATCTGTAATGTAACCCTGCTGCCTGACCCAGGTCTCGGTGGCATATCCTTCAAGTGCATCCTCGGTAATAATGTGTTGACCCCATATCCAGTCCGGTGTTACATAGTTCTGCCGGTTCACCCACTCCTCCATACGATCGTAGCTGATATTTGCCCACATAACAGCATACCGCCTTGTTGCATAGTCTTTATTTGTAAGTTCAGTTTCAGACACATAGTTGTTGTCAACCCAGTTCTTGTCTGCATAATCGGAAAGGTCATCCTCTTTTAAAAACCCCTGGTTTTCTACCCAGTCCTGCGTTGCGAAATCTTCTAAATCTGCGGTCTTCAAGAACCCTTGATTGTTTGTCCAGTTCTTTGTGGCATAAGAGGTCAAATCGGGCAGTTCTTCCCTCAAACCATCCACTGCATCATCCACATAACTGATAGTGGCATATTGGCTCAAATCCTGGTGTTCTGTGAGGAATCCCTGACCTTCCACCCAGGACTCGGTGGCATAACCCTGTAACTTCAACTCTATTTCATCGTCAACCCACTCCTCGGTAGCGCCTACCTGGGGTACGTTGACTGTAATCCTGTTGTACCCGTCAACACCGTCCGGTTCATAGATACCGTTCTTGTCTATGCTGATAGAACCAAGTCCCAGTCCTTCCACATTGAACTCCCCTTCACCACAGTCGTTGTAAGGTACATAGAAGTGAACGGTCACATAAGCGCCGGCACACCAGTCACTGAACTTCTGCCTGAAAAGGGTGAACTCATAACCGGACTCCACCTCTATGCCCTGCTCGCCTATGAAGTCTATCACTCCGTTCAACAGGGTGACGGCGTCCGACTGTACATAGTCTATGTTGTCCTCCGCCTTGGTCAGCCTGTCTATGTAGTACAGCACATAAGTATATCTGATATATCCTATGTTCTGCTTCAGGGCGTTCATAGGAGTGGCGACAAAACAACCGAACCTGTTTTCCTTCCCGTTGATAGTATAGACATCACCACAGAAGGCGTCATTCACAAGGTAGTTGCTTCTGGCAACGTTGACCAGCAGCATATTCAATTCACTCAATATCATCTGTCAATACTCTTTATTTTGTGTCTGGAAGGTCGTTCCTCAAACCACACCTGCATCCGCCCCATCCGAGGTAAAGACCGGTCTTGTACTGCCTGTCATTGGCGGGAAGCTTGCCACAAATGTGATTCCTGTACTCCGGATAGTAAGCGCTGTTGGCGTTCAGGTAGTCAGTCAGCCTGTTACCATAGAACTCGGCGTCATACTCATACTTCTGTACTATGTACTGGAAGTCCTTCATAGTAGGTCTGGTGGTCCACTCTGTGTTGGCCTCTATCAAACCCTGGTTCTTGAACTTCCAGCTGATAGGAACGGCAACCTCCGCCAGTGTCTGGAACATCAAGTAAGGTATGACATACTCGTCCAGGAGGAACTTGTAATTTCCGTTTACCTCATCCTTGATAGTGTTTTCAGCCACCATATCACAGATGGTTTCATACAAGGAAGCGCCTATCAAGGTCTGGAGTCCCTTGTCCTGGGCCAGCTTGATAGCAGGCTTCAAATAACCGCCCCAAAGGTTGTCGTCTATCAAACCCTCGGACTTCAACATTTCTTCACTGATCAAATATATCATATCACTCTTCTGTTTTACTTGTATCTTCAAGCTGGAAGGTCTTGAACTTAATGACGAACCCCATACTCCTGAATGCCCTCTCGAAGTCCTTCTGGATAGGAACGACCACAGTCTGGTTGTAGAGTTCAAAGGATTCCAGATACTCCTGCTTTGAAAAACCATTGTTCTCGTTGGGAAGACCGAACAAGGTCGGGGTGGCCCTGAAAGCAATGAATATGTCCTCCTTTACAGACTTGGCCAGGGCGTCATATTTCAGGTCGAACTTGTCATCCTGAATCTTGGCTATTTCACAGGCGTTGTCCTTGCTCTCGTTAAAAAGGAGGAGGAAGGATCCTGCATTGTCCGTTCCACAGAACTTTTCCTTCACATCCCTCTCGATACGGGCCTGTGTGTCCTGGTCTGGCTCGCCGTTGTTGAAGGATATAATGGCGTTTGAAGCGAACCCCTTCATAATGTTGTTCAGGTGGAAGTTGCTTATTTCTGTACTTATCTTGACCGACTTCAAAGCGCCTATGTACATAGGAACAGGATAGATACCCCTGGTCTTGTGTCCCTTGTAATAATAGATGCAGGTACCCTTGTCTGTTCCCGGTGTCCAGGAGTTGTACTCCAAGGCCTTCTTGGCATACTTACCCCAGTCATCACTATAAAACACTTTTGTTTCATCCTCTGACCTTCTGCACTTCTGGAAGTCCAGCCAGTACATAGCCTCCACCTTACCCGCCTTGTACATCAACTGTATGGCGAACCCGCCGAAAATAAGGTAGTCGAAGACACATTTCTTCACAATGTCTTCCAGGGTTTCATACTTGTCATTCACCACTTCAAATGCGCTGATAACCCCTGAACCGAAAACATAGTCGGCTGTACCGTTTATCACAGACTGGAGTATGGCGCTGTTTTCATACAGAACATACAAATCCTGGGGGAACTTGTTGTTCAGACCCCAGCTCACATAGTCAAACCCAGACCTGGCGACCTCCTTTGCATCCGGCAAAACTGTCTTTTCAAGCTCGAATGCACTAAACACTAACTTATCCTTCATATACTATATTGGTTTTCTTTTCATTATAAGTAGGCGAGGTGCTCACATAATCACCTACCTGCCATAGACCTACTTCCACACCAAGCTCATACCTGTATGTCCCGTTGGGAATGTCAGTCACACCCGTCATATCTATCTGATAGTACCTGGTGTCCTGGGAAAGGTCCGTCACATCGAACTCTATCTGCTCGCCTGTGAGTTCATTGGTCAGGACCAGTTTGTCTGCATTTTCAGAAGAATGCCTCGGAATCTTAACCATTCCACTTTCAAAATATACCATTTTCAAATCTATTTTACTATATTTATGAAAAAGACCCCGGTTTTTCAACCAGGGTCTTCATCTTCTATGTTCCCTATCTTATGCTACGGAAGTAGGAAGGGAAGCGATCAATGTTTCATCAAGCAAGTAAGGAAGGGTAGAACAGTAGTCCTGGACAGTAATGTCATATCCGGCGAAGTCACCCATAGCAGCACCAGTCTGGACTGTACCGCTTGTAAAGGTCAAAGGGTGCTCGATACCCAAACCATAATAGTCACCTGTGTTGGTTTCTACGACAGCTGCGACGTTACCCCTCAAAATCTCGGCAACTTCCTTTCTTCCATCCTCTGTAAGCTTGGTGAACTTCAAGTTCAGGTCAGTCTGTACATAGACTGTACCGTTGGCCTCATCGGCATTCAGGGTAGAGTTCATAGCACCGTTACCGACCCTGAACCTGTACAGCTTGAAAGCGCTGATATTGCTGGTCATATACCTACTTGAAAGCAGGTATGGTGCAGCAGCGTTCCAGTCTGCAAGCCAGACGTTCTTGATACCACCCACTGAATCCTTACAACCGAAGTCAAGACCCTTTAATGTAATTCCACAAGCACTCATATATTATTTAACTTTTTTATTTTCTTTATAAAGGGGGCAGGCCTATTCCTACCCCCGGGATTCTGAACAACTATATTAGTCGGAATCTGAATCGGCAGTCAAAGACTTGACGACGATCTGATCCGGGAATGCAACCTGAACACCAGCATTGAACTTGATAGCAAGTCTGAACTCCTGGTTGTCCTTTGAATACCACAGGTCGAATACTTCCTGGTCGCCCTCGAGGTCAGTGCCATAGAAGAAGTTGTTTCTTGCACCGGCGACGATCTTACCGGTTCCGTTCAAACCAGGAACACCATAGATTCTGGTTGAAGTACCAGGCATAATAAGGGTCATACCCTCGTCAACCTTTGGATCATAGTGATAGAGGTTGGCTGCGTTCAACTCACCCACATAGTCCCTGAATGAATCCTCGCCCATATAAATGACGGCGTCGTGAAGGACTTCAAGCGGAATGGCTGCATAGGCGCTGTAAACAGCGGCTGCCATATTTTCATTCTCGACTGGATCGACTGTGATAACATCATCCTCGTCAGCAAGGATAGTCAGAAGACCGTCGAAGATAGCGAGGTTACCAGAACCTGCCTTGTCACCCTGCCAGATGGCCTTCTCGACCTCGGCGTTGACGTGTGCGATAATGTCGGCAACAAATGCTTCCTCGAAAGGAAGGGTTTCCTTACCGGCTGCTACCTTGACCTCATAACCGGCCCAGTAGTCCAGGAGGGTTCTGTCACAGAAGTTCATATTGACCTTGACGTGACCTACCTCAATTTCCCTCTGTGAAAGGGTGTTTGTACCGGCCTGATTCCATCCACAAGAACTACCGTCACCGAAGACAACGGAAGTGGTCAGAATGTTCAAAGCGGCCTTTGACTTGACACCTGTCTGGAGGTTGAACAAGTCAGCAGACTTTGGTGCAAGGACAGCCTTACGAATCAAAGGAAGCCTCTGCTCGTCTACATAAGTTGTTAAAGAACTAACGTTGATACTCATTTTTTTAATAATTTTAATTGTATATTATTTTTCAAAATACTTCATTGCTCCCTTTGTTTCCTTGGTAGCGAAGTCCTTGATCTCTTTCTCGGCGGGCTTCAAGGCACTGAACTCCATATCATCCTTTTCCTTCTGCAACTCTGCGATAGCTGCCCTCAGGTCTGCAAGTTCCGCTTCTAATGCCTCGAACCTCTTTTCATACTTGTCTTCTTCCGGTTCAGCAACCTGTTCAGGCTCTGTGACCTCTTCCTCTGCCTGTGCGACTTCCTCTGCTGGTGTTTCCTCGGTCTCGGCAGGCGCTTCCTCCTTGGGTGCTACCTTGCCGTCAACCACCTTGTACTCGCCATACTGTCCGTCAGGGGCAGGAACAATATTACCGGCTTCATCTTCTACATAGACCTCCATACCCTCTGTGAGTACTTCACCCTCGAAGATCAATACGCCTTCCTCAGTCTCGACCTTACCAAGCTTCATAAGGTCCCTGAATAACTTCATCACTTTAAACTTCATAATCTATTTATGGGTTTTTTATTATATCTTCCAGCCAGGAGTCATAGTCGTCCACCTCGGACAGCTTCACCTCGGCACCATAACCGAACCATCCCTGAAGACTGAACCCCCTCAAAGTGTGCTTTTCCTTGATAGCGGACCATACCTCGTCGTTCTCGACCTTGAAGGTGGCTATCCAGGAACCGTCTGTAACCTCACTGAACTCGATAGGGGATACGTTCCTCGAACTGTCCTTGATATAGGACTCTATCATAGTGAGTCCTTCTATCATTTCACCCTGGTGCTCTATGTTCACCCTGTTGTTCAGACCATTCTTGAAGTACCTCAACATCATCTTCTTGATAGTGTCCCTGTCAAACAGGATACAGTGGATACCGAACTGCTCGTTCTTCCTCAAAATAGGGGTGTCTGCAAGACAGACGACACCGGTTATTTCCCTCTTGTCATCGTCGAACCTGGTGAGTTCCACCTTACTGTCCTTTGAAAAGGCGAGGAAATCTACCTCGACGGCAGGGAACTCCACCAAGGAAATGGCGTCCATTCCAAGCTGCTCGTCATCATCTATTTTAACTTTGTAGATCTTCATTACAATATTTATGAAAACTTTTATTATATCAATAGGTTGCCCTTGCTTCAGCAACTGCCACCTTGGTCTGTGTTTCTGTAATGTCGTGTTCAAGGACATACACCCTCTGGTCTGTGATGGCACCCTGGGTCTGATACCCTGTCATAGTAGGTGCGAATTCCGGTGTAGAAGCGGCGACACTTCCCACATTGATAGAAGGTACATCCAGTGAAGCACCTGATCCATCTGACTTTACAGCAGAAATCTTTGATATACTTGCTACACCTGCTGCTGCGATAGACGCTGCCTGTGCTATACCCATTGCCCAGTCCCACCATCCTGTATGTGTGGTGTATGTCATAGCAAGTGCTGCGGCTATACCTGTGAGTGTCTGTATGGTGGTTGCTGCGATAGCAATACCTTTCTGTTCCTCTGTACCTTCCGCCATCATACTCGATATAGAATCAAGGACATCCGCTATACCATTACCTATGGCCTTATAACCACTTATTTCATCGGCCTGAATCATCTTCCTCTTTGCTGCTTCAGCACCATACAACTTGGTAAGTTGTTCCTCATACCACTTCCTTATTGCAGTGGTGTCCTTACCTTCCTTTTCAGCTGCATCTATCAACATCTTGTACCTCTTTTCAAGGGCTTCCTGTTCCGTCAGAAGGTCTTCATTAAAGGAATCAAGCATAGACATCCTGGCCTCGTGTTCCCTCTGCTTCTGATCTTCCAGTCTTTTCTTTTCATCTTCTTCCCTCTTCCTGGCTGCCTCGGCCTCCTTTTCACCTTCCTCTATCCAGTGGTTTTCCCAGTCCTGGAGGTACTGTTCCTTTTCAAGAATAAGGTTCCTGTACTCATCACTGTCTTCCTTATATACAGCGAACAACCTGTCGAAATACCTCATCTGCCTGTCAAAAGCACCCTGGGTATATCTGCCCGATTCTGCACCCCTGGTCCTGGCCGCCTCCAAATCCCTTTCATACTTGGCAAGCTTTTCTTCAAGGGCTATCCTCTTCTTGTACTCATCCTCAGCTATCTTTATCCTCTTGGCGGACTCCTCCTTCTGCTTCTTGGTCATTTCCTCCTCCCTCTTCTTCTGGGAATTGGCCACACCCTCGTTGTAGTTCTTCACCACACTGAATCCATCCTTCAAGGCCTGCCAGGCACCACTGAAATCACCCTTAATCATCTTACCCAAAGCGATAGCAAGACCCTTCAAGGAAGAAGTGAACACATTGAACACACCCCTGGCCACATCACCCAGGTGTTCCATCTGCTCCGAAGACAGTCCTATCGCCTCTGTGAACTCATCCCAGTAGGCTATGATAGAACCGAGAACAACCAGAAGAAGACCGAATCCCGTTGCGGCGATTGCGGCCTTCAAACCACCCATAGACTTACTGGTGGCATTGATAGCGATAGTCAACCTCTTGAAGGCCTTCACTCCGTCATCCAACTTGGACAGACCCTGGGTGATACCTATCAAGGCGGTCATAGTGGCGGTGATCTTCTTCTGTGCCTCCTCGTTCTCGATACCGAACAAGGACAAAGCGCCTGTGGCAGCTGTGATAGCACCACTGACACCGGCCATAACTTTTGTAGCATTACCCATCTTCTGACCGAAATCCATAGCGGAATTGTTGACCTCCTGCATCTGGTCCTTCAACTCCTTCTGGATATTGGCGGCCTTCCTCATAGTCTGGGCATATTCCTCTGTACCCTGCTGGGTGTTCAGAAGCTGGTCCTTCAAGTCCTTCAACTCCTGCCTCAACTCCTTGACCGACCTGGTACCTTCACCGGTGTTTATCTTAACTACCTCTTCTATCATAAGTAAAACTTATTCTTTTCATTATTTATGGGTTTACGAAAGGTTTGACACATTACTAATCTGAATCAACTCCACCTTGGTAGGGGCTTCACTGTTGGGGTTGAAGTCTATGATCTTGTTCACCAGGAAGACGTTGTTGTCTATTACAAACAGCTGGTTGAACTTGAAGTTTATGAACTCCGGGTAGGACATCCTGATATAACAGGTCACCTTCTTGTTGTTTATGTTGAATATTTCATTCAGGTACCTGGTCCATCTGTCCACTATGGAGTGCATCACTGCACTGCTTGACACATTACCGTTATAGACTTCCGCCGGCACTGCAAAGGTGGTCCAGTAAAGGTTCACCTGTCCGTCTATGGTCTTTGGTATGTAGTTGTCGAACTGCGGTATGAAAGGAAGCTGCAACTCATAATAGACGTTGTTTCCATCCTGGGTTGTCTCGACCTCACTCAACCATCCTGAACCGTTCAGGTAGGTGTACTTACCCGCTATCCTCTGACTCGGGGTGTCATCACTGATGGCATAGAAAGGTACGTTCTGCTGGTATGGATTCCTGCTGTTGGTCCACCTGAAAGCGAAGAAGGGGAAGTACTGAATCTTACCGTCCTTGTCCAGGGTGTTCACCACCCTGTTGGTATAAAGACCGTTACCATATTTCAGTGCATAGTTGGAGTTCAACACCTGCCAGGTAAGGCAGTCCAGCTTGTTGGGTATGAACACACTTTCCTCCTTGTCGGGATTCAGTTCCATAGTGTCGTTGTTCACCTCTATGTCTGTGAATATTTCTATGTCACCATAATCGACACCATAGTTCTTCAGGTACTGGACACCCTTCCTTGACTTGTTGTCCTTGTAACCGAACAGAACCCTCCTGTACTTGTCCACAACAGGATCTATCACCACATCCTTATCATAATCCACCGTCACCTCCTTGTAGGTCACAGCGTCGAAATAACCACCCTTCAGGTCTATGGTCTTGGTGGCATAGTCTATGTCGAAAGCAAGCCTGAACTTCTTGGCATAGTCTATCAACCACTTGAAAGGATTGAAGTCGTTACCCAGAATGTCCTTGATGGTCCACCTTGACATACTCCTGTATGTGTTGGAGGTAATGTCCATCTGTGAAGGGTTGGTGAAGTTACCGGAAAAGGCGCTGTTGGTGTTCCAGGTCTTGCTCTTGAACTTGTCGTTCTTGAACGGGTGAAGGAAGGCCTCTGCATTGAACCCACAGTTTTCCTGAATAATCCTACCGGCCCTCATATCTATTTCATCACAGTTGAAGTAGAACCTGAACGAATTGGTGTTCAGCGCTATCCTACCGAAGTTGAACACCTGGGTCAGCTTGCAGGTGGTACTTGAAGAAATGGAATTGCCATTTGAACAGGCGGTAGGAACGACCACCTTGTGTCCGAGTGCCTTCAACTTGGTCCAGGCGTTTGGAATGGTGTACCAGGTGAAGGAAAGGAATCCTTCATCACTCATCACATTCAGTGTGTCATCACACATATACAACTTGTACTGCAACACATCGTTACCATCATAGATATCCAGGTGAGGAATCCTCAACACACCCATATTGTCGTCGGAAGCGTGGTAGTAACTCCACTTACCGTCTGTCACCCAACTGTTGCCGGGGTCACAGTTGGTTGCCTGTGTAATGAAAGCAAGACCGTCACAGTTGATAGTCAGGGAAGGAGTACCGTCACCTGAAATGGTAATCACATTACCGCTGGTGGTGTAGGTGTACCCGTCCAGGTTGGAACTGCTCACAGTAGGAAGGAATGAACCGGCCGAATATGCCCTCTGGGATACGGTCCAGGTCACATTCCCGTTGACACCATCACCGTTGTCCACCACACTTTCCTCACCGGGGAAGTAAACCATATCATTGTAATAAGGGTTGTCCTGGTTGAACCAGTCGGCGTTCAGCGTCATAGTGTACCCGTCATAGTCCCCGTTGTTGATCTCCTGCTGTACCAGCTTAATCAACTTGTCCACCCAGACATAAGGCCTGGTCATATAGGTCCTCATCTCGTTGTATGCATTGAAGTCAAGACCGTCTTTAACATAGGCCTCATAACCGGAATTACCCCTGGTGGCGGTGATAGTTTCTGTGAAAGGAGTAATCTTACCTCCGGCACCATAGGCCTCATAACCGGTGGTGTCGAACAGGTCTGTCTTTCCTATCAACTGTGGTGCGAACCCGAAGAAGTTGGTCCAGTCGGTAGAAGACCAGGACAGGCTGTGGTGGTCGTTGGCGAAGGAGTCATAGATAGTCTTGGTGTTCATCACTATTTCCTTCCAGAACCCGCTGGAATCCTGGTTGTAACCCGACAGGTTCTTGTCCTTCAGGATAGAAAATATCTTACCAAGCTGGCCATACAGATTGACTTCATAGACCTTGTTCTTCAAGTCTATGCTGTTCAGGAGGGCATAACCCTCCATCACCATAGAACCGTTGAAGGTCATATACATAGGAATCTTCTGGGAAGGGTCATAGTTTATCACATCCTGTCCCACAAGTACCTGGTGTTCCAGCTTGTAGATATAGTTGAACAACTCATTGTTGGAAGGTGTCATAGGCACCTTGATAGTCTTGGAGTAATCCACAATAATACTTGTCAAATCACTCAACTCGGTGTACTGCTTGTTCAGGACGAAGTCTATGTCCTGATTGATCTCGACAGGGTTTTCCCCTAAAAACAACTCTATCTTCATATCTTATCTGTATACTTCAAATGTTATCTTCATTGTAGGAACCTTCTGGCCCGAACTGTATATGGAAGCGGCCTCCACCTTCTCGACGTTCTTCACCCTTCCTTCCAGGATGGTACCTCCTGAATAACTGATACCCGGGAATCCACAGACACTATTGCTTGTAGGACCCAGGGTGGCCGCCTTGGCACTCTGCATAGCGGTCATCAAGTAGTTGTACGACACATCCGAATAATGTGTGAAATGGAACCAGTCAGGGTCCACATAACACTCTATTTCATAGTGGTTGGTGATAGACCCGTTGTGCTTGTCACCATACCTGTCCATATAGTCCGTCTTTTCCAGGTTGTTGATAGACTTTCCTACTACGTGACCGGCCTGTGTCAATATCTTCACCCTCAAAGGTGTGGAAGTGCTGGCCCAGTTACTGTAAAAACCGCTGTTGTACAGGGTCAACTGACAGTTTCCACAGGCATTGTCAAATGTAGGAGTGGTGACCAGTACGACCATCGGCTCCCATACACAGGACATATCCTGACCGGAAGTAAGGTTGTTCTCGTCGGTGAATATGAACTCAACTGCCACTGTCACCTTGTTCACTGTGGTATAACTCCCGTTGTACTTATTGTACTTTGTAATAAAAGCGTCTATCCAGTCGGAACAGTCCACCTCATAGTCGCCTCCGAAGTACCTGCTCTTCCCTACGAAGACTGTACTGGCGGAAATGTTGGTGCTGCCGTTCAACTGACCTGACACCTTCACAGTATAATCTACTGTAACAGTACCGGAAGGAACAGTCGGCTTCAATATGTACTTACCTCTTGTAACGGTGTTGTTTATCATAGCTTTATAATGTCTTTTATTTGTTCTTCCAAAACCCTGGGATCCAGTGTGGTCATCGCCTCCACTATATCCACCCGGTTCATAATACCCTGCGCCCTGGGTGACAAATCCGCCTGCTTCACCACTCCCAGCCTGTTCATCTTGGGAAGCGGCGGCGACGCCTGCGACAACTCCCTTGGAGTAGGCATAGTGGCAGGCCTGGTCCTGAACTTCAACCACTTGAAGTAGTCCTCCATAATCAAGGTGACCACATAACCGTCACTGACCTCCCTCACCTCATACTTGATAGAGTTCTTCAACCTGCCGGTCCTCACCGGCACCTGACCCCTCAACTGGTCAACCAGGTCCTGTCCCACAGGATTCAAGTCTAACTTCAACTCACTCATTTCTTCATCATCTTCTTCATCTGCCGGTCCCTCCACTCGTTCCAGTCCATATTGAACAGGGTAAGGTTCAAGAACTCTATCAAGTTCATCCCCATCACCTTGTGGAAGTCCAGCAACGTCCACTCTATCATAGGTCTGACATAGAGTAAGACTCCATAACTTCCGATACCAACTCCTGGAGTTCCGGATTCCTCCTCAGCGCCTTCACTGAAAAGTCTTTCATAGTTTTGATGCAGACTATGAACTGCAACCGAAAAAAATTGAAGACGGCATAGGCGTCCACTATACTCATCCCAAGTATGTCCAGGTACACCCGGTCCATATCATAACCCTCGCCATATTCCTTCCCCTCCGGAACCAGGACGGTGGACAATATCCTTTCCCACTTACCGGTCTTGCTCTGGTTGACGAAATCCATATACCTGGCGACGGTGAACTCCTGCAAGTTGGCCTGGGTCACATACCTCCTCCCGTTCAAGGTATAAGCGTTCCTTATAATCACCTTCGGCACTTCCTCGTCCAGGAACTTCAACTTGTTCAACTCCATACAGAAATCCTTCCAGGACATATCGTCCACCTTTGCACCCAGAAGGATGCCGGCGGCGTCTATCTGCCCCTCCAAGTCCTTCAAATCCAGCCCCTTCAACTCCTGGAACTGGGCCAGGGTGACATCATACCAGGTCTTCCCCTGTACAACCTTCTTCTTCCTCTTGAATATCATATACTTTCCTTCTTATTATTTATGGGTCATTTGACCACAGAATAGACATAATGACCGGACCTCTTACCCCTAAGATAGGTCACCACATACCTTAATGCATCCATACAGTGGTTGTTCTTGTCCTCCGGTATGTCTGTGTAGTTCCCGTCCAGGTCCTGCTCATAGGAGTAGGTCTTGAACTCCTTGGCAAGGGTGAACCCCGGCGGACATACACAGTGGATCTCGAAGCAGTTCACCAGCTGTATGCCCTGGAAAACGCTGTTGTTTCCCTTCACACAGGGCTTGATGGGAAATCCGGCATTACTCAACTCCCTGATAATCTGGGGCTCGGCACTGTCAGCTATAATCAAACCCTTCTTGTGAGTGGGACTCCACAGCCTGTTCTTAATGTCGGTCACATCCAGACCGGAATTACAGAACTCCTGGTCCACATATATCTTGTCCCCGTCTATCTCGACCTTCACACAGGCGGTAGGGTCGTTGAACCCGAAGTCCAGACCGTAGACCGGGTTCTGGAAGTGGTGTGACCCGGGCTTGTCGAATATCACCTTGGGGTAACACAGCCCTTCCCTCAAATACTCCTTACCCTCGCCATAGATGGCCCACCACCTGCTGTTGTGCCTGTTGGACTCGATCTCCCTGACCTGTTCCTGGGTCAAAAACTGGTTGTCCAGATAGGTGGAGTGGAACTCTATGAAATCATCCCTGGACCTGTAATTGTCTATCCAGAACTGACAACTGGGGTTGTAATCGACAAACTTCACACCCCTGGTCCTGACGAACAACTGCTTTATCTTTTCCTCGTTGATATAGTTGCACTCGTTCACATACAGTATGTCCCTGGATGCACCGTGAAGTTTGCCGGCATTGTCGGCGGAAAAGAACTCTATCCTGTTGTTGTTTATGAAGGTGTAGACCATATCGGTCTTGTTCACATCTATGAACCCTATCCTGTCATTACTGTCAAGAATCTGCTCGAAGTCCCTGATGCATCCCCTCTTCAAATGGGGAACACTCCTGGACACCAATCAACAAGTCCTTCTGACCACCTATCAACATCAAATACAACAGCTGCAAGGTCGAGTATGTCTTACCCGACCTGGTACCGCCATAGTTGCTTATGATAGTGTACTTCCCCGATTGATAGGCGTCCAGGGTCCGGGTGAACACACTGGACAGGTTCATCATAACTTCTGAATCTTATCGAGTATATCCGGGTCATCACTCTTGACAACGATAGTGGGAGTAATGTTGTTTGTGGTACTTCCGTCGGCCTTGATACCGAACCTGGGCAGCTCGTCGGGAAGACACACCATCTTGTACAGGAGTTCCTTGGACTTCTGGTTGCCGGCATACAACTCGGTCTTCAGGTTCACCTGCAACCTCAGCCTGTTCCTTTCTATCACCTTCTTGGCCGCTTCCAGCTCGGAAGGATTCACCTTGTCCATATCTACGTTCAGTACGGCACACATTTCCTCTACGGAACTAATGACGGGGTTCCTTACAAGGCATTCCTTAACTTGCCTGATCTTCAACTTTGACTTCATCTTTCTTTACTCTTTTTCTTTTGGGTTTACTTTCATTCTTGGCCTTCAACTCTTCCAGCAGCTTCTGCTCGGCCTCCACAACTGTCTTCTTGTAATGGAAGTAGAGGCGTCCTACGGAAGTCATCATCTGCAATATACAACCGCCACAGGACAGGTTGGCCTGCCTGTTCAGGGTCTCGTTGTACACCTTCTGGACCGCTTCCAGCTCCTCCGTAAGAAGACCTGTTGCATACCTTGAATTGATGGCCCTGGTGAAATCCTTTTCATAAGCCTTCACCAGTTCATAATCGTCTTTACTGAATGGTCTCATATCTTGTTAATAATTTTTATGAATATATCCCTGAATGTAATAAGAATCAACTGTATGACCGGGGTCATCACACATACCAGGAGGAGGTAGCACACCATCCACAGACTGAATGTGTGTGTGATCCATAGATAGACAAGACCGGACCAGAAGGTCATACAGAAAGAACAGTCTATCGGTTTCAGGGAATAGTTCGGGTCTGACATCCTTCCACCTGTCACCAGTCTTTTTATCCAGGACTTCAAGTGGTCCATAAACCCTGATATATCGAGTATGACCACCCAGATAATTGCTATCCAAATAATGTCTATCATAATCCTTCCTTTTTAATAATGTCCTTCAATATGTCCTTCAAGGTGAAGTCCCCCTCATAGGTGTTCCAGTTGGAGGAGTCTACGTTGTATATCACCTCACCGGACCTCTTGGTGTTCTGTCCTGCATCATTGGGTGAAGCCAGTATGACCGGCAGCGGTGCTGTGAACCCCTTGTGACACCACTTGTTTATGTTTATCACCCAGACCGGGAACCTGGCCTCCTTGTACCTGTGCAGGGAAGAACGGTTCAGGGGTGTGTTGTAGTCCCCGTCCCAGCCACATCTGTTCTTGCAGGCCTGGTACTTTTCCTCACCCAGCTTGCACTCTATACCAAGGACCGGTCTGTGACCCACCGCCACTATCACATCTATGCAGCTCCACTCTATCCTTTCTATCGGATCCTCCTGGTTTGAAATGAAGACATCATAGTCTGGCAGGAGTTCCGTCAACCACTTCCTTACAGCCTCCTCAACCTGTCTTCCACAGGTAAGGTTCCGTTCAAAACTTACATTTTTCATATCCATATTCTGTTTGTTTATATACTTATTTATGCAGTAAGAAATCGGACTTGTTCGGTCCGGTGCAATAACGGTGCGACAAAACGGATATAAAAAATCCTGAACTATCTGATATACAGACTGTTCAGGAAAAAGACTGCGGTGAGGAAGGGATTCGAACCTTGCATTGCATCACTGTGCATCATCAACTGAACTGTCTGTAATAGGGTTTTGTCACCGGCCACCACTGTCATCTTCATTGCATCTTACACCACCCTTTGCATACCGGTGCAACATTTTTCAGGTTTTGTTGCACCGGCCTGGATGCGGTGCGGAACTGCGGACCCCTTTTCTACGGACCTTCAAACCGTAAGCATAAAGTGCTCGTTTACTTATAGTTTGAAGCTTATTGTAAAATGTACCGAAAGGCTTATTGTAACTTTTACAATTTATTGTAATTCAATAAATCACTGTGTATGAGTGTTTTAGTACACCAAGACGGTGAAATCGGATCCGGCCTGTTTTATACAATACAAAGATAGAGGACTTACTTTACATTCACAATATCTTGTCTGAAATCCTTACGTTTTTGAACTGTTTCCATTCTATGTTCATAAACTCAGATTCGGACATAGTGGTAGGTATGCCTGACCTGTCCATTATTACCTGTAATATACGGGTGAGGTTGGATGGTCTTGAAGGGTTCACCTTCCAGTTGTTCCAGGGTGTATGTACGGATACAAGTCTTCTGTTGTCCTTGTCATAGGACAGGAGGAAGTCGAAGTCCAGGCCTGTTTTGGGTCCTCCTGTATAGGAAAGTGGTTGTATGGTGAGTTCTTTCTTTTCCATATTGTCTGTACGTTTCTTTCTTGCGGGTCATACGAACTTGAGGACTGTGGTGTTCTTGATGGACTCCATTGTTTTCTGTATGATAGGTGTGTCATAGTACTCGCCCATATCGGTGATTAGTTCTTCCGGTGTGAGGGTTGGGTCTACGTTGGTTGTCATATAGTCCCAGTAGGAGTCCGCTTGTGCGAGGAGTGAGTCATACATCCATCTTGGTTCGCCGGTGGTGAGGTGGAGGATATATTCCTTGTAGAGTGCCAGACGGAAGTCTATCCAGGTGTCGTCCGTCTCGATTGAGTTGAGTAGCGCCCTTTTGAAAAGGGTCTTTTTAGAAGGTCTTCCCATAGTTGTAGTGAATTTAATTGATATTATTTTCCGTTTTTCTTATAGTACTCTTTTCTTTTGTCTATAAGTTCCTGTCTGTGTTCCAGGTAGTACTTCCTTTTGTAGTAGCGTCTTTTTTCCTCTTCCTCGGTAGGAGGTGTTTCCGGGATTGATTGTTCTATTGTAAGGAACTCCTGGAGTTCGTCCGGATCCACAGTCTGCAGCCACTCGTAGGACTTGACAGGGTTTCCGTCTATGTACTTGTATACCTTCACCCAGTTGAAGTAGTGGGAGGCGTTCTGTCTTTGGTTGCATAGGACTTCCTCCTTCCGGTACAGCACCCTGGGGTGAGGCCGGTCCTCCGTCACCTTCAGGGAGTGGCGGTGTACGGTACAGTTGTCGGTGTTGTAGACCAGCGTTCCTATCGGCAGCTTCATATCATAAAAAATAAGTGTCACCCCTACTCGGCCCACACTTCCTTTCGGGGTAACACTTCCTAATACTATATCTTATAACGTATGAAAATGAAGAAAATGGTGTGGGGCTTTTCCTATATTAAATATAACAAAAAAGTCAAGGAATAATAGGTTTTTGTGAAAAATAACCCTTTTTTACGGTTCGTTTTTTTGGGTGGTGGTATAGGCCTCCCGTAACATAAGAAAGATAGGATCCAGGTCTTCCTCGAAGGATACAAGGAGTCTCAGGTGGAGGTCCCTGGTCTGGAGGTCTTCCTGGTAGTCCTGGAACTCCCGGTTTATGTCATCTATGGTCTTGTTCATTCTACTATACTATTTTGGCCTGTAAGACACTTTCTTTTATAAGACAGGTAATTTATCATCTTTTATCTTATCCTTCAAAATAGAGGGGTTTCTGTTCTTCCTATAAGGAAGAATGAACTCTATCAAAGAAAAGGACTTCTATCATAAGACCTGTTTGTCTTATCTTCTTGGGTGCGTTAGCAACCAAGACTCTTACAACAGTAGGTTGGTTCAACCATAGGTTGTAAGAAGAAGTTCTGTCTTACGCCAGAACTTTTGTCTTTACATCACCTGTTCTATGATAGGTAATCATTCTTTATTCTATCTTATTTCAGGTAAGAAGTCCTTCACTTGTGGACACAGCCATCCCTTACAGGTTTTGAAGGAACTTACGTTGATAGGACTCGACTCTATCATTCGGTCTGTAAGACCTCTTCCTCCTTCCAGGTAACTCCACTGTATGACTTCTATCGACAAGGGGCACTGTGTTCCTCGAAATGAACCTCTTCAGTTCTATTGCTGTACTCCCCCTTAATGTAAGCGTTTCAGGTGACATCGGTACAGCAGTCAATATTGTCATCCAGCTCTAACCCTGGATTCCGGCAGCCGGTTGGTCAGGTAAGGTTCTGACTTGCCGGTAAAGGAGTAGCTATGTATGTCTACCGCCTCCCTCCTGAATTGCCCGCTTGCGGCACTGCCTGGTTATAAAAAAACACACTCTGAATATCTTCAAAGCGGCACTACTCACTTTTTCAGGACTCACAGTGTGAAGGTATATTTCTATTTAATTGTCCTGGACCTATGGTAGTGCTCATCCATAAACTAATTAAACTGTCAAACTATTTACAAACTAAATATAACAAAAAACTCAAAAAACTATTCTACTACTATATTTATGTAAGTTGTAATTTCAGTTTTCTGGACCTTGTTATTGCCAGACACAAGGTCTGTCAAGACCTTGTTATATTTATGATGCAGTACATAAATACTGTGAATAGCTTTCTGTTATTGTTACCATAATTTTTTTGTTTTATTTTATTGTCTATCCAGGACCGCTGTGAAGTGCTCCTGGTTTTTTTTGTGCGGATACGAAAAACCCTTCCTGCGGTCCAAGGGGGTAGACCTGGGGAAGGGAAAATCTGGAAAGCAATATCCTATCTATTTATGGATGCCTGTCTATACCAGTCTATGTGCAAGCCGCCAGGACTTTCCATCATAGTACCACATACTCATCTTATCTGGAACCTTACCGGGTACTCCGTTAATGACATCATCCATAGTCTTGTGAAGACCATTCCTTAAAATGTGGTCCCAGCATACTCTTGCTGTGATATATTTGTCAAAATATAGTGTGTCATATCCTGATGCAACTATCTTGAACTCGAAAGCATCATTGAGATCAAACTGTTTAACCATAGTCCGGTCCTCCTTATTTCCACAGGGGTTCACTGGTCCCATAGCAGAACTTTTCAATCATAGCAGTCTTCTTCTTCTGCTCAGGAGTCATTTCAGGGACTCCATTTTCATAATGATCCCAACTAAAGGGTTTCATTTCAAACTTAATTTTCTTCTGTTTCATATCTTATAGTTTTATCGGTTTTCCTTTCTATTACAAATATAATGTTTTTTTCCGACATATCCAAAAAAATCTGCATATTTTTCTTGCTTTATTCAAAAAAAATGTTATAGGGAACTCCAAAAAGAACCCCTGAACCAGAACCGGCCCAGGGGAAAGATACGATACAAACAAAAAATATGGGAAAAATGTGTGGCAACAACCACATATAAAATATAACAACGTCTACTCTTCAGGGTCTTCCTGGACTTCCTGGTCCACATCCTTGTCACCCACTGTAAGGGAAGTGTTCCCGTGTTGAAGTCTGGCGGTCTTGCCCGAGTTCACTATGGCAGGTACCTGTGATAGGGCGGCGAATCCGAACAACCAGGCCACCCCTTTGAATATGGAGGAATCTATGACAAACTGAGGTGGGGTCAAAGCAGATCCTATCATCAAGAATATACTAACAGCCAGACATATAAAGAAAGCTATCCAGTGACCTCTTTGGTTACAGTCCATAGCCTTCACCCTTTCCCTTAAACTCATTTCAATATAGCAATACTTATATCACTATATTTATGAAAGGTTCTTCATCCTGGTGATATACTGGTCCAGGGTCTCGGTTTCCATTTCCATACCCATCTGGACCTCCCTGTTCCTGATGCCGGCGCTTATCTGCATCTTCATCTGGTCAGGCGCCTCGGTCCACAGGTGCTCCCATTTCTTGAAGTACTCACTGAACCTCCTCTCGGCACCGTCCCTGTACTCCTTGGTACTTATTTCCTTCCAGGAAGGGTGACAGAAGACATAGTAGGAGTCAAGGGTGATGGCCACCATCGCTTCCCTGGCCTTGTCCATCTTACCCTTGGAAGTGAACCACTCCAGAAGACAGTCAGAACTCTTAATCAAGTCAGGATAGGTCTTCTTGATATAGAGGGGATCCCTCCTGCATACGGAACTGTCCCTCCACTTCCACAGATAGAAAGGCTGCGGACACCACTTGATATACTTGGTGCAGGCCTGTACCTGGGCGTTCAGAACATTGTCCTCGTGTATGGTACAGGAGTCGAAGAAGTGAATGTCGTTCCTGACCAGGAACTCCTTCAAGAACACCTTGGAGTGGACGAACTGAAATCCGTCCTTCCTGTCTATGAAGTAGGTTTCACCTGCATTCGGTTGTCCTTCCGGTACCCTTCCTTCTTCCAGGAAGACTGCATAGAGTGCATCGAACCCGTTTATGGTCGTTTGTCTGCCGTCCACCATCACCTGCATAGGAGTGGTGGTTTCCCTCTTTATCAACCACAGGGCAAGACAGTGATAGAACTGGTCGTCACAGTCACACCACATCACATAATCACCCTTTGAATAATTGAAGGCCTGGTTCCTCATTTTTGATACACCACCCTTGGGTTCTGTATGGTACTGGATAGAATAGGTGTAACGGTCAAGGAACTCCTGTGACAGGTCCTGACCGGACTCGCCGTCTTTGCAAATAATGACCTCTATGGTCGACAGATCAATGTTCTGTTGGAACTGGATAGAATCAAGAAGGGGTCTAATGACCTCCTCACCCTCGTTGTAATAGGGCACTAAAATAGATAGAAACATATTGCTTTTCCTTTTTTCTTTATTTATGGTCTTTTACACTATAAAAATAACAAGGTCTTGACAGACCTTGTGTCTGACAATAACAACAGACCCCAGGATATAGAGTCCAGGGGTCCGTCTTCATATTGATAGTGTTTCCTATTCTGTGATAGGGAAGATCCTGCTTGAATAATCTGACCAAAATGGGTTTACCTTATACTGGTCAACAAGGTTTGAAGGAACATAGATTGATACATAATCTGCACTATTGAACTGTCCATTTCTATGAACTATACCATCATATCTTAACACTATTGTTAAAAATGTATCTGGGCTCCTGTAGAATGCATCCGAGTTTATAACTCTAC
>RHMF01001503.1_pt1 | contig 23103 bp, 21 predicted proteins | sample 5365151 | NCBI WGS metagenome assembly RHMF01 (sample SAMN10266501, study PRJNA497801) | feces metagenome | isolation source: feces | host: Bos taurus | place: China: Prairie of Fairy Mountain | collected 2017-08-14 | reverse complement strand
TCTCTGCCACAGAATACTTGTACATCTCTTTCATCACTATTAAGTTTTATATTGGTTGTTATATCGTTAGGTTTCTACTCCTTCACGCAGCGTACAGGCATTGCATTTGCTCGGTGCATCGCTCGTGCTACATCAATGCCATTCCAAGTGCGTGTTGCAGTGTTGAGGTCGAAGAAGAGTGCCGAGGCATCAGCACCATCCGTCGAAGCTGTCCAATAATAACCTGACCATGGAATGGGCAACTCTTCGTTGTCGTTGATGATATCCAGACGGCAGTCGAGATAGTTGCGACGACCCTGAGCGGTGAAGAAGTGCTCGGCTCCAGTAGCGGTATCCTCCAACATCCAACCATAGAGTAACTGAGCCTCCTCCCACGGCATATCATCGTACGAGCCTACGATAGTGAGGTTCTCGAATACACTCTTTGCAGGAATACGCCAACCTGCGGGACAGGGGTCGTTGTCTGTTTTTGAACTCTCCGACCATAGATTATCGTCGTGACCCTCGTATAGCCAGTCGTAGCCATTATCCTTGTTGCCCTTAATTAGTGCCATAGGATTGTGAGTGCTCCACTCCGAGGTGCCAATCTTTGAAGTAGACTCCTCATAGCTAAGATATGTCTGGTAGCCTTCAGCATCCCACAATGTATCGTCATGGTTGCCAGGGAAGTCATAATGCTGAGGACCAGCATAAGGATTCTTGTTGCCCCACTGATAGTATAGGCCGTAAGAGAGATAGATATCATCGCCATTTGTCGATGTGTTACTATTCTGGAAAGCACCAAGGTTGCGATTCATCATCGTAGCGCCATTGAGCGAGATAGTCTCCTCGCATGGGTCACCATTAGTAACCCAGATATGCCAACTCCATACGAGATTTCCCTCCTTGTCGTAAGCGCCAATAAGTGCATTGCCCTCAAATACCTTGTTTGTGGGTTCGTCGTCATCGCTTGGCTTCATCTCAAGGTAGAACGATGCCTTGCCGTCGCGTAGGTCGAGATACTTGATTAGCTCCTTGCGTGTCTGCCACATAATCTCAATACTCTCGGTATCAAGCACTACACCGTTACCACCCTTGTAGGGGTCGAACACAAAGCGTGTCTCGGCTTTATTGGCAATATAGCAGTTGGCAGGCGATGCTGTGTAGTCGACATCGGGGTTTTCCAAAATGGCTAAATAGATGCTGATATTGCGCTCCGAGCCTTGGGGTGTGTAGCCTCTTAACGAGAGGTCACCTTCACGCACCTCATCCTCGTCGAATGTCGAGGGTGCAGTAACGGTGATAGTACCATTGTAGAGGTCGATATCATCAACTGTCCAACCTTCAGGTTTCGATGTTACACCGATAGAGGCGATGTTGAAACTATCAAATGAGGTAGTGCCCGTAGCGCCAGGCATCGAGACAAGAATACTGCCCGAGGGCACCTTGAAGCTATATGTTTCCTCCTTCTTGCACGAGGTGGCAAGAAGGCCTATTGTAACCAAAGCTACCAAACCATAAATTAGTCGTTTCATATCTATTTTTCTCTTTTTATCTTGTTAGTTAAGTTCTATCTCTTTGAGTGTCACTACGATGTTGGAATGCTGGTCGAGGAGTGTTGTGAGCAACAAGTCGGCCTCAGAGCGCTCGGTAAAAGTGCCAACCACAAATTTACCATCGGCGCGTGATAGCATCTTACCAGGTGTCGTCTGGTTGATTGTAGTGCGTATCTCGTCGGTAAGCATCTCGGCCTCAATCTCAACCATATAGCGCATGCCTATGATAGGCATATCTACAACCTCACCATCTTCAGCATTATCCTTTGCCAAGGTGATATTGATAAACTCGCCATCTTCCCATCGACAAATCTCGGGAGCACGGAAGCCCTTCTCCTTAAGGAAGAGCTGGGCCTCTTCAGCTTCGGCCAAAGTAGCGAAACCACCTGCATAGTAGCTAAATGAGTCGTCGTCGTTTTGCTCAATATATAGTGGCTGAACACCCTTGAAGAGTGTCATAGGTTGCTTTGAACGGAAGTTGCCGAGCAAGATACGGTAGATTGTACCACGCTCAAATATGCGTAACTCGGGAACGGGATTTGATGAGTTGTAGTGGTTGGTACGACCCACCTCGATAGGTGCAAAGTCGAGGAAAAGACGACGCTCAACACGGATAGGCTCAAGTCGGTAGTCGGCGAGGTTGAGGTTGTCTCTAACTCCCGACAACGAGTCGGCAGCCTCCATAAGCTCCATCTCGCGAGCAAACTCAATCTCGTGGCCAAGCAATGTGGGGCGACCTACGATATAGCGCATAAGGGCATCGGAAGAGTAGATGCCATCGTTTGATGCACATTGCTGCAACATCGTCGAGAAATCCTGCGATGCCTTATCTACGAGGTCGTAGCGGTGTTCATGTTCAAGGATATAGCCGTAGGCGTAGTATTTTGTGTCGATGATGTGGTTCCACTTCTGCTGCATCTCGTCTGAAAGCTCCTCGGCCTCAATCTGGAGGTCGTTGATAAGTGCGAGAATACGCTCCGCCTCAGCCTCTTCGGTGGCGTTGCGATACTCCTCGGCAGCCTTGGCGATGTTGGCGTAGGTGGCAAGATAGTTAGCTGCGATACCATCCATCTCCTTGTCCTCCTCGTTGGCCAAAAGAAGGTCGTTGTAATCCTCGCCAGCGAGAATATCGCGGAAGATATTGTTTTCAACCAAGTTGCGGTAGTAGATAGGTTCTGCGGGTATGATGATCTCCTCGGCAGTAGAGTCGGGGAGCTCGGCAACTGCCTCTTCCTCCTCTACGGGGTTCATCAGCTGCGCCATAACCCACTCCTGCTCGATAGAGTTGATGCGGCTTGTTAGCTGACCACGCTGCGAGCGTAGGTCGAAAATTTGCTGCTCGAGGTCGAGAATATAGGTGGCAAAGCTATCACGCTCGGCGGTGATGCTATCGGCGCTCTCCGATGCGATACGCTGATACTCGGCACGCGCCTCGTTGATTAGGAGCGTTATAGAGTCCTCCTTCGACTGCAACTCCTCGCTGCGCGACATAAGCTCGCTGTACTCCTCGTTCGAGGCAAGCTCCTTGATGGGTCTTTGTGCCACCGTAGCACCCACGAAGAGCGATGCTACGATAAGCGTACAAATTATCTTACTACTCTTTATCATTGTTCTCGTGTCTATTTCTTCAAACTTTAGGCTCTATCTCCACGAACGCATAAAGAAGAGCTGAATAAATCCAAAAATCTCCAAGCATCAGTAGTGCCGAGAAGAATTTCAAAACTGCGGGCAACGAGGCGTAGTTGGCCATCGAGCCCACCTCGCCAAAGCCTGGGCCTACATTGCTGATGCACGATATCGAGGCGGTGAAGCTTGTCGTAAGGTCACAACCAAACATCGTATAGACGATGGTGCCTATTAGAACGAGCATGATGTATGCCACGATAAAGGTCATCACAAGGCTAAGGGTGCTCTCCTCCTGCACCGTGCCGTCGATCTTGGTGCGGATAACGGCGCTGTGGTGCTGCTGTAAGCGCATACGGTTACCAATCACCTTGCAGGCGATGAACAATCTGTCGACCTTCATACCACCCGATGTTGAGCCTGCGCAACCGCAAATAACCGAGCAAAATACCAGCAACACAATGGCTAAAGAGGTCCAGGTGTTGGTATCTGCCGTAGCAAAGCCCGAGGTAGTGGTGATGCTCACAACTTGGAATGTTGCGTGGCGTATCGCCTCGCCAAAGTTATCGTAGATGCCCTCGGCAAAGAGACTGATAGCAATCACGATACTAACCGAGGCGAGCATACCAATATATGTGCGAACGATAGTCGAACGGAAAATATTGTTCTTGCGACCCGTAATCGTTGCATACAACACACCAAAGTGGATACCCGACAGAGTCATCGCCACAATGAGGATTGCCTCTATGGCGGCGCTATCAAAGTAGGCAATCGAGAGGTTCTTGGTCGAGAAACCGCATGTGCCACACGCCGACATAGCATGAGTCATAGCATCGAACCAGTTCATCCCCGCGTACTTCAACAGCAGGGTGGTGATAAGCGTCATACCCACATACACGAAGATAAGGATGCGGGTGATAACCCTTGTGCGGTAGTGGAAGTTATCCTTGGCAATGGTCGACATCTCGACATTTGACAACATATGGCGACTGCGCCCCAACGAGGGCAAAATCACAAGGGCAAACATAACAACGCCGATACCACCAATCCATGCCGACGATGCTCGCCAAAAGAGCATGCCACGAGGCAAGAACTCGATATCGTTGAGTATAGATGCGCCAGTCGTCGTGAAGCCCGAGACACTCTCAAACCAAGCATTTACGGGCGTAAACTCGCCACCCCAGATAAGGTAGGGGAACATGCCGACTATACAGGCCACAAGCCACGAACCAACGACAATAGCATAGCCCTCCTTGGTCTTAATCTCATCTACTCGGTCAACGAATAAAAGCGGGAAAAGACCAAGTAGCGCTGTGAGGAATGCCGAGAGCAGCAGAGGCGAGAAGCCCGAGTCGTAGTCGTTGATTAGCGACACACCGGCAGAAGCGAGCATAAAGGCCGCTATAAACTGCATCACCATGCCGATATATCGTATGACTACATTTACTCTCATCGGGTTGCGTTAGTTGAGCTTCGAAATTAGTCGTGCAATATGGTCACGCAGAGTCTTAAGTTCATCGCGTGCCTCCATACCCTCGTCGAAAGGCATCTTGTAGGTGAGATAATCGCCCAAACTGCGGTTGATGCGCAAAACAGGGTTGAGGTAGTAGATGCGCAGGAAGTAGTAGAACATAATGACCACCACCAACATTACCAAGAGCGAGATAAAAACAGGCGTAACGGCACGACGAGCCGTGTGGCTGAGGTTGTTGACCTCGGGACCAAGGGTACTATTCGTACCCGTCATATACTTTGTGATATGGCGCGACATATTCATATACTGAACCTTGTATTGGTCAGCATACCAAATCTGCGTATTGAAAGGGGTGATAGAATCCGTAGCCTCGGTCTCCAAGATGTGGAGGTGGACACGCTTGTCGAGATAGTCGTTGGCCATCTGGTTGATGCGCTCTGCCTGCATGCGCAACGAGTCAGCGGCAACGGCATTCTCGGTGGTTGACATACGCTCGCAAGCGCTCTCTGTTGCAAGGCGGAGGTGCTCGATAGAGTTGAGGCACTGCACACGGCGTGACTCACGCTCATCACCCACAACGGCCATATAAATCATAGCATCGTTCTGCTCGTTGAGTGCCGCAATCATCTCGCCTGCAATATCGACATTCGACTTGCTGGCCATAAGAATCTCCTCGGTATCGTGGCTAACGCGCTCCAACTCCAAGAGCGACATAACGCCCGAGAAGATAAGAAGCAATATAATGCTCGTAAAGGCAACCCTTAGGCGGCGAGCCAAAGAGTTGATGCGTAAGTTATTTTTTACTCTGTCGAACATAGTCGTCTAATCGAAAGATAAATTAACCCACAAAAGTAATACTTTTGTAGCAATTATCCAACAATTTCGCAACGAATATCATTCTCCTCGAGTAGCTCAATAAGTCGTACGGTGGTTATCTGGTTGATATAACGCTCGTTGTAGGGTGCACGAACTCTGAGATAGTTATCCGTGTAGCCAAGCATCTCGCCACTGCGGTTGGTGCTCTCAAAGAGTACGGGGCGCTCGGTGCCCAAATAACGGCGTGCAAAGTCGGCATGAAGCCTATTGCTAAGCTCCTCCAAGCGCTCTACTCGCTCGGTGGCGATGCGCGACTGCACCTTGTTGGGCATCGCAACAGCAGGGGTGCCTGGGCGCTCCGAGAAGGGGAAGATGTGCAAGAACGAAGCACCCACCTCCTCCAAGAGGCGATAGCTCTCCATAAACTCCTCTTCGCCCTCGCCAGGGAAGCCGACGATAACATCGACGCCAAGGAACGAATCGGGCATCAGCTCACGAATCTTTGCGATGCGCTCACGATACTTATCAGCAGTATAGCGACGACGCATCGCGCCGAGTAGCTTTGTCGAGCCACTCTGAAGTGGAATATGGAAGTGAGGCATAAATTTAGGTGAGCGTGCGCAAAGCTCTATAATCTCGTCAGTTATGAGGTTAGGTTCGATGCTCGAAATGCGGTAGCGTTCAACGCCCTCGACACGGTCCAAAGCACGCAACAAATCGACGAATTTCTCGCCCGTCGTGCGACCAAAATCGCCAGTGTTTACACCCGTGATAACAATCTCTTTCTGACCCGCTGCAACAATCTCCTCTGCCTCCTTTACGATGTCGGCAATCGGGATGTTTCGACTTGCTCCACGAGCATAGTGAATGGTGCAGTAGGCGCACTTATAATCGCAACCATCCTGCACCTTGAGGAATGAGCGTGTGCGGTCGCCCGAAGAGTAGGCGGCAAAGAAGCGCGAAATCTTGTCGTAGGAGCAACCATAAACCTCGGCCTTATCGCGATTTTCAAGTTCAACTACTCGACGATATAAGTCGCCTTTGTCGTTGTTACCCAGCACGATATCTACGCCCTCGATAGCGGCAATCTCCTCGGGCTTAAGCTGTGCATAACAGCCCGTTACGGCGATTATGGCATCGGGGTTGCGACGGTGTATTTTGCGGATAATATTGCGACACTTTTTGTCGGCGTGCTCCGTTACGGAACAGCTATTGATAACCGCCACATCGGTGGGTGCTGAACTATCGACACGCTCATATCCGCCCTCCTCGAATTGGCGGGCGAAGGTCGATGACTCGGAGAAGTTGAGCTTGCAACCTAAGGTGTGGAAACTTACTCGCTTTTTTGTCATTTGCTCTTCGAAAATAAGTTACATTCTGTGGGGCGAAGTTACAAAAATTTTGTCTTATCACGAAAAAAAAGTAAATTTGCGCGTTTAATAGATAGAATATGGTAAACTTGCTGAACGATATTGTAGCCTACGACTTTCTGCAAAACGCCCTGATAGCGTGTGTGCTGTCGGGCATAACTTGCGGTATTGTAGGTAGTTATATCGTTGCTCGCCGTATGGTGTTTCTCGCTGGCGGTATCACTCACGCCTCGTTTGGTGGCTTAGGTATGGCACTTTGGGCGGGCTTCAACCCCGTGGCTGGCGCCTTGGGCTTTGCTGCTCTCTCGTCGCTCGGCATCGAGTACTTCTCACGCCGTAGCCGTATCCGCGAGGACTCTGCCATAGGCATCGTCTGGTCGGTAGGTATGGCGCTTGGAGCATTGTTTATGTCGCTTAGACCCGGCTACCAGACTGACCTAACGAGCTATCTCTTCGGAAATATATTGTTGGTCGATAGGGTAGATATCATCGCCTTGGCACTGCTTACGCTCGTCATTGTGCCTATGGCGGTGCGCTATCTACGACCCCTTTTCTATCTCACTTTCGACGAGGATTATGCCCGAAGTCAGGCTATCCCTACAACGGTTGTTGCCTACATTATGTCGGTAGTTATTGCCGTAACTATCGTCTTGTCTATCAAGATTATAGGTATCGTATTATTGCTGTCGTTGCTAACCATACCCACGGTCGTTGCCAATGCCCTTACGAAGGACTATCGCAAAATAGCGCTAATAGCCTCGGTGGTGGGTGTCGTAGCAAACTTGGCGGGCTTTGTTCTTAGCTATGCCTACGACCTCCCGACGGGTAGTTGCATAATTTTTATGCTATGTATTACGCTTATTAGCGTAAAAATACTATCTTTGCGCAGATAATTCGTAAAATGAAGAAGATACACAAACTCATACTCAAAGCCTACATCGGTCCGCTTATCGTCACATTCTTTATTGTGATGTTCGTGCTGATGATGAACTTCGTGTGGCGTTATATCGACGAGCTCACGGGTAAGGGTCTTGATGCGAGTACCATCCTCGAACTTGTCACTTGCGCCACCATCAATATGGTGCCTATGGGCTTGCCATTGGCGATGCTCCTCTCGGCGATTATGGCGATGGGTAACATTGGCGAGAACTTCGAGCTTCTGGCGATGAAGTCGGCAGGTATGTCGCTTATCCGCATCCTCGCACCGCTGATGGTCGTTGTGGGCGGTATCTCGGTGGGTAGCTTCTTCGTGTCGAACAACCTTGTGCCATACGCTAATGAGCGAATGTACGAACTGCTGTTCGATATCCGCGAGCAACGCCAAGAGATGGAGTTTCAGGATGGTATGTTCTTCAACGGTCTGCCCGATATGAGTATCCGTGTGGGCAAGCAAGACGACAAAACAAAGTTGCTCACCGATGTGCTTATCTTCGACACCCGCTCTCGCAATGGCGATATGACAACGACGCTTGCCGACTCGGGCTATATCCGTATGTCGGAGGATAAGTCGTTCCTCTATATCACGCTCTTCAATGGCCAGACATACGAGCATACACGAAGCTCGCAATGGTACGACAAAAATACTATGCGCCAGCATAAGTTTGAGCGTCAGGATGCAAGTTTCCCGGTGGATAATGTGGCTAAGCCCGAGGGCGATATGTCGCGCCAGTTCACCGAGTCGCAGACGCGTAATATGGTTGAGCTTGAAGAGCTTATGGACTCGCTTAATGTGATGATTGAGGAGAGTACCCAGGCATCGTACGCCCCACTTTTGAAGGAGCGTATCTTTGTGCGCGATACTACCATCGCATTTAGCTACGACACCGCCTTTATCGACCGTAGCTCCTTCGCTCGTGTCAACTACAAGGACTCTATCGAGAAGCTCGGTACGCGCGACCGTGCCCGCGTATATAGCGTAGCGAACAACTCGGCTCGCTCGGCGCGTGGCGCCTACTCCTACGACGAGCAGACATCGAAAATTGCTATTACTCAGCTCTATCGCTCTGAGAATGAGTGGCATCGCAAGCTGACACTTCCCGTATCTATCCTTGTATTCTTTATGATTGGTGCCCCGTTGGGAGCAATTATCCGCAAGGGTGGCTTCGGTACGCCTATCGTTATCTCGGTGATTTTCTTTGTCATCTACTATGTCATTTCGGTGTCGGGCGAGAAGCTCTCGAAGGAGGGTACTTGGGAGTCGCTCTATGGTATGTGGTTGCCGATTGTGATACTCACGCCTGTGGCTATCTACCTTACACGCAAGGCTACCAACGACACCTCGTTGCTCGACTTCGATTGGTACGATGTGCGTATTCGCCGCTTTGCCAAGCGAGTGAAGAGGTGGTATAAGGGTCTGAAATTAAAGTTTAAGCGAAATAATGCCTAAGAATTTACGAATTGTCTTTATGGGTACTCCCGAGTTTGCATCAACATCGTTGAAGCGACTCGTTGAGGAGGGGTATAATATTGTGGGTGTTGTAACCACACCCGATAAGCCTGCTGGTCGTGGTCAGAAGGTCCACGAGAGCGATGTAAAGGTCGTTGCTCGTGAGTTGGGCTTGCCTATCTTGCAACCTGAGAAGTTGCGCGATGAGGCATTTTTGGAGGCGTTGCGTGAGCTACGCCCCGACTTGGGTATCGTTATTGCCTTTCGTATGTTGCCAGAGGTGGTGTGGGCTATGCCTCGCCTTGGTACTTTCAACCTCCACGCCTCGCTGTTGCCCGAGTATCGTGGCGCAGCACCCATCAACTGGGCGATTATCAATGGCGAGGAGCGCACCGGCGTAACAACATTTCTGCTTAACCACGAAATCGACAAGGGCGCAATCATAGAGCAGCAAGCCGTAGATATTCTCCCGGAGGATAATATCGGCTCGTTGTACGACAAACTGATGATGATTGGCGCAGAGCTTGTTACACGCACGGTGGATAAGGTTGCTTCGGGCGATTTTACGACCACCGAGCAGATGCATATCGACGAAAGCACTCTCAAGCCTGCACCCAAGATTTTCAAGGAGGATGGTCGTATCGACTGGCGACACAGCTGCCGTTCGATTCACAACCTTGTGCGTGGTCTTTCGCCCTATCCCGCAGCGTGGACACCCATCTTCAGCGAAGGTGCGGAGGTTGGCTCAACCAAAGTCTTTGCCACCCACTATGAGGAGTGCGCGATGTCGGTAGCCCCAGGCACGATGCGCACCGATGGCAAGACATTTATCGCCGTGGCAGCCGCCGATGGCTGGGTATATCTCGATGAGTTGCAGTTGGCAGGCAAGAAGCGAATGGCGGTTAAGGATTTGTTGCTTGGCTGGCGATTTACCGAAGTCAGATTTATGGAATAAGATACGAAAAAAGCGAATGAAAACCATTCGCTTTTTTCGTACATAATTTAGAAGTACAGCTTAAATCCTACCTGAGCGTTTGTCAAGAGTGAGAAGCTTAAGCCCTGAACATCCATCGAAACGGGGGTATTGAGCATCTCGGTTTCAGATGAGAGGAAGGCGTACTGCAACGATGCAAGGCTCACGGTCATAGCAAAGCGACTGGTGGGGCGGAACTCCACAGCCAAGGGCTGCAACTCTGCTACAAGGCCATTTGCTGCAAGATAGCTATTGTCGCTCTGCTTGGTCATCGACATACCATAGCCAAGCGAGATATTAGGCGTGTAGTAGAAACCTTTGGCAAGGCGAACATAGTATGCCAAGCCGGGGGTGATATTAAGCGAGTGGCTGATATCCTCACCTGCCTTATCGAAGCCGTAGCCGATATGTGCCTTGAGAAGTAGGTTGTTAGCCACGAAGTAGCCATACTCCAAACCAAAGCCGAAGTCATCGCCACCGAGCGAAACCTCCTCGATATCATCGATATATGCCGAGTGAACGGTAACCTTTGACCAACCCTTTGCAGTCTCATAGCCGAGGTTTACGCCAAAGTAGCTCTCGCCCTTCTGCTGTGCCGAAACGGAGAAAGCGACTGCGACAATGGCAACGATTGATAGTAAAATCTTACGCATAGTTAATTAAGTGTTTTTAAGTATTTAGGTATTTGGTAGAACAAATATAGCACATTTTAAGTAAAAAGGAGAAAAATTTGCTGATTTTTCTCCTTTTTGCTCTTTCATTTACTGAACGCTGATTGTGTAGTTGTCATTCACTACGATATTGCCCAACACGGTGTTCTCGGGGATTACGACATTCTCGCCCTTGATGCAGAGGCAGAAGAAGCAGGGAGGACATACCACGATGCCAAGACCTACGCCAAGACCGATTGCCAAGCCCTTGCGGTCGTCGCCCTGTGCGATGTTTGTGCCGATAAGGTTGATGCGCTGACCATCTACTGCGGTGGTCGATACGCAGTTAATCTTGATGTAGCCCGCCTTGCCTACGCCCTTGGCGCGCTGAATCTCGATATCCATCACCACGGGAGTGCCACGGCTGATTACGATATTCTCGCCCTTTGAGTCCATAATATTGGCATCGACAATGCCATAGGGCGCAACCTGTGTGCGATACTTGCTGTTAATCTCGGTCATCAACCTCACGGGGATATTCTGACCACCCAATAGTTTTACATCCTGTGCCGATACTGCACCTACGCATACGAGCGCAACGAGTGCTAAAATAAGTCTTCTCATGTTATTAAGTTTATTAGTTATTGTTTATTTGCTTTTTGATACATCAGTGCTGTTGTAAAGCCCTCGGTAATCTGGCTGTCGTCGGTAACCATCTTCGACATTATCCAAACATAGTGTCTTCCCTCTTCTCCCCAAGTGCTGCTATCCTCAAACTCCCAACCGAGTTTCGAGAGGTAATTTGCTACTGCGGGTACAGAGTTGAGCTCCAACTCTTTGCCCGTCTCATCTACAAGCCAACTCTTATTTGGATTCTCCTGACCGTAGTTGATATCAATATGACCCGTTTTGGATTTAAGATATGATGAACCTGATATTGAGCAAAAGACCTTGTAGGGCTCTTGTGCCGATACTGCACCTACGCACACAAGTGCAACGAGTGCTAAAATAAGTCTTTTCATATTATTGTAAGTTTTTGATTTCGTTTCACTTCCACAAAGTTAATACATTTCCCCCCCCCACAAAATTTTTGACCAATTATTTACTCTTTTGAGCCAAAATATTTGCATACCTACATATTTATACACAGAGCGAGGGAATATCTGACATTTAGATAATGAAAAAATTATTGCTAGTTACACTTTGCTATTTGCTCATTTCTCATTAGTAACTAAGGTAGTCGAGGCTACTGCTTGCCAACCCCTCGGTAATCTCGGCAGAGGATGTGACCTCCTTTTTAAGTATCCAGACTACCACAATGCGGTCGAGCTGGCGGTTGTCTATTGGCATACGCTTGATGGTGGTGTAGCTGTCGTGGAGCGACCAGCCATAGCCCGCCATATAGTTCATCGCCGCCACCATCGACTCAAACTCAATGCGCTTGCCCGTGGAGTCGGTGAGGTAGCTTTTGCGCCTTGATGTCTGACCATAGTCAATCTCGACATTGCCGACGATGTTTCCGGGGTTGCTCATCGATTCCTCGCCACGGATTGTGCAGTAGGCGGTGTAGGGCTCCGATGCGTAGCAGATGCCACTGATGGCGAGTGCCACGATGATAGTAAAAAGTCTCTTCATAATGCTGAAATTTTAAGGTTTATAACTGTTGCTATTACAAAGTTACTATCATATATCGCCATTTATTGCTCACCCCTCGGTAAATCGCCCAAGGGTGGGGGTGAATCGCCCAAATAGCCCCCTGAAACGACAGAGAGCCTATCGAAACCGATAGACTCTCTTGTCGATTGTGTGATTATTCGCTATTCAGCCTTCCACTCGCAGTATACACAGCGTGTTGTGCCATCGGTGGTCTCGAAGCGGCGACGCACAGGCTCAAGGTTCGAGATACACAAAGGATTCGAACACTTGCAACCAAGGTCCTTACCGCCGTGGTCGAACTGGCGTGAGGGGTCTTTCTGCCACTCCAAGAGCTTGAGGATAAGTGCCATACGCACAAACTTGCCATTCTCTACCTGACGGAAATAGGCAGCACGGGGGTCGCTATCTACATCAATTGCAATCTCGTTGACACGGGGCAGAGGGTGCAAAACCGCCATACGCTCCTTGGCACCACGCATCTTCTCGGCATCCAACACGAAGCAATCCTTAACGCGATCATACTCGTCGAGGTCGGTAAAGCGCTCCTGCTGTACGCGCGTCATATAGAGGATATCGACATCGCCGATAACGCTCTCGATATCGTTCGACTCGCGGTATTCGATGCCATAGCGGTCGCATACATCGTGCTTGATATAGTCGGGGAGTGCCAACTCGGGAGGTGCGATAAGCACAAACTTGGTATTCTCGTAGCGTGTCATCGCCTTGATAAGCGAGTGTACGGTACGGCCATACTTCAAGTCGCCAACAAGACCTATTGTGAGGTTGTTGAGCGTGCCCAACTCGCGCTTAATGGTGAGCAGGTCGGTCATCGTCTGCGTGGGGTGGCTGTGTGAGCCGTCGCCAGCATTGATGATGGGTGTGCGCGACACCTCGGTAGCTGCCAAGGGTGCGCCCTCGACCTTGTGGCGCATAGCGATAATATCGGCAAAGCAGTTGATAACCCTCACGGTGTCCTGCACGGTTTCGCCCTTAGATACCGACGACGACTTGGCATCGGCAAAGCCAATGACATTGCCACCAAGCTCCATCATCGCCGAGGTAAAGCTCAGGCGTGTGCGTGTGCTGGGCTCATAGAAGAGCGTTGCGAGTTTCTTGCCACGGCAAACCTCGCTATACTTCTCGCGGTTGGCGATGATGTCCTCTGCCAACGCAATAATCTCCGAAATCTCCTGAACAGACAAATCGGTAGGGTCAATCAAATGCTTCATACCTTGTAACTCAATAACTCTTAATTACTTAATCCAGCTCTCATCCGAGGGGTTGCTGCGGAACTTAAGGATGCGCTCCTTGTCCTCTGGCTTGATCTTGATGTAACCCTCCTCGGCAGCAACCTCTACCAAAGCGTCGAGGTTCGACAACGAGTAGTTCTTTGCCTCGGCAGCAGCCAAGCGGTCTAAGCCCTTCTGCATACCGTATGTGAAGATGCTCACGATACCCAAGACATCGGCACCTGCATTGCGCAAAGCCTCCACTACCTCGATACAGCTACCAGCCGTTGAGATAAGGTCTTCTACTACGACAACTTTCTGTCCCTTCTCCAACTTACCCTCAATCTTCCTTAGAGCCAGAGCGAACATAGCCCATAGGCAAGTTAAGAATTGTAGCGGTGATAGCAGCGTGGGCGATACCTGCGGTCGATGTACCCATCAACACCTCTACCTCGGGGTAGTGCTTGCGGATAAGCTCAGCCAAGCCCTCCTCGACATGGTTGCGCACCTCGGGGGCGGTGAGTGTAAGGCGGTTGTCGCAGTAGATAGGGCTCTTGATGCCACTTGCCCAAGTGAAGGGCTGCTCGGGGCGCAAGAATACCGCGCCGATAGACAAAAGGTCTTTTGCTATTTTCTTCTCCATAGTATTATTGTTTTATTCGTTAATTATTCGGCAAACTCACGCATACAACGCTCATAAGCGGCAACGGGGTCGTCGGCAGCAGTAATTGGGCGACCTACGACGATAAAGTCTGAGCCAATCTCCTTGGCACGCTCGGGGGTAGTAACACGCACCTGGTCGCCAACATCGCCATCTGCGAAGCGAACACCGGGGGTTACAGTCATAAACTCCTTGCCACAAGCCTCCTTGACCATTGCAGCCTCGAGGGGTGAGCAAACAACGCCATCGAGGCCTGCAGCCTTGGCGTTCTCGGCATACTTAACGATAGTGTCGTTAATCGAAGCGCCGATAAGCAACTCCTTCTGCATACGCTCCTCCGAAGTCGAGGTGAGCTGTGTAACGGCAATAAGCAAGGGACGAGTGCCATCCTCACGAGTAAGACCCTCGATAGCAGCTCGCATCATATCCACGGTACCCGCAGCGTGTACATTGGTCATATCGACATCCAAGTTACGCAATACCGACATCGCCTTCTTGACGGTGTTGGGAATATCGTGCAACTTAAGGTCGAGGAAGATGCGGTGACCGCGCTCCTTGATGGTGCGTACAATCTCGGGACCCTCGGCATAGAAGAGCTCCATACCAATCTTCACAAAGGGCTTACGGCCTGTGAACTTATCTAAGAAGTTGAGTGTCTGCTCCTTGCTGCTAAAATCGCAAGCAATAATAACATCACGCTTTGACATAATATATTCAGTTTTAAGGTTATAACTTACTTTACAATACCAATAATATCGCTAAGGCGCTCGATACCAAGGCGCTCCATCTCCTTGGGCAGAGCCTCGATAATCTCCTTTGCAGCATATGGATTTTTGAGGTTGGCAGCACCCACCTGAACAGCCGTGGCACCCGCCATCATCATCTCGATAACATCCGATGCCGAGCTTACGCCACCACAGCCCATAACGGGGATATTACAAGCGTTAGCCACCTGATAGACCATACGAACAGCCACGGGGAAGATGGCATCACCCGAGAAACCACCCATCTTGTTGGCAATGACAGGCTTACGACGAACGGTGTCGATACGCATACCCAACAAGGTGTTAATCAAACAGATACCATCTGCACCAGCCTCCTCGCAAGCGCGAGCGATAGCCACGATATCCGTAACATTGGGGCTGAGCTTGATAAACACGGGCTTTGTCGTTACGGCCTTAACACGGCGTGTTACCTCGGCTGCCGACTCGGGCTGTGTGCCGAAGCTCATACCGCCATTGTGAACATTGGGGCACGATACATTGACCTCGATAATCTCGACCTGCTCCTCCTTGTCAATCTTTGCACAACACTCCTCATACTCCTCCAACGAGAAACCGCTGATGTTGGCTACGATGGGGTTGTGGAAGATTTGGCGAAGGTGGGGTAGCTCCTCCGAGATAACCTTGTCGATACCAGGATTTTGCAAGCCTACCGAGTTGATAAGACCCGATGTGCACTCCGCAATACGGGGTGTGGGGTTACCGAAGCGGGCATCGCGTGTAGTACCCTTAAACGAGATAGCGCCAAGGCAGTCGAGGTCGTAGTATTCGGCGAACTCTCTACCAAAGCCAAAGGTGCCCGATGCGGGAATCACGGGGTTGGCGAGCTTCACTCCGCAAAGCTCAACCGATGTGTCGTAGTGCTTTACCATATAATCTCCTCTCGTTTAAGTACGGGACCATCCTTGCAAATGCGCTTGTTGCCATACTTGGTCTTGCACGAACAACCCATACAAGCACCAAAGCCGCAACCCATACGCTCCTCGAAGCTAAACTCTGCGGGCGCATCAGTGGCGTCGTAGAGAGCCTTGAGCATAGGCAGAGGACCGCAAGTGTAGAGGTAGTCGAACTCGACCTTAGCCTCGCGGATAGCGTCGGTAACAAAGCCCTTAACGCCAGCCGAGCCATCAGCCGTAGCAACAACGACATCTACGCCCAACGCCTTGAACTCCTCTTCGTAGAAGAGCTCCGCCTTGGTGTTGAAGCCGATGATAACCGTGGGGCGCTTGCCCTCCGAGAGCAAACGCTTGCACAAGTTATACATAGGTGGTACACCTACGCCACCGCCAACAAGCAAGGGGCGCTTGGCATCATTATCCGTAGAAAAGCCGTTGCCAAGACCGGTGAGGATGTCGAGCTTCTCGCCCGCAACCATACCACGCATCTGCTCCGTGCCGCTACCTACTACCTTATATATAATAGTAACGGTGCGCTCGTCGTAGTCAGCTACCGAGATAGGGCGGCGCAAATATTTGCCCGTAAGCTCGATATTGATAAACTGTCCCGAACGGGTGATATACTGAGTATCGCCCTCCAACACCATACGATAGACCGCAGGTGTTAGAGGCTCGTTACTCAAAATTGTATAGATACCTTTCTTATACATTATTCTGCATCAATTGTCGATACACCCAGCGTGATCTCCTCCAATACATCGAGAAGTACGCTCACGGTCTCCAGAGCGGTGAAGATTGTTACATTGTTCTCCACAGCGCAGCGGCGAATGTCGTAGCCGTCGAGGCGTGAGCTATGCTGGTTGATGTCGATGGTGTTGATAACATAGTTTACATGGCCCTTGCGGATAGAGTCGAAAATCTCGGTAGAGCCCTCGCTGAGCTTCTTCAAGCAACGAGTGCGGATACCATTCTCGCGCAAGAACTTCGTAGTGCCACTCGTTGCCTCGATATTGAAGCCGAGTTCGTAGAAGCGGCGGATAAGAGGCAGAGCACGAGGCTTGTCGGCATCGGCAATCGACACGAAGATAGTACCATAGTTAACGATGGTCATACCCGACGACTGCAACGACTTGTAGAGCGCACGGCGCAACGATGAGTCGTAGCCGATAGCCTCACCCGTAGACTTCATCTCGGGCGAGAGGTAAGAGTCTACGCCACGAATCTTGGCGAACGAGAATGCAGGGGTCTTAACATACCAGCGCTTCTTCTCCTCGGGAACGATGACATTGATGCCCTGCTCCTTGAGCGACGAGCCAAGCATAACATTTGTGGCAATCTTCGCCATAGGTGTGCCTGTAGCCTTCGAGAGGAAGGGCACGGTACGCGAAGAGCGGGGATTAACCTCGATAACATATACCATATCGTGGTCATCGGCGATAAACTGGATGTTGTACAAGCCGATGATGCCAATCTCCTTACCAAGACGAATGGTGTAGTCGATGATTGTATCCTTAACCTTCTGACTAACGCTGAAGGTGGGGTATACTGAGATAGAGTCGCCAGAGTGGATACCTGTGCGCTCAACATGCTCCATAATACCGGGGATAAAGACATCGGTGCCGTCGCAGATAGCATCAACCTCCAACTCCTTACCCATAATATACTTATCAACCAAGACGGGCTGGTCCTCGTTAATCTCAACAGCGGTCTTAAGGTAGTGGCGCAAAGCCTCCTCGTTCGAGACAATCTGCATAGCACGACCACCCAATACATAGCTGGGGCGTACCAATACGGGATAGCCGATGCGCTCGGCAGCCGCTACACCACGCTCGATGTCTGTGATAGCCTCAGCCTCGGGCTGTGGGATGCCTGCACGGCGCATAATAGCCTCGAAGCACTTTCTATCCTCGGCATTGTTGATAGCCTCGATGCCGGTACCTACGATATTTACGCCGAGGTCAGCAAGGGGCTTAGCAAGGTTGATAGCGGTCTGACCACCCAACGATACAACGACACCCGTAGGCTTCTCCAAGTCGATAACATTCATCACATCCTCGACGGTCAAAGGCTCGAAGTAGAGCTTGTCGCTGGTGGTGTAGTCCGTAGATACGGTCTCAGGGTTGTTATTGACGATGATAGCCTCGTAACCAGCCTCGCGGATAGCCCAGATGGCGTGTACGGTAGAGTAGTCGAACTCGACACCCTGACCGATACGGATAGGACCAGAGCCGAGAACCACAATCTTCTTGCGGTCCGATACTATCGACTCGTTCTCCTGCTCATAGGTAGAGTAGAGGTAAGGCACCTTTGAGTCGAACTCGGCAGCGCAGGTATCAATCATCTTGTATACGGGGAAGATGTTGTTTGCCTTACGCATAAGGAATACCTCGCTCTCGGTCATCGACCAAAGCTGGCCGATAAACTTGTCGCTGATGCCCATACGCTTAGCATCACGCAAAGTCTCGATATCCTTAACATTCTCCTTGAGCGTGTTCTCCATCTCGACGATGTTCTTGAGCTTCTCGAGGAAGAAGAGGTCAATCTTGGTGTTGTCGTAAACATGAAGGAGGTCTACACCACGACGAATAAGCTCGGCAATGGCGTACAAGCGGTCATCTGTACCCTTGCGGATATATGCCAAGATGCCCTCTACGGACATAGTGTCGAACTTCTTGTGGTAGATGTGGCATACGCCAGTCTCCAACGAGCGAACAGCCTTCAACAGACCCTCCTCGAAGGTGCGACCAACAGACATAACCTCACCCGTAGCCTTCATCTGTGTGCCAAGCTCGTTCGATGCGTCGCTAAACTTATCGAAGGGGAAGCGGGCAACCTTCGTTACGATGTAGTCCAAGGTGGGCTCGAAGCTTGCAGGGGTGTTGGCGATACGAATCTCGTCGAGGGTCATACCCACAGCCACCTTTGCCGTAACGCGGGCGATAGGGTAGCCACTCGCCTTCGAAGCAAGTGCCGATGAACGGCTAACGCGGGGGTTAACCTCGATGATGAAGTATTTGAACGATAGAGGGTCGAGTGCAAACTGCACATTGCAACCGCCCTCAATCTTCAAGGCGCGGATAAGCTTCAAGGCGCTTGAGCGGAGCATATTGTACTCCTTGGCTGCCAAGGTCTGGCTCGGAGCAACCACGATAGAGTCACCGGTGTGGATACCTACGGGGTCTACATTCTCCATCGAGCAGATGGCGATAGCCGTGTCGTTCTTATCGCGCATTACCTCGAACTCAATCTCCTTGTAGCCCTTGATGCTCTTCTCGACCAATACCTGGTGGATAGGCGAGAGGGCAAGAGCGTTACGCATAATGTCGCGCAACTCATCCTCGTTGTCGGCAAAGCCACCACCCGTACCACCGAGCGTAAATGCGGGGCGAAGAACTACGGGGTAGCCAATCTCGTTAGCCGCAACGATACCCTCCTCGATAGAGTTGGTGATGTGCGAGGGGATAACGGGCTCGCCAATGCGCATACAGAGCTCCTTGAACAACTCGCGGTCCTCAGCCTCCTCGATAGAGGTGAACGATGTACCGAGAATCTCGACACCGCACTCCTCCAAGATACCCTTCTTGGCGAGCTGTACAGCGAGGTTAAGACCTGTCTGGCCACCAAGACCGGGAACGATGGCGTCGGGGCGCTCATAGCGGATAATCTTCGCTACATACTCCAGAGTGAGGGGCTCCATATATACCTTGTCGGCAATATGGGTATCGGTCATAATTGTTGCAGGGTTAGAGTTCACGAGGATTACCTGATAACCCTCCTCCTTAAGTGCAAGACAAGCCTGCGTACCTGCATAGTCAAACTCGGCAGCCTGGCCAATCACGATAGGACCAGAGCCGATAACCATTACTTTCTTAATATCTGTTCTTTTAGGCATTTTTCTCGTCCTCCATCAATTTAATAAATTTATCGAAAAGATAGTTGCTGCTCGCCTCAGGCGTGCAATCGGGCTGATACTGTACCGAGAATACCTTGTCCTCGACAGCCTCGACACCAGCGATGGTGTTGTCGAGAAGGTTGCGGTGTGTAACCTTCAAGGGGGTAGCCTTCAACGACTCCTCGTTGATGACATAGCCGTGGTTCTGAGTTACAATCTCGAGCTTGGGGTTGTCGAGATACTTCACGGGGTGGTTAGCACCACGATGGCCGAAGCGGAGCTTGTCGTTCTTAGCGCCATAGCTGATGGCGATAAGCTGATGACCGAGGTCTACGCCGAAGATGGGCAACTTGCCACGCAACTCGGCGATGGTCTTGCTCACGATAGCAGCATCTGCGGGGTCGCCAGGACCATTCGATACGAAGATGCCGTCGGGGTTGAATGCCATAATCTCCTCGGCAGTCGAGTTGTAGGGCACGATAGTTACATTGCAGCCCTTGGCGTTGAACTGGCGCACAAAGCCGTAACGGATACCGCAGTCGATAGCCACAACATCCCACTTGTGGTTGGGAGTACGCGAGAACCAGCGCTTCTTGCAACTTACGCGCTCCAACTGGTCGTGGCGAAGGTCGCTACCTGCGATAAGCGCCATAGCCTCGTCGTGGGGCATTGCGTAGTCTACGATTACGGCCTTCTGAGTGCCCTCCTCACGAATGATGCGGGTAATCATACGGGTATCAACGCCCGAAATGCCGGGGATATCCAACTCCTCGAAGGTCTCGTTCATGGTCTTGGTGTAGCGGAAGTTGCTGGGTGCCTCGCAGCACTCACGAACAACCATACCGCCCATTGCAGGGAACTTGCTCTCATAGTCCTCGTCCATAAAGCCGTAGTTGCCCATAAGAGGGTAGGTCATCACCACAATCTGGTCGGTGTAAGTCGGGTCGGAAACAATCTCCTGATAGCCCACCATCGAGGTGTTGAAGACTAACTCGCATACCGCAACGCGGTTCGAGCCAAAGCCATAGCCCGGAAACTCCTTGCCGTTTTCAAGTACAAGTTTCTTGGTAAAAGGTTTCATCTACTTTTTCGATTTATTGTTTGTTTTTGATTTTTGTCACTTATTCGGCCTTGTAGACTACCTCGCCACGATGTATTGTCATAGCGATGTCGCCCACCATATCACGGCCATCGAACATCGAGATTTTGCCCATCGAGTAGAACTTTTCGCTATCCACTCTCCAAGCCTTCTCGGTGTCGAGAAGTACGATGTCGGCACGGTCGCCAACCTCGATGCCACCCTCGATGCGGAATACTCGGCGGGGGGTGTAGCTCATAAGCTCTATGAGGCGCTCAAGCGAGATAACGCCCTTGCGAACAAGGTGGGTGTTGAGTGCTGCAAAGGCAGTCTCCAAACCTACGATGCCCATTGCGCTATCCTTCAAGCCCTTCGATTTCTCTTCTACGCTGTGGGGTGCGTGGTCGGTAGCAATCATATCAATTGTGCCGTCCTTGATGCCCTCGATAAGCGCTGCACGGTCCTCTGCCGAGCGGAGCGGGGGATTCATCTTCCAACGAGCATCCTCCTCAAGGTCCATATCCGTGAAGATTAGGTAGTGGGGGCCTGTTTCGCAGGTTACCTTTACGCCACGAGCCTTAGCCTCACGAACCAACGCTACGGTCTCCTTGGTCGAGATATGGCAAACATGGTAGCGACAGCCAACCTTCTCGGCAATCTCGATATCGCGCTTCACCTGTGCCCACTCACTCTCCGAGCAGATGCCCTTGTGGCCATTTAGCTTAGCATACTCGCCATCGTGGATATAGCCACCGTGGAGCAGCTCCTCAACCTCGCAGTGTGCCGCAATCAGCTGGTCATACTTTACGGCCTCGGTCATTGCTCGCTCCATCATGCCATCAACCTGAACACCGCTACCATCGTCCGAGAAGGCGCAAACCTTGCCCTTGAGCGATGCGATGTCCACCAACTCCTCACCCTTGCGACCGATGGTGATTGCAGCGTAGGGTAGCACCTCAATCTTGGCGTCGCGGTCGATGATATCCTGCTGTGCTTTGAGGTTCTCTATGCTGTCGGGTACGGGGTTGAGGTTGGGCATCGAGCAGACGGTAGAGTAACCGCCGCGAGCAGCCGCCATAGTGCCTGTTGCGATGCGCTCCTTGTAGCCGTAGCCAGGCTCACGAAGGTGAACATGAACATCGACAAATGCAGGTGCTACAACCAGGCCCTCGGCATCTATTACGGTGTCGTTTGCCGTAGCTTCGATGTGCTCACTGCGCTCCGAAATGCGACCATCTACGATAGCGATGTCCTCGCTTTTGCGGCCCAAAACCGAGCCGTTTTTGATGATAATTCTGTTGTTAGCCATATATCAAAAAACAGGCGACCCAAAGAGTCGCCCGAATTAGTTAAAAACAATATGTCCATCAATATTGAAGCCTCGACAAGATACCAACGCCGACAGAGTCTGCGGAGACGAAGTTGGCTGATTATTTGAACGATACTTCATAGTGGAATTAATATCTTATTAAATTTGTGCAAAGGTAAGTATTTTTCCGAAATCTCGCAACTATTTTAGAGGAAGATTTTTCAATTTTTTTAATTTTTTGAAATTGTTGATTTTTTTTTGAAAAATCTCTATTTGTGGTTTCCTAAATCGCGAAAAAAAACATATCTTTGTCGTATGAATCGACTTACTCATCAACACCGATTTGGCGTAAAAGGCCACATTCTTCATCGTACTCGACGATGGGGGAGGTTGTTGGATTCGTTGTGGACTACTTCGGAGCAGCCAACACAAAGGGCGTATCGCGCTCACATTGTGGCTATTGAGGGCAAAAAGTGCGATTTTTAAGGGTTAAAGGCCGCGTGTACCTATGTACAGGCGGTCGTTTGTTTTTTGAAAAATTGAATCAAAAATTATAAAACTTAGATTATGAAAGTAGCAGTTATCATGGGTTCTACCAGCGACTGGGATATTATGAAGGCCGCTGTTGAGACTTTGGAAGAGTTGGGTATCGAGTACGAGAAGCGCGTTATCTCGGCACACCGCACACCCCATCTTATGGTTGAATATGCCGAGTCGGCTCGCGAGCGCGGTATAGGCGCTATTATCGCGGGCGCGGGCGGTGCTGCGCATGT
>RHMF01000451.1_pt1 | contig 23133 bp, 16 predicted proteins | sample 5365151 | NCBI WGS metagenome assembly RHMF01 (sample SAMN10266501, study PRJNA497801) | feces metagenome | isolation source: feces | host: Bos taurus | place: China: Prairie of Fairy Mountain | collected 2017-08-14 | reverse complement strand
CATCTTCATTTCCGGCAGCAATGCCGACATGTTGTCTGAAGAGTTGAATACGGCTCTGCGTGGCTGGCCGTTGGAGTATAAAGAATACCCTCTGTCGTTCAAGGAATACTGCCAGTTTAAGGGAGTTCCTTCAGAGAGTTATATAGAACAAGACATGGCCAAGCTGCGTATGGCCTTCGATGCCTACGTCCATGAAGGCGGTTACCCGGAAGTGGTCTTGGAATCCAGCCGTGCCATGAAGAACAAACTGCTGCAAGGCTATTTCAACGCGATGATTTTCCGGGATCTAATAGAACGCTATCAATTGTCGAACTCCGAACGTATCAAATATCTGATTAAACGTCTGATGACTGGTATGACCAAGCCCGCCTCCATCAATGCTATATACAACGATATGCGTTCTCAAGGCAGGAAAGTGACTAAAGACGACTTGTACAGCATTGCTGAAAAGACTTGTTCCATATTCTTGATGTACAAAGTAACAAAATTCGGCCAGTCATATAAGAAGGAAACCAGTGCACTCCCCAAATATTATTGTGTTGACAATGGCCTGCGTCAGTCTGTGCTGTTGCCTGGAAGGGATGATGACGGCATCCTTTTCGAGAATGTCGTTTTCCTGCAATTGTTACGAAATCTTCCTGATGGTGAAAAGATATGCTATTATCTGGGTAATAAAGAATGTGATTTCGTTATCCAAACAGATACAGTCGTCAAGGAATTGGTTCAGGTATGCTGGGACATGAAGGACAAGGTTACTCGTGAACGCGAACTGGACGGCATCCGCGAAGCCGCATCTGTAACCAAATGCCACCAAATGACTATCGTCACTCACGATGAGGAAGAGGATATACAGGATAAGTTAGGGACCATTCATGTTGTTCCAGCCTGGAAATGGTTTCTAAAAAGATAAGATAAATCATGTACGAACAAATAAGGGAAGATACAATGCTGCCCTGGCAGGCATCAGCAGTACATGGGGAGCTCCGAAGGGTGTGAATGGCCGTACATTTACTATTGGAGGCAATACCCTTTTCCTACCTGCAGCAGGATTCTATGATAATGATCCCACGCCGCTTTTGTCTTTAGTTTCCGTGTGGGGCTATTATTGGAGTTCAACAGTAACTAGTGAATATGATTATCTGGCAACAAGCCTCCAATTTAGTTCTGCTGATTGTAACACTAATAGTTCATATTATAAATACGACGGTCTCACCGTCCGTCCCTTCCACGCATTGGAATAATCTCTCCCCTACTTCACCATCCAAATATTGAGAATGATGCCTTGGAAGGACTGGGAGAACTCGGGCTGGCAAACGAAGATGGCGTTGTTCTCCTGACACAAGGGGCGGTCATGGTGGCTGCTATCGCACTGGTGATATATTTCGTCAGCTATGATAAGGACGAGAAGGCCGATCCCGAGTTAGCGGAAGCGTTCCTCTTTATTATTGCCGCCATAGTCGTATTTGTGGCCCTCAGCCTCTATATCACCCACCGCATCAACAAACGTACATACCGAAAAAAGATGGCAGGAAACTGACTCCTGCCATCTTCTTTCAGTTTAGCAAAGCGCCCACAGAGGCGCTGTTGCCTTAGTGGTCGTTGATCACGGGATCATCGTCACCACCGCCGCCGTTGTCACCGCCGCCGTTGTCACCGGTTCCGGTATTGTCGCCGGTGTTGTCGCCGGTAGTACCGCCAGTGCCGGAGTTGGTGCTGGTGTTACCGCCGGTGTTACCAGTACCGGAGTTGGTGGAAGTGTTGCCACTTCCGCCCTCGCTGCTTGACGAGTTGTTCTCCTCGTCCTCATCCCCTACTTCATCAGTATTACCTGATGACAACAGGCTCTTGATGTTGACGAACTCTGCCTTCTTGATGAACTCACGGCTCGAGAGATTATCCTCAGCCGTTTGGTCGGGAAGGAAACGGATGTGCAGTGCCTTCAAATGCTCTCTCACATTGAAATCGGCTTCCTTGTCGGCTCCACCTTTCGTGCACTCGGCTGTCAGATAGAACGTACCAAGGCCTTGCACCTTTACCTTCTTCGACTCTAGGAGCATCTCAAGCAGACAAGTCTTGAACTTCTTCATCACGCCCTCCACCACGTCCTCAGTGAATACTGATCCGTGCTCGGAGATGTGCTTGGCCAACTTGGTCATGTTCAGAGTCTCGATACTCTTCAGTCGCGCGTACCATTTTCCATACATCACAGACTCAGAGTCCTTGATGTCGTTCTGGTACACTTCATAAAGAATTTTGCTCATGATACTTATTTATTAAAATGAAACAATTATCACCTGATGCATCTTGAAGTAGTCATCGCTGATGCATCCGGGCATAATACCTTGAGAGAACTTTTCAATACCATATTGCATGATATTGATGAATTTCCAGGCTTCCATTCTGGGGGAAGGGAAGTCTATCAGATGAAAGACCTTGATGGTTTTATTTGTATGGATGTCAATCTGTATGGATGTCATATCTTTACCCATTATGTTCTATTTCTGGGGCAAAGATATTGCATTATTTTGATATGAGAAATATTATATAACTACTTATTTTATAGGTAGTTACGGCAGGTTATGGTAGGTTACGGCAGGTTACGGCAGATTGGCCAAAAGTTTAACATTTGGTTACGGCAGGTTACGGCAGGTTTGCCGTCAAAAAAGAGTAGAATGTTATTGATTTATATCAAGTGTTATTTCCCGTCGTTGATATATGCTTCCTCCGGAGCGAATAATGTGCCATACACATCATACGCCCCAGAAAGTAATTCAACACGATCTCTTAAGTGTTCAAAAGATTCTGAGTCACCAATGGGTTTACCTTTAACCATTACCATGGTAAAGGCATTCTTGAAAGAAATAGCCAAGTTATAATACTCCAAATTCATGTTTCCCCAAAACTCTTCACCATTGTCGTCAGCATCTTTCCATTCAGAAGGGTGTTTTTTCGACAATTTCTTGAGTATACCTCCAAGCCTAAAGTATAATTGGTGTTTTTTCTTAGGATCTTCTGCCCATCTACATTTGAAATGAAAAATCACCCATAATAGGAAATCACGAGGACTGGTATTATAAGGTATATACTTTAATATCTTCAGAATTACGAAGGTCACGTAAAAGAAAGGCCTATCTTTTATCTTTTCTGATTCGACACTATCGATAGCTTTCTTGATAGCCTGCGGCTTTATCTTCTTATTAAAGATACCATCTCTACTCGAATCCCATTTCTCATCATCTTTCTCCTCTACATCATTGAATAATTCGACAGGTATAGCAGGGGCAATGGGCACAGAAGGCCGGTTGTTATTGTCAGTAGCATTCTCGGCACTATAATCAGGTTTGAAAGAACAAAATTGGTTTCTCATTCCACTTTGCCTTGATAGACATTCGTCGATGAGCAATTGGTCGTTATTACGTACAGCATCACAGAGAATAGAAAAGAGCATATCGGCAGCATCCTTTCGCTCGCCGTTATGCAAAAGTGTATCCACATCGTAGAGAAGAGCTTCTGTTGGCTGTTCTCTGCATGGATATATAACTTTCTCTGTTTTGAACTTACTCATTTAGGCTCTCCAATTTCTCCGTTCATATTTTTGTCCTTATCTATCATTTTTAGCAGTTTTGACAATGTGTCACGATCAATATTTAATGGGCTATCGACGGATAATGAAATGCCTTGTAATTGGTCTACAAAATCGCGTAATATGTCATCATCTGTTTCAAAAGAGTATGATATTGGGGAAGAGGAAGGACGATTGTTTAGCCATATCAATAAATAATTCATCAATTGATGCTTTAGATTATGTACTAAATCCGAATTAATTTGTACATGAATAGCAAAAACATCGTCTGGACGCGAACGCAAAACGGGAACCTTTTCACCTCCCTTATCGAAAATGTATGTTTCTAAATGAATGTCATAGTGCTTGGCTTCAGGCAGTTCAACACCGCCACACAACTTTTCGAGCGACCAATAAGCCGCTATCGTAGGTTGTGCCACACAAAGCCTGCGGTCCACATCCTTCCACAAGAAATCAATAAACTCTCGCCAAGGCAGTCGGGCGTTAGTCAGGCAAATGGTAGTCACGTCCTTCACCTCTACATTATTCCACACAGCCCCTTCCAAGAACTGATATGATGTCAACTGTCGATTCGGCTCAGCTTTAAACTTGTTCTCGTATGCCACCACTGGATGACTATGGGTCTCTATCTGGTAACCCAAGCCATTCACGTTACCCTCCTTCTGGATAGTCACAATCAGCGTCCCTATCTGCATAGCAATGTCGCCCGAATACTTTATAATCTGAAACGGCGGCTGCAGCGGTACATAGGTAGTGCTTACAATTTTATTATCCATAATTACCTGCGATTAAAATATTTGCTTACAAATATACAACATCTTTTTGGAATAATCGTCATTTTTTTCATAAAAAACATCGCATTGCATCGTGGCAAAAATTACATGAAGTATAATACCCCCTCGTTTCGGACGAGATTACGGCTCGTGTCCAACGAGATTACGGCTCGTGACCGACGAGATTACGGCTCGTTTTTTTTTACAAATCATTTTTCACCTGTTTCATCACCCGCAAAATGGCAGAAAATTCTTTGATATTCCGCTCTGTTTAGCCAGATTCCGAAACTCATCCTACAACTTAATAAGATGAAGCATCATCTGTCACTATCTTTATTCTATCTGACTTAACTCCTGCGCCATTAAGTTCAATTGCTGGCAGTCAGAGGCAGTAAGTGTGATGCGTTCATTTACGTGGTCCCATGCAGAAAGCATAAGCAGACGGCTTATCAAAAACTCAGAAAATTAGGGGGAAGTCTTGGTGATTTGAAGGAAATGATGTAACTTTGTAGTCTAAAAACCAAAAAACTATGAAACAACTGAGAATATGGAATATGGGCGTGCGTCACCATTCTCATTTGCGGAGCAAGTGTGCTGACATCGTGCTCTGACAACGATAACGCATCTGACGGCAATCGAAAGAAGCAGGAAGAGAGTATTATCGGTCTGTGGAGCGAGGACTTCAAGTATGAGGACGTGACGGAGGACGGCAAGCCCTTCAACCGCGCTTTGATAGTAGTGGAGACCAAAGCCGACCATACTGGCTACGTGGCGCTGGCTGTGTTTGATGACGAGTTCAACGAGCCGCTCGAGATTTACGGCGGTCCGAAGGATGCACCGTTCACTTGGCAAGTATCGGCCAATGGACATATCACCCTGAGTGCCCCGAATACAGCGACTGTCAGGGCGGCCCACAGACGTAGTGGCGGAAATCACAGCAATTTTGTCGATATAAGCCAGATCAATATGAATAGTGCGCAGGGCAGCGTCACCTTCAGCAATGCGTCTCACCAAGGTACGCTGGCCAAGGCGGAAAGCGGTAAGAGCGACTTGATTCAGGACTGGATGGCGAAGTCGACGCTCCCTCGGGCCTGCATCACCGACAGCATACCGGTGTGGATTTTCCCCGACTACATGAACTACGTGTTCAACTATCCGTCGGTCGATCCCTTCGGCAATCCCTGCACGCTGAGCGGAACTATCACGGTCGACAAGTCGTACCTCGCGGAGGGTAAGCCTTTCAAGGGCATCCTGCTCTACAACCACTTCACCATCTATGAAACCACGCAGGCACCATCGCGTGGAGCCGTCGAGTTTCCGACAGGTGCTGCCCTCACCCACTTCATCGTCGTAGCCCCCGACTACTACGCATTACCGAGAAGGAGCCGCAGGCCTACTGTATCTCACGGGCCAACGGACGCGCCGCGCTCGATGCCTACCTCGCCGCCAAGCGGATGATTGATGACTTGGCTGTGAAGAAAGGCGACGACTTCATCATTGCCGGTTATTCGGAGGGTGCGCAGACCACGATGGGCGTATTGCGCGAAATCTCGGAACGCCATCCTGAGGTCAAGGTGAAACGTGCCTTCGCCGGTGACGGTCCCTACGACATCAACTCGATGTATGACGCCATGACCAAGGGCGATACCGAGATGCCCAGCACCGTCTGCAACGTGCTCTGGGCCTACAACCACTTCTTCCAGCTGGATTACGACATCCACGACTATCTGAAGGACCCTGTGGCTTCGAACTTCGACGAGTGGTTCCTCAGCAAGAAGTACAAGCGCAAGGCTCTTGACGAGGAGCTCATCAAGACCAAGAAGACGAGTGACATCTGCACAGCGGCCGTTCTCGACAACAGCAGTCCCCTGTCACTGCGCTTCAAGGGCGCCTTCAGCAAGGATGCCCTCTCCAGCGGCTGGACGCCCTGCAGCGACTTCGACATCATGCTCTACCACGATACGAAGGACGATGTCGTTCCCGTGGACAACTACTATGCCATGAAGCAGTTCCTCGACAACCATCATATCAAGACAGAGGGACTTGTCGGCGACTACAGCGGCACAGCGAAAGAGGATCTCGGCACAACCAACCACGAGGCTTCGGCCGCAACCTTCTTCATCAAGATTATTGAGTGGATAAAGGCCAACTATTGAGCAAGCCCTACTGTAAGGCCGCTATTTGCTCGGCGTTCAGCTTGCCGGAGTCAATATACGACTGTTTGATGGCATAGAGCTTCTGTTGCAAGTCTTCAGTCATCGTGTAGTCCCATTGTCTGGCCTCTTCCGTGGTCACACGCTTGCCACCGTTGTTATGGTTGTTGTCCAGGCAGTAGAACTCCATTTTGGGATGATGCTCCTCGATGTATTCCACACGGCCCTGGTACTGCGGGAATACGGCGATATAGGTCTCACAAGTAACGGCACGGTTGGAGTGGATGAGTCGCTCCATACAGTTGGTATAGCCTGTCTCAGCATCGTTATATACATAAATAAGGTGGGGCTTGAAGCCTCGCTTCTCAATTTTTTCCACCGTCTCGTCGAAGTATTTCACATTGTTGTAGGCACCCTCAGAGACGACGCCCACCTCACTGACCAGCTTCTTCAGGTCGGGATTATTATTCAGACTGGTCGTCTTGCCGCATCCGTACATGCCCATGGTGAAGAGGATGGTCTTGTTGTTAGCCACTTCGGCTCGGTCTATCAGACGGACGAACACAACGCTGTCGATCATCCAGCCGGCCTCGCGATAGTCGGACACATTCAGGCGGGTATAGCCGATGCACTTCAGCAGGTCGCGTGTCATATCGGGGTCAAGCAGATTGCCACAATCGGCCATATAGACGTTTACCAGTGAATCGAGGTGATTCCTTGTCCACTCCACAGCATCCTTGCCCTTGAGGACGACAGACGGCTGTGCCGGTGGGTCACTCAGATGTTCGCAGCGGTAGTGATAATCTATGGCCAGTTGCTTGTATTTTGCTATGGTTTCGGCGCTGGACGTGTCGGCACGCATGATCTCGTAGTAGTGGTGCGACAGTCCCGGCTCAACGCCCGACTTGGTGCGGATGACGTTAAAGAGGCTATCACCAATGACGCTGCGCACCGAGGCCTCATCCAGCGAGGCATAGAACATGCCGTAGGTCTTCACCTGAATCTCGGTGTACAGCTTCTCAAACTTCAAGTTGACAATGTCGCCCCAGTAGCCGTAGTCGCTGGTCTGGTGCTTATAACGTCCGAAGATGCCACGCTCCGTGGCTGTCTCCACTGCGTACTGGATAACGGGTTTAATCTCCGTGCTGTCCCATCCTGCCACAATAGTAGTGCGTGCCAGGTCCTTCAGGTCATAGGGCCGGCTGTTATCGGTCTTGCATTTCCGGGTAGCGCTTTCACGCGTCTTGTAGTTCATGTCGGTCACACAACCATTGAAGCGCGCTGCCACTTCTCTGGCAAAGGCGTCAGTCTGCTGGCCGTATACGCGGGCGTCGGCCATTGCTGCCGACATCTCTTGCTCAAAGAGATCCTCTCCGGTAAGCGCTTGGTAATCGTCAGAACACGATGTCAGCAAACCCGTGCTAAAGAATAATAATGCGGTTAGTAGTAGATAATAGTTTTTTTTCATAATCATCAAATTAACACTTGCAAAGTTACGGCTAATCTTGTAAACTTCCAAAAAAATCCCTCATAATTATCAGCCGTTCGGGCGCTGAGACTTTCAAAATCTGCAAAATATGTTTCAAAATTAGCAAAAATTGCAGATAAAGTGTCTCTTTCTTCTTCTTTTTCAAGGAATTGATTATCTTTGCAAACAAAGGTAAAAGACCTAAAAATCTTTAATGTCTTGAAAACCTAAAAAAGAAAATACTAACAAATATAACATTAAAAAGTTTATGATTATGAAGAAAATGGCAAAACAGCTCTTCGTAGCTGCAGTGGCTTTCGCAGCCTTTACCGCTTGTTCAGACAACACGATTGCTGAACTGGATCCCAATCCCGTTATTGAACCCACTCCAAGTGTTCAAACAGAGAATTCTGCAGTGTTGACTGATGCTAACGGGCAACAGCTCTCAACGGTGTCTGCCGATATGGGCACCTACTATCTGAACATCAAGACTGATGGTGCTTGGTATATCGAGACTCCCCGCAACTTGGAGTTCCTTCCGACCAAGATGGCTGGTCTCGGTAGTGCCCGTGTGCCGGTAATGATTGGTAACAACTGGGCTGAGGGTCGTGAGTTGTCTTACAAAGTGCACTTCCTCAACGAAAATGGTCAGGCACGTCGTGCTGGTGAAACAGGGCAGACAGTGACTCAGAATTCGAACACCAACTTGGAAAAGTTCAAGACGGTCATGAACTCGAACACCTTTGTCGGTTATGGTTACTATCCTGCCAAGCACCAAAGACCTGAACTGTGCACAGGCGTAAAGATTTTCAAGATGGATGGCACATATGTTGTCAATAGTCTTGCACCAGATTCTCAGGAAGATTATTTCTATGCCCATAGCGAGGATGTCTTGGACAAGGTAGTTTCTGTGAATGGACATCCTGGCGGAAACTTCGGTGCTGTCAAAATGTCTTTGGACTTAGACAACGTGAATGTAACCCGCAAGAACAACTTCGAAGTTACCATTATGCAGAAGTCACTACTTCGTTCGGTTTACAGCCGTGAGATTGAAAACTGGGAAGAAAACGCAATTGATGCTAATTTCACTGAAGGTTTCAAAAAGTGCAAAGAGCGTTTTATTGCTCAGTATAAGGCAGCAAGTACTGATGAAGCCAAGCTGGCAGCAGCAGAAGCATTGTTCCATGACGTAGGTACACATTTCATTACTAAAGGCTTTTTAGGTAGTGAGCTCAACTATCGTATGGCTGTTGCCAAATCAAAAATCACTAAGGCCACCAACGTGAAAGCCGCACTTGATTTCAAGTGGCAGCAACAGGTGAAGGACACTGCCAAGGTGGATTCTGCCGCAACAGATAGTCTCAAGAAGTTGATTCCCGACAGTCTGAGAAAGAACTTCGTATTCCATGGCGGTGTGATGGTGTCCGATTCTTCATTCAATGCAGCTTCTGCTACCTCCGCACAGGTGAAGGCACGTGGTGGTGATGTAGAGCGCGTGAGCATCCTCTCCACTGGTGGCACCCTCAACTGCGCAGATCTGGGAATGTGGTTGCTGAGCACCGAACCGGAAAAAGCTGCCATGGTACAGTTAAACGTTGAGCCTATTTACCGTCTCTTTAAAGATACTGGTACTGGAGACGAGCAGACTGCCCGTGCCTATCTCGTGAAGCTGATGGATACTGATAAGAAATACAGTCTCAATGCTGCAGCGGACGGTTTTGGCAAGCTGACGGAAACAAAGCCTGCGCAATAACAACGTTTGAAGTAGAATAACATTATTCACCCGGTTTTTGACTGTTAAATATATATTATAAATATGAACAGGTATATATATCATTCGATGTTGGTGCTTGTTGCCGCTCTGGCGGCAGCTTGCTCCAGTAGCGAAGATATGATAGGCAATGAGGGGAATGGCAGCGGGCAAAGCACTGCACCGTTTGTCATTCTCGGAACCTCAGGGAGCAGTGTTTTGAACACAGGTGCCTCTTATGGGGAATATACAGCCTACATTAACGTGCCGGGCAAGTGGTCTGTAACAACCTCGAAAGGACTGGCTAACATCTATCCGTCGTCGGGCGAAGGCCCTGTTTCCGCCCTCGTTCAGGTGGGTGAGAACTGGGGCGCAGCTCGCGAGAACGTGCTGACGCTCAAGACCGAGAATACAGGCAGGCGGGCAGCTGGTGACGGTGAATCGAAGGTAACCATCCTCCAGTCGAACAATCCCTCGATGGACTCCGTATCAACGGTGTTCTCGTCCGTCAAAGGTGCAGGCTATAGCTATATGCCTGGTGGCGAGTATTGCGATGGGGCGTTGATTCAGCTGTTCAATCTGGTTACCCTTGACAGCATACAGCGCAAGACGGGTGTCAGTCTGATTACCGATGTCATCTTCCCGGAGACTATTCAGGAGGTGATTACTGCCGACAGTGAGGAAGCTATCAAAAAAGGTTTGGAGGTGAAGGCATCGCTTGGCATGAACTTCGGTAAAATAAAGAACAAGGGCACAGGAAGCGGTAGCATAGGTGTCGATGTGGGCAAACTGAATGAGAAAAAGTCTAAAAGCAAGTTTGCACTGAAGCGCGTGAAGACCACTCAGTTCACCCGTGAGATTGAATACATGAGCGTCATGGCATTGCTGGCAAAGGCAACCACCCGTGAAGAGAAGCAGAAACTGCTGTCACCGGGATTCTTCTCCATTCAGGAGACATTTGCCAAAGAAGTTGCTGCTGCGAAAGGTGATGATAGGAAGCAGCGAGTACTCTGTGACAGATTCCTGAGCGAAGTTGGTCCTTGCTTCATCAGCAAATCAGCAATGGGAGTGGTGCTCGACTATCAGATTAGTGTAGATAGTACGGCGCTCCGCGATACGTTAGGTGTCGGTGTGGCTCTTCAAGCCAGTTTCCAAGGCACAGTGAAGGGCAAAGATGTAGGTGGTAGCATATCTGCTGGTGTTACTGTTACCAAGGACATTACCGAGGTCCTTTCAAAGACCACAGCCACCGTCAAGGTGCGTGGTGGCGATGTAAGTCAGGTGAATGTCCTTGTTACCGGCGGCTGGCTTTATGACAGCCAAGTCACAGCTTGGCAGAACAGTTGCAGTCCCACCCGTGCCGTCATGGTCGATATAGCGTTGATTCCTATCTACACGCTTATTGCCGATGACTATGCCCGTCAAGTGATGATGGACTACTTCTATGCGAAATTACAATAGTAACGACTATACGGTCTAATCAAAGTGTATAAGATGAAACGATTATATTATTTTCTCCTTCTTGTCGGTGTGCTTGGGGCGACCTCTTGTAGCAAGGACGACTCAGGGGCAGACTTAGGTACCTATGGCATTAACGGTGCTTACGGTGCCCTTAACGCCAACGGACAGAAGGCGGGCTATGTGTCGAAACTGCTCACGCCTCCTGGTTTTGAGCGTGGTGTGGGCTATTGCTATGCCACGGGAGCCGACTATCTGGAAGGAGTGACATTCAATATCTTCAACCTCAACTATCTGGATTCCATCCAGTATGTGAAGGGGTTGAACCTTGTCAGCGATGAATACACTCCGTATAGCGAGGAACAGATTATCACTGGCGAGACACGCAGTGCCGTATCCAAGCAGTTGGCACTGTCAGCCAGCGTCGGTGCAAACTTCATTGTCGCCGATATCAGGGTGACGGGTAATTACTCTAAAGGTAGTGTTCAGGAAAGCGAGTCGGTGTTTGCCATGAAACGCACCAAGAGGGTGGCCTACTGTCGTGACCTGCAGTACAGGAATGTCATTATGTATTATAAGGAAACAGGCGACAGTATGGTCTTTACCCCCGGTTTCTATGCCGATTGGAAATTGCTGGAAGGCAACAACTCCAGACAGGACGATGTAGATAATGAGATGGTTCTCAACTTCGTGAACAAATGGGGTAGGGGCTTCGTAGCCCGTGCTTTCCTGGGCGGAGTGCTGGAATACACCCTGCAGATCGACAAGTCGGCCATCAGCGAGAACCAGAGTCTCGAAATGGCTCTTAATGCCAGTGTCGGACTCATCGTCGGTGTTGATGCTTCAACCAGCACGCAGACACAGGATTTCCAGAAGATTTCCCGCGACCGCTACAGTCTTGACATCCATGTCCGTGGCGGCAATGTGCAGGCAGTGACCGAGATATTGGCAGGAGCGAACTCTTCGCCAGAGGGTATCAAGGAATGGATGCAGAGTGTCAACTTCTCGCCAACCCCTGATAGCGAACAATTGAAGATTTGCGCTCTGACCGATGTGAAGATAGCTTCCATTGCCAGCCTGTTTACGGGCAAGGTGCAGGACAGAGTGAACTATATTTTACGCACGCATGTGCAATAGTCAGAAAAGAATTAGGTATGAAGTACACCTTATTATATATATATGCAGCAGCGGGCATGTTGGCATGGACATCATGCAGCAGTGACAACGACGACATGGGCGTTGTTCCTGAAGCGCCACAGGCTGTCAGTGAAGTGGAATCCGCGCCGGTATCATGGCTTGCCAATGCCTATACTCCCGAGGACTTGAAGAAAGTGGAAGATGCCATTGGTGCCATTCGTGGCGCAGGCTACACCTACAGAGACAATGAGTTATATTGTGTCGGCACCGATATGGAAGTGTTTAACATGCGCAAGTTGCACGATATGGAAAAGAAGTACAATACCTCTTATCTCATTGACGACTATACGCCCTTTACCGACCAGAAATTCATCTACACCGAGAGTACCAAGGCACTGAAGGATTCGTTGGCGGTCGATGTCGGCATTGGCGTGGGTGCCGGTGTTTTCTCTGTGGATGTCGATGTAGCTTTCAACAAGAAGAAGATAGAGAACAAGAAGAACTACTATTCGTTGATGCGCTTGAGGCAAAGCTACTTCCAGCGTGAGTTAAGTTTTCTGAATCTGCGCGAACAGGTAGCTAATGCCATTGCTGCTTCGTCGGTAGCCAACACCTATCCCAGTATGGATGCAGATGCGCTTGCCAAGGCAGTGCCGTTCTTCAAGGAGGCATACGCTCCGGGTTTCGCGGATGTGATGCAGAAGTTCGTCCGTAAGATTCATGCAGCTCCCTCCGCATTTGCTGCCAGCGGTGTCTGCCGTGAGTTTATCGAGGAAGTGGGTCCCAGCTTCGTTTATCGTTCAGTCTTAGGCTGCTCACTCGACTACTATAACGCAACAGCAATGGACTCCGTTGCCACTTCACTTGATGTCAGGGTGGCTCTTGAGATGTCTGTTCAGATCAAGTTTATCTCCATCAGTGCCGAAATCAGCACCGAATATCATGATGCTGCGATGAAGTGCAGCCGTAATTCTACGAGCCACATCACTGCCCGTGGCGGCGACTTGTCTCTTGTGACGGCATTCACCACCGGCCAGCAGGCAACGATAGACCAATCGACACTTGTCAAGTGGCAGAAGACGGTAACGCCGCAGGATGCCGCCCTCATCGACATCCGCTTGGTACCTATCTACGAGGTGATCTACGATGCCAAAACGCGTAATATACTGAGGAACTATATGAATAAATCATTGCAAGACATCAATGATTAGTAAAAGATAGAGTATATGGAAGATATGAATACATACCAAAATATCAATCGGAGAAGGGGCTGTAAGGGGGTTGCACGGATATTGCTCTGCGCAGCATTCCTCATTTCTCATTTCTCATTTCTCATTTCATTGACCTCCTGTTCCGACGACCTTATCGACAAGACGAGTTCTGAAGTTGACGAATATCTGCTGATGAGAGGTTATAATGAAGAGCAGATCAAGATGCAGCGTTTGGGCTATGCCTACAATGCAGCTGGCAACGTGATGGACGACGGTAGTTTCTCTGCCGTGCCCATCATCAACATGAATCTGCTGAGGGAAGCCGAGAAAAAGTATGGCATCATCGTCAATACCGAGCGTCGCCATTATACAGCGATTGACATCTTCAGCGGTAATACCATTCAGGAGCTTGGACATGAGGAGACCAAATATACTATCGGTGAAAATAATCTGATAGGCGGTGGTCAGTATTTGCGCAAGAACAAGACTACTTACAGCGGCAAGTGGACAGGATGTTATAAGGCGCACATGTTCCTCAAACATATCATGGCTACAACGACCATTGATGTCGGAACCATGCGATGCCTGAAACTGGATAGCCTGGAGAGTGCTGAAAACGTGCTTACAATCGGATTCCGCAAAGACCTTGCCGAGTTGGTCAAGAAAGGTGAGGCAGGTGTCACTGAAGCGAGTGCCACTGCTTTTTCCGAGAAGTATGGTACGCATCTGGTGGTATCTTCCAATCTTGGAGGTATATGCGAATTACAGATGGAAATCAATCGCGACTCCTGTATCGACAAGGAGTATACAACCCAGCAGATCAGTGAAGTCATCCTTGGCAAGAAAGTTACAAAACAAACTGGTTCGCAGGTACTTAAAGAGTTGCCCCAGCATCACATCCAGTATCATGGACAGATCAAAGTCAAGGGCGGTTCGAAAGACACTGGCGATGCGCTTCACAAAGTTTTTGATAATACGCAGAATAAGGAAGTGAAAATCAGCGATGGTGACTATTATAAATGGGCAGAAAGTTGCAGTATTGACCCCGCATCCTATAACGCAGCCTTCATCGGCGGTCGTTATCTGCCGTTGTATCAGCTGTTCGAGAATGCCACCACGCGTAGGGTGTTGCGCAGGGTGTATGAGACGTATCTGAAGAAAGAGACCCCCGATAAGGAAATCGAAGAGCCTGCCTATGGTGTTCTCCCTGTGGAAGGTAACTATGGCCCCGACGTGCGTGTTGCTTCTACGGCAGATGGAAAGGCTGCTATCCTGTGTCAGGAGTATGTCCCCTCCATCCGTAGCGACAAGCCCTGTATCGTGGCATATCCGCTCATTCAAGACACTTCGGGAATTGTCAATCCGTATCTTTATTCCGGCCTGTTTGTCGGCGATGAGAGTCATCGCCCGGGTCGCGTCATCTGGACGGGTAGCGCGTCAACGTATATTCCGAACGACAGTATCTTCGCAGACAGCGACAGTATCCCTATCAAAAACCTCTTCGACTCTAAGACCAAGATGTTGAAGAACGTTTATTTCTATTGGAATGCAGTTCATCCTCAACCCTGTCCCACCATGACAAGTGCTCCAGTTAATTATACAACAGCCATTCATCAGGTGAAGCCTGCCGCAGTTGTTGAGCCAACTACTTTTGCCAAGGTTGCCAGCACGTTCTGGTCGGTGCGTCCGGTGCAGTTGGATACCACAGGCATACTGAAATACTGGAAGGATGACAAGGACTTTACGGTTTTCGCCAAGGAAAGGTATTCCGAGAATAAAGGTGTGTTGTATAAGGATGGTGTTTATAACTACTGTCTGTTGGACGGTGGCGAAAATTTCCAGCGAGGTCAGGAATTCGTTGGTGACAACGATGGTAATAGAAGGTGGATAGATGCTGTGAGCAAGTCGATGAAAGCGGCAGGCCTGTCAGGATTCCTGCCCACTGCTCAGCAGTCGAAGAGCATCACCAAGATGTTAGGCAATCGCATGAGCGTTTTCTTCGAACCTTACTATAGTAATACATCGCGTAACATGCTCGGCTTGGACTGGCCAAAGGGATATTTTGTTATCTCGCATCCCAGACAGAAGTTAGCAGCCACTCCACAGAGAAATGATCCCAAGGGAGTACCGGTTATTACAGACGATGTGGGTGAGGCACGTGTCCTGCGTCTGAGCGCTTCGGGCACCGACTTGATGCTCGACTATCCGGAATATGTCAGGGCATTCAATTACTCCGACCAGGAGTACTTCAAGTTCTTCCCCCTGTATATAACGATTTACAATTTTGGAAAGTATGCAGAAAAGTAATAATGATATGAGACGGACAAATGTAAACATAAAGGTGTCAGTGAGGTTGCTTCTATGTGCAGCGTTCTTCACGCTTCACGCTTCGCTCTTCACTTCCTGTACCCGTGAGGACGACATTCAAACGGTCATGGAGGAATATGATCCGACGGATGCCTACGGTACTTATGATGAGGCTCACTGGCGGCGTGTGCATGCTGCACAGCGTCAGGCGTACATCGGCGACCTGTACCGCAGTTACGGTGTGGGTTACGGTTATAACGGCACAGGTAAGTACAGTAACTACGACGAGGTTCGCGACCGCATCATCGACCTGTCGGTTATCCAGAAATTCGACGAGGAGCATGGCTCTTCAACGGTTGTTGACGATGTCTCTCCGTCATCCTATCATCATGTGTTTAGTGGCAATGATGCGATGACGATATGCCACAAGCTCACAGCCAATGCGTCGGTGAAGGTGGACATGCTTCTCTTCCAGGGAGAGGCCTCGACCACTTTCAACCAGACTGACATGGTGAGTAACGAGTATGCCTTCTGTATCATTAACGACGGTCTGACGCTGGCATCACGCCATTTGGAACCTTACGACCTGTACCATATTGCCCGTGAGCATCCCGAAGCATTGTCACCCGGATTCCTTCGCTACCAGCAGATGGCTTCAGATGCCATTAATAAGAGTAATCATACCGAGGCTATGCGTATCATTCAGAATATGTTTCAGACCTACGGCACCCATATTATCTACCATGCCAAGTTAGGCGGCAAGCTGAAGTTAAGCACCACCATGAAGCGTCATGTGGTTGACTCTCGCAATAGCGTCGATCAGCAAGCAGGTGTCTCGTTTGCCTATTGCGTAGGCAAGAAAACTGGTACGGAGAAAAAAGACTGGGTGGTGAACACGCAGGAAGACCGTGAGACCCACATTGAGGTGCTCGGCGGCAACAGTGCCCTCGCTACAGAGTTTATCGGGCTGCATGAAAGCGATGACATGTCTAAAAAGAGCAAAGCTGTGGATGCGTGGTTCAAGTCGCTCAAGTTCGACCCCACAGCCGATAAGGACAGCAGCAATGTGGAACTGATAGATATCAAGGTGGCACCTGTCTCCGATCTTATCGTGGATCCGCAAGTTGCAGCCATCTACAATGCGATGGTTGGTAAGCACGTGGTCCATGAGACCAATGTCATGCCCCGTGTCAGGAATGCTGTTTATGCGAAAATTCCTGTTTCCATGCTCAAACTTTCCGACCGTTCCGTCACCAATCAGCTGGTGTCTAACCATGAGGTGATCGGTGAGATACATAATGAATATGTTCACAACGTAGAATATTCGGTGTTCTATCCTACCATAGGTGGCAAGATGGCACGTGAGGGACTGGGCCGCCGTTGCAGCGACGACAGTCTGTTCACCATCACTTGGCAGTATCTTGAAGACCAGGAAAGCCAGGCGAAGGCATACGTTACTCCGCTTGTCCGTATCAACTACGACGATTACTTCTATTACAATAACGGCGATGTCGATATATCGCCAGCCCCCAATGTGACATCCTACACGACAGATGTAGAACCCACCTTGGGTGCTATCTATATGTGGAATGACACCTGTGTGTCCAACATGAAGATAGGTCCTTACTTCCTGCACCAGGGAGTGATGGCTAACACCAAAACCGATAAATCGGCGATGAACTCGGTACGCACGTTGCTCAAAGACGTTCCCGTAGGTTATGAACTTGTGGGAACAACGAGAATGAACGAAATACTGAATTTTATGTATAAATCAGGTGAGGTGTTCGCATCCGACCGCATTAACTGGAGCGTGGTGCCCACATTCTTCCATTACAAGCCTTTCATCCTGTTCGATGACAGTAACAGCAAGTATGGCATCTTCAAGTTGGAACCTCAGAAAGACACGATGACTCCTGTGACCGATGTATATATTGGACAGGCATTGCTGAAGCGTCGGAAAGATTTTAAACATCTGTAGGTTTTATGGGTTATAGGTTATTGGTTATAGAGTTTATAGTTGAATAAGATGAAGTACGATGATATCAAATCAATAATAGGAGGAAAGTCAGGAATGCTGATGAGACTTGGACTTTTGGCAGCATTTCTCATTGCTCATTGCTCATTGCTCATTTGCCCTATTGCGGCACAGGGTATGTTGACGGAGATAAAAGTCATAGCCATTCATTATGCGAAGGATCTTGACGACCATGCCAAAGGTTATGAAGGTGGTGATGGTAAAGACAAGTTAGAAAGGGACTTCCGTAAGGGACGAGGAGGCGGCTATGTGTTTGCCCTCTTCAAACGTGGTCTTGACCCGTCTAAATATATCACTGATGTGGAGGTGACTGCGAGTAGGGGACTCGAATATGGTATAGAGTTTGACAAGGGTGACAAGAAATTCACCCCCGCTGTTTTTTACCAGGAGTCCGGAGAACATCTCGACGAAAAATACCGTGGCGGACTCAATGGTCGTGACTACAGTATATATGGTGGCGCTTACAGTGGCCAGCCCCATGTCTATGTCTCTCGCTCGGGTAATCAGGATTTTGACAAAAAGGTGCTCCAGAAAGCAGAAGTCTATACCAGCAAGCCCAAAAACTTGAAGAGTAATCAGACTGAAAGCGGCGGTCATGCCGGCGGCGGACGATACTTTGTCTTTACCTGGCATACCCATGAGTCGCGCTACCGGCCATTGATAACTGACGAGGCTCCAACCGGCGACGTTACCCAACATATCCGTGAATGTGATCCAAACAACTGTGGACTCTCTCAGACAGAGCCACACAAGTTTAAGCAGCGCTTCGGCAGCGATGTCTGGGGACAATTTCCTTCAACCGATCCGAGGTATAAAGAATATCACTACAAAAAATGTCTTGATTGCAAGCAGGTCGTACCTACCAAGCATCAATTTGCCACCTATGTATCAGACGATGACCAACACAGCAAACGATGCCTGACCTGTGGATTCGTTGATGATGCCGGTCACGCTAATTTCGGTAAGGAAAAGATTCCTGTTGACGAGTTCACTCATGCTATTTATTGTGATTCATGTGGATACCTCAAGAAATTCCCGCACGATTACACCAATAACCGTTCGGTAGAGTCGGCTGAATGTGAACGCTCCATCGTGAGATATACCTGTAGCCAGTGCGATCACCAGGCACTCCTTGACGAACCGGGTATCGGTCACAATTTCAATGCGCATGGCATCTGCACCCGTAAGGACTGTCTGCATCCATGTCAGCAGCCGGAAGTGCAACCTTTTAATGGCAACGACAGCGTCTTTGTCATCAAGAATCTCGGCAACCTCTATTGGGTAGCAGACTTTGTGAACGACCGTCATCCACGGACCAATATCCGTCTTGACAACGACCTCATTGCTGATGGCTATATGAAGTTGCCGTGGGTACCTATCGGTGCAAATGACAGCATACCCTTCCAGGGAACCTTCGATGGTGGCGGCCATGTCATCACCATGCTCCAGACGGCTGAGCCTGAGGCAGGCACTAACAACCGTGGGCTCTTTGGAACCATAGCCAAGGGTGCCACGGTGAAGAATGTGGCTCTTGCCGCTTGCAATTTCAGCGGCTGGAACAATATCGGTGCTGTGGCTGGTGTCAATGAAGGCACAATCAGCGGTTGCCGTGTGGTATTCTCGGTATTGAGCAGCATTGGTACAGGCATGAATATCGGCGGTATCTGCGGACTGAACAAAGGCACCATTACCAGTTGCACCACGGAAAACAGTGTGTGGGTTGGTGGTGTGCGCGACTACGCCGGCGGTATCTGCGGAACGAACGAGGGAGGAAATCTCTCGGGTAATGTCGCCGCAGCGATTTGTGGCAGTGGCTCTGATGCCGTCCTGCCGGAGACAGCGTCAAGGCAGTAGTTACTAATTGAGAATTGAGAATTGAAAATTGATAATTAAAGATATGGGCAGAAAGTTATTTTACCTCTTCACCTTCTTGCTGTTTGGCATTTCCGCTATTCATGCAGGCGAGATAGATTTCCCATTTAATGGGGGAACGACCCCGGATGGTATTAAAATTTACGACGTTAAAATAGATGGTTTCCATAAGGTTCCTAACAAGAACTCTATCATGGTAGCTGACAATGACAATGTTGCCAGTATGGAATTCTTTGTCTCTGTTCCTGAAGGAAAAGAGGCCATCCTCCAATATGAGTTTTTTCTCCAAATAACATCACCCCAATTAAGGGACATGCCAAAAAATCACGTTGAATTTACAGTCAAGTGTGATGGCACAACAGTGATGAGTCATGACGGTAATAGAGAGATTACCCGCACGGCTGATAAGATTAAGATTTCCGGTGTAAGCCGTAAAATAACGATTGAAGCAGAATTCCAACCAGAGGGAAGTTGTGTTGCAGGTAGTATCGACAATATGTCTATTCACATTCATCAGTTCACCCAGAAGAAAATGTTGGTACAAGCCGAATGTGACAAATTGGGTAAAAGTAAATCCACATGCGATGTCTGTGGTAAGGATTCCATTTTCCTCATTAATCTTAATCGATTGGGTCATCAGATGGTTGAGCTTCCAGGACAGGCATCCAGTTGTATGACCATGGTGTCTAAAAAGCAAAAATGTTCGTATTGCCCGAAGGTTGAAATAGCTGTTTCCGGCTCTTTGAAAGCGCATCAGTTCGACGGTGACGGTAAATGTTCTGTGTGCGGTCTGAAAATGCCGAAACGCCGGGCTAATGATAGCACGGTCTATGAAATTTACGATGCGAGTGAGATGTGTGTCTTGGCGGAGATGGTGGCGGCAGGCAAAATTTCGGGTAATATAGGTGTTGACATCATGAACGATCTGGTATATACCAGTGATTTACCGATGTCTCCCTTAGGCACTTTTGACCATCCGTTCCAAGGCGTGCTGAATGGTAATGGTCATCACGTGAAAGGCATCGTCAATTATTTCCAAGGTCTCGATGGCTTGGGCTTTGTGGGAGTGGCAAAGGGTACACTCCTGTCGCATGCCGTCATTGCCAATCTCATCATTGACAGCGGAAACACCTTTGGAGGCAATGCCTGTGTAGGCGGAATAGTAGGACATGCTACGTATTGTGATGTCATCAACTGTGCCAGCTTCGCAGCCTTGGAAGGTACCAACTATGTTGGAGGCATCATAGGCTATGCCGACCAGTTAGTGAGTATCATCAATTGTGCGGCCATTTCCGAAATCAGGACAACGGGCAAGTGGAGCACATTAGCGTGTGGTATGCCTTTGGGACATATAATGAACAGTTATGGTGATGTCCTCAACGAACAGAGTGGTACGTTTGATGAACTGCTCACTACCACGTTGCGCCATTGTTTCTCTACGCAGGCGTATGGCGCAGGTTTTACTCAAGTGAACAAGAGTGTGTTGTTGACAGAAGATATGGTTCAGGCACTCAACGAAGAAAGTGAGGATACAAGCTTCGACTTTTCACAGAGCAATGGCTATCCGATACCCGTTGTCAACACAGCCATTACTGCCCGGTCGAATCCTGCCATCCCTGTTGTTAAGCAGAGCGTTGCCTCGAGTCGTGCCCTTTCTGCATCCGGCAGCAACGATGACGAAGGTGACCCGACGAGTGAAAAAAATTATGAAATCGTTGAGCTCAATGGCTACATTGATGAGGAAGCAGTTGCTAATTCTGGTAAGACCATAGAGGAAGTCATGCGTGAAGACGCCATTGTGTATGCCAATCTCAATCGTGTGTATCTTGCCACACGCAGTGCTCCGGACAATGCTCAGCTCTATGAGCCGGTAAGCGGCGGCGATCTGCTGGCTTTTGAGTCTTATTTAATTCCATCCGATTCGTCCTGCATCAGGCTGATAGAATACGATATCGTATCAGATAATCTGGTGATGCCCGTGGCGGAGTCAGTCTCTGATCTTTACGGGGAGCATGAGTACATCGACAAATACAATATTAAGGACGGTGAACGTCAGTTCCTTGCGCGCATCAACTTTTATGAAGATAATAATATCGTGTATAGCGAGAATGTCGATGGTATCTTGAAGAAAGTCTGGAGCATTGAAACGAAGTATGATGAAGAAGGCAATGCCACTGTGACCAGTGGATACTCCCATAATTACACCACGGGTGAGACTCGTTTGGAATACAGCTACAAGTACGACGGGGAGGACAGTGATGAGGACCCAAACCTTGACACGGCTTACGAAGAGTATGTGGATAGTGTGACGAATACGGTTCATGTGATATACAAAACGATTGATCCAGTCACAGGTGAGGTCGTTTCTCAAGAACACTATATTCTCCGTTCTTCCGACATGTACCTGTTGGAGAGTCGGACGGAAGTAATGATGAACGGTGAACTATGCTTGCAGGATGGCTCGTACTATCTGTATGACGACGAAGGTAACCTCGTGCAGGTAGTGGCTTTCGGACCGGTTGATGCCGACGCTCCTGACAGCGAGATACGCCCATATATGTATTTTGACTACACAGGCAAATGGCAGGGGCATTCGTTCCCCACCGCTATCAAAGTGCCGACGGTAGAGCATCAACCGTCATTGCAGAAGCGCTTAGACTTTAATGTATATGACTTGCGAGGTCGTATGGTGCGCAGAATGGCTGATGTGAAAGATCCGTTCAACGGTCTTCCACGCGGTATTTATATCTATCAGGGTTCCAAGTATCTGAAGAAGAATTGAAGAATGAAGAAGTGATAATGGAGTTCAATATGAAGAAGACGAACATACTCATGACACTGGTGTTGCTTTTTGCAGCCAGCGTGTCGTTACAGGCTCAAAAATATACCGTCAAGCAACGCGTTGGTCTGCAAGATGCCAATGTCAACGGCTCTGTTTCAGCCACGCCACAGAATCCCGAAGCAGGTACAACAGTGCAAGTTACTTGCACTCCGAATGGGGGCTTTGGTCTTGTCAGGGGTGTTTTCTATGCTGTCAAGGACGCCAATGGTGAATATGGCGAGACTAAAATGGCAAAAAACACCAGCGACTATAAAGAAGACCTTGCCAACCCTCAGAAGTTTACATTCACCATGCCTCATGGAAATGTGGAGATATGGGCATACTTCGATTCCACGCGTGTGATGGTCATCCATGATGCGCCTGAAGGTAAGTTAGAGCCTGTATATGGTCGTAGGGAGCATAAACCTAAAAACGAGGTATATAACGTGCCGTCGCACCCTGTAAAGTTAAAGGTAGTTCCCAACGATAATCTTTACGAACTCGTGGATGTGAAATTTAATATAAATATGGCTGGACGCCATAAGAAAACCACAGATACGGTGAC
>RHMF01000235.1_pt1 | contig 23159 bp, 19 predicted proteins | sample 5365151 | NCBI WGS metagenome assembly RHMF01 (sample SAMN10266501, study PRJNA497801) | feces metagenome | isolation source: feces | host: Bos taurus | place: China: Prairie of Fairy Mountain | collected 2017-08-14 | reverse complement strand
CTCCCGGCGGCTCAAGCGATACCACATGGATCGGATGGACGCGTCAATGGCGGTGGTGGCCCAGTCGGAGTAGCCCAGGTTGGTCACCACACTGCCCAAATGCTGAAAGCGCTCATTTTCATACTCAATCGAGCCCTTCAGCCAATTCTCACTGTCCAGATACATCACCACACCGCACTGGTCAAAGCGGTGCTTGCTCTCAAATTCCGTCTTGACAACGAAGGAGAAAAACCGCTCGTCGGTTTCCATCTGAAACACGGGGGCATTGTCGTTGCGGAAGTGATAGTAGGTCCGCTGCCACAGATCGGTATGGGGTTTTGTAACGATCTCGACTGTTTCATCAGACACCGCAAAGCTTTCCGGCTGCCGCGTCCACTGGAAATCATGCATGGAAAATTTCATCTTGTGTCATACCTCCGTGGGCTTTTTCTGATTAAAACTTCATGATCCAACCGATGACCTTCCGGCCAATGTGGTACACCGGCGTTTCCAGTTCCTTCCGGGCATCCTGCAAATGCTTGCGGATCTCGATCTTTTGGGGGCAATGCTTTTCGCATTTTCCGCATCCGATGCAGTTGGAGGCGGCGGTGGAAGTTTTGCGCACCGTGGTGCACATCACATAGTCCACCAGCGCCCAGAATTTTCCCTCGGAATACCGGCGGTTATATGCAGAGAATGTGCCGGGAATGTCCACGCCCTTGGGGCAAGGCATGCAGTAGCCGCAGCCGGTGCAGCCCACCTTCATCTTGGAATTGATGGCCTTGACCACATTTTTCAGCATGGTTTCTTCCGCTTCTCCCAGCTCCCCCACCTGCACGGTCGATGCGGTCTGGATATTGTCCCGCACCATCTCGCCGGAGTTCATGCCGGAGAGCACCACCGTCACTTCCGGCTGATTCCACAGCCAGCGGAATGCCCACTGTGCCGGGGTGCGCTTGATTTTGTAGCCCTCAAAAATCTTTTTTGCCTCATCCGGCAGGCGATTGACCAGCTTGCCGCCACGCAGCGGCTCCATGATCACCACCGGCAAGCCCTTTGCATGGGCATAATGTAAACCTCTGCGACCGGCCTGGGAGTGCTCGTCCATGTAGTTATACTGGATCTGGCAAAAATCCCAGTCATAGGCATCCACCAGCGCGCAAAATCCGTCGGCATTGCCGTGATAGGAGAAGCCCACCTGGCGGATAGCACCGCTGGCCTTCTTCCCTTCGATCCACGCTTCAATGCCCAGCGCTTTCATCCGCTCCCAGGTGCCGGTATCCGGCAGCATGTGCATCAGATAGTAGTCCACATAATCCGTCCGCAGGCGCTTCAGCTCCTCGGCAAACAGCTTGTCAAAATCCTCGGCATTCTTAATGAGATAATGGGGCAGCTTCGTAGCAATGTACACCTGCTTGCGGATGCCGTTCTTTTCCAAAATCTCACCCAATGCAGCCTCGCTGCCGGGATAAATGTAGGCAGTGTCAAAATAGTTGACGCCGCCGTGGAAAGCGGCCATGATCTCCGCTTCCGTTTCTTCCATGTCAATGCGACCCAGCTTGTGGGGAAAACGCATGCAGCCAAAGCCCAGGATGGACAGCTGATTGCCATATCGATCCGTTCTGTAATTCATAAATACCTCCACACAGGCGCGAACACCCGCTTTTTGTCCATTATAGCACACCCCACCGCCACTTGCAACGCACACATTTTTCTTGCGGCAACTTGGCAGTTTTTTCGTGCTATTTCTTGACAACCCCTCGCTGGTATAGTATTTTTATAGCAGCTGCAATAGGCACGCCAAGCCCATTTGCCGCCATGACAACCGCAATCATTTTTTAGGAAAGGTCGATCGTTATGTTTGAGAAAGTCTTTAAGCTCCGCGAAAAGGGCTCCACGGTCAGAACCGAGCTTGTAGCCGGTCTGACTACCTTTATGACCATGGCTTACATCGTTGCCCTCAACCCCAACCTGCTGACGAATTTTGATGTAGGTTCTTCCCTGTGGAACGGTGTCTTCATGGCCACCTGTATCGCATCCGCCATCGGCACCATCTGGATGGCATTCCACGCCCACCAGCCCTTCGCCATGGCACCCGGCATGGGTCTGAACAGCTTCTTCGCTGTGGTCGTGGCCAACCTGGCTGCCGCCACCGGACTGAGCTACACCCAAAGCTTCCAGGGCGCACTGGTCATCATCCTCATCGAAGGTATCGTGTTCCTGGTGCTGTCCATTTTCAATATCCGCGAGAAGATCGTGGAAGCCATCCCCCTGGGCATCCGCCTGGGCATCTCCCCCGCCATCGGCCTGATGCTGCTGAACATCGGCTTCGGCTCCAACGCCGGCGTCTATTCCGAAACCGGCGGTCCGTTCTATATGATGCGCGACTTCTTCGGCGCTCTGACTCCCGGCGTGGCCCAGGAAGCCATGGGCTCCGGTTATGCTGTCATGGTGCTCAACGTGGTCACCACCTTCGTAGGCTTCTTCGCCATTCTGGCACTGGATCACAAGAAGGTCAAGGGCTCCGTCCTGTGGGGCATGCTGCTGGCATCCGTCGTCAACTGGGGCGGTCAGCTGCTGTTCCTGGACACCAACCCCTTCGCCGCTCTGGCCGGCGCTTCCTTCGTTCCCCCTGTGGCTGACATGGTGGAAGTGACCCTGTTCAAGCTGGATTTCAACGCCTTCCTGCAGATCGGCTGGTTCACCGCCATTTCTCTGATCATCACCTTCTGCATCATCGATATGTTTGATACCATCGGCACCCTGGTGGGCACCGCTTCCCGTGCCGGCATGCTGGACGAAAACGGCAACATGCCCAACATGAAGCAGGCACTGATCGCTGACGCCGTGGGCACCATGGCCGGCGCACTGACCGGTACCTCCACCGTCACCACCTTTGTCGAGTCCGCTTCCGGTGTGGAAGCTGGCGGCCGCACCGGTCTGACCGCTCTGGTCACCGGCCTGCTGTTCCTGGCTTGCATCTTCCTGTCTCCTGTTGTGGCGCTGATTCCTGCCGCTGCCACTTCCGCCGCACTGATCTATGTTGGTGTGCTGATGCTGGGCGGCCTGCGCAACATCAACTTCGACGACACCACCCAGCTGGTTCCCGTCGCCGTCATGCTGCTGACCATGCCCATCTCCGGCTCCATCGGCCATGGCATCGGCCTGGGTATGATCATCTATACCTTCATGAAGATCTTCTCCGGCAAGGCTAAGGAAGTTTCCCTGCTGACCTACGCCATCTCCCTGCTGTTCCTGGTAAAGTTCTTCCTGGCTGTCTAAACAAACACCTAAAAATCGCCGCAGCTATTCTCCTCCGGGAGCGTAGCTGCGGCTTCCTTTTTCCTTTCAGCATCATTTTATTTGACAAAAAATGGCGCAACCTTTATAATAGCATTACTTTATCTTTGCAAATGGAGTTGATCATCTTATGGACTATGTATCCAGTTGGGACTTTACCCTGGCCAATTATGGTGCCGTTTGGGCATTCTTGGTGCAGCTGGGACTGCTGTTACTGTTCCTGATGTTGGGCAATATTCTGCGCCGCATGATCCCCCTGTTCCGCAAGTGTCTGATCCCGTCCGCGCTGCTGGGCGGCAGTTTGCTGCTGATCGTGAACATCCTCTGCAAGCAGTTCAACTTCATCCTGGTGGATAACCGGCTGATGCAGGTCATTACCTATCACTGCCTGGCCATCGGCTTCGCCGCCATGTCCCTGAAGACCGAAAAGAGCACCCACAAGACCAACAAGGCGCAGGTAGTGGAATTCGGCGCGCTGCAGGGTGGCTCCTATATGCTGCAGGCTTTCGTGGGTCTGGGCATCACGCTGATCATGTTCCTGCTGACCCAGCATAGCGAAAAGATCGTTTCCTATATCTGCGGTCTGATCCTGCCGCTGGCCTATGGCCAGGGCCCCGGTAACGCCCTGAGCTGGGATATCAACTTCACCAACACCCCTGCCACCCAGTTTGCCGGTAACGGCAGCTTCGGCCTGTCCCTGGCCTCCATCGGCTTCGTGGTAGCCTCCGTGTTCGGCGTGCTGTATATCAACATCTACAAAAAGCGGGGTCAGCTTTATGTCCGCAAGGCCAACCCCTCCGAAGAATTCGTGGATCAGACCAACCCCAGCGGCGGCGAGATCCCCGACAATGAATCTGTGGATAAATTCACCATCCAGGCCGGCTTCGTAGCCCTGGCCTATGCCCTGTCCTTCGGCTTCATGTGCCTGCTGGGCGTCCTGTCCGATTTTACCAACTCCATCGCCTGGGGCTTCAACTTCCTGTGGGCCTCCCTGGCGGCCATGTTGATTCGGGCTGTCGTGAAGCAGCTGCGCAAGCACAATCTGATGCACCGCGAATACATCAACAATTATCAGATGGACCGCATCTCCGGCTTCTCCTTTGACCTGATGATCGTGGCCGGCGTGGCAGCCATCGAGATCAATGATATCAAAAATTACATCCTGCCCATCGTGATCCTCAGCGTTGTGGGTACTGCCGTGACCTATATTTACATCCGCCTGGTCGCCAAGGAATGCTTCAAGGGCTTCGAGCACGAATTTTTCCTCATGAGCTTCGGCACCATGACCGGCACTGCCTCCAACGGCATGATCCTGATGAAGGAGATCGACCCCGGCCTGCGTACCCCCACCTCCAGCCTGTACATTCTGTCCAACTTCCCGGCTATGGTGATGATCGCGCCGTTGCTGTTCCTCTTGAGCTTCGCAGGAAAATCCCTGGCCAATGCCGCCATCGCCTGCGCCATTTTCTTCACGCTGTGGTTTGTCTACACCATCTATCTGTTCCGCAGAAAGATCTTCAAGAAGCGGTATGCAAATTCCCCCGTCGCCGTTTGGAAAGACGAAGCCGAAGCATAATCCAAAAAAACAAAGCCCGGAATTGGCAATACCAATTCCGGGCTTTTATTTGTAGAGAGCCACAAATTTTCGCTTATCGCGCAGCCATACTTACCAAACAAAGGGGAAGAGCCTGTATTTGACCTTCTTTTTATATTCTGCATAGCCAGGCAACTCCCGGGTCAGCAGATCTTCCTCATCCTTGAGCCGAACAATAATGATGACCGGGTAAAGGGCAAACACCGCCAGCGCATACCAGGAGCCCAGGACGATGGGCATCATCAAAAACAGCAAAATGGTTGCCATGTACATAGGATGCCGGACGATGCCGTACAGTCCCGTGTCCACCACCTTCTGCCCTTCCACCACCTTGATCGTGCGGCTGAGGTAAGCATTTTCCCGCATGACCTCAGCATACAGGGCATAGGCGAGCAAAAACAGTACCGCGGCCGCCGCCGAAACTGCCACAGGCATCCGTGACCAGCCCAACCGAAAGTCCAATCCCGCCACAACAAAGCCGCCAACGAACATCAGCCCGGAAAAGGCCACCACACCTTTTTGCGTGGCCTGCTTTTCCTTGACATCCAGCCGCTTGGCAAGAAAATCCGGGGCTTTGAAAAACATGACAAACCCGGCGATCAGCATAGGCCCGAACAGCAGGCCCATCAACAGCCAGCCGCTGGTATATGCCAGCGTACCTGCCGGCAGAAAAATCAGAAGCCCCACCAGCAGCAAGCCACAGGTAAACTTGATCAGTGCATTCAGCAGCAGTTTCATGGGGTTCCCCTTTCGTGAAATCTTCTGGCGTAGCCGCATTTGCGACACAGTTCCTCTGTAGCTTTTCCTCCGGAAAAGCCGTTAAAAATAGCCTTGGCCCTTTCGGAGGCCAAAATTTCTTCCATAGACATGGAAAACAGGTTGCCCAGTGCCAGGTCACCCTCGTGATCCAGGCAGCACGGCACTACTGTGCCATCGCACAGCACGCCCAGCTGATCCCGCAAGCCGTAGCAAAACACCTGGTCGCCGCCGTCCTGGGCAGAAAGATCGGGCCAATCGAATTTGTCGCCATATTCCAGATAGACACGCTCTCCGATCCGGGTGCCTTTTCGCTCCCGAACCCAGGGCTCGGGGAAGAATTCTGCCAGTGTGCTGACGATCTGCTGATTGAGGGCATCCTTGCCACCGCCGTTCCACAAGCGGTAACTGACCAATTTTCTCCCCTCTGCCGCCTTGCCGAAAGCAAAGCAATCCGCCAAATATTGATCAAAGGGCACTTGCAGATCATTGGCCTCAAAGGCATGCAGCGAAATATTGATCTTGTGTAAGCCCGGGGATTGCAAAAGCATGGCCTGCTTCTGCCGCACCAGCGTGCCATTGGTGGTCAGGATCACTTTGAAGCCGGCCTCACCGGCGAGCTGCAAGAACCGTTCCAGCTGGGGATGACACAGGGGCTCTCCCATCAAATGAAAATATAAATAATCCGTCCAGGGCCGCAGTCGCGGTAGTAGATCAGAAAATTCCGCTTCCGTCATCCGTTTGGGCGGCCGCTTCGTGCCCGGGCAGAAGGAGCAGCTTAAGTTGCAGAGATTGGATATCTCCAAATAGATCTTACGAAATCGTTTTGCCATGGGTTTGAATTCCTCCGGCTTATTGTAATCGGGTCATAGCGTAATACACACACCGATGGTCCGTTCCCCGGTAAGTCACCGTGTCCTGCCGCTCCAGCCGGGTCATGCCGGCTTTGCGCATCACCCGAATGCTGGCGATGTTCTCCTCAAACGCACCGGCCACCACTTCCCGGAAGCCCCGGGTAAAGAAATAGTCCACCGCGCCACGCAAGGCCTCTGTGGCGTAGCCCTGGTTATGATACCGGGGCAAAATGGCATAGCCCACCTCGATGCTGCCTTCGCTGACCTCGGTTTCGTTCAACAGACCGATGAGCCGGCTTTCCAAAAAGATGCCCGCCACATAGCGGTCCGGCTTTTCCGACAGCGCCATCAGCCGTTCGGCCAACAATTCTGCCTCTGCCCGGCAGGCAAAGGACGGCACCATGTAGGTCTTTTCCACTTCCGCATCGGTCAAAAGCTCCGTCAGTGCCGCCAAATCCGTTGCCCCAATGGGCTTCAGTTCCAGCTGCTTCGTCTTCACATACATAAAATTCCTCATTTCCCCAGCAGCTGCTCCAGCACCGGCGTGATCAGCGCCGTTACCGCGGTATAGCCTTTGTCCGTAAAATGGCCACCATCCACGGTGTAGCCTTCATAGACCTCGCCAATGGAAACATCATAAAGCGGCGAAAACAGATCAACAAAAGTAAAACCGTACTTTTCCGCCAGCAGTTTGATGGACACATTGTTGTAAGCCGCCTGCTGATTTCTGCTGCCCCAAACTTCGCCGCCCATGGCCGTCATGGACAGCAGCACCACCTTGGTATCGGGAAGATTGGTTTTGATTCCCTGTAAAATAGATTCGTAATTATCCAGCATGGTATCCGGATTGTTGGCGCCGATGAGCATCACCAATACTTGAGGCTTCAGGTCATAAACCGACACCTGCAGACGCTCCTCCAAATCATAGGTGGTGTCGCCGCCGATGCCCCGGTTGGAGGTGATGTACTGGGGATAATATTTTTCCAGATCATACAGATCCGTCAAACTGTCGCCCAGGAAGGCCACTTCCACTTCATAATCGTCGTATTTCTCATTTTCCGCCCGATACCGGGCCATTTTTTCCTCCCGGTACTGCTGTACCGCCTGGGCATGCTCCTGCCGCTGCTGCTTCTGGGGCAGCCAGGTCCCAAAATACCAAATGGTGCCTACCACCAGATACACCGCCAGCACAAAAGCCATTGCGATCCAAACTTTTTTCATACAAAATCCTCCTTACCGTTCCCGGTATTTGTACAGTGCGGCAATGGTAGACACGGCAGAAGCCAGGTCGGTGAAGAACACCGTCGAGCCAATGATAGCCGTATAGATGGTCCAGATGGTGGCATTGGCCAGCAGGAATTTGCGCAGGGTCTGCTCGTCCTTGGAAAAAACGGAGAACATCAGCATCAGCGCGCCCAAGATAGGCATCAGCTCCAAAGCATTGTCCCAGCTAAGCTGCATCACAAACCCCGGTGCGGTCACGATGCCCAGCAGACCAAAGCCCACATACAGCACCATAAACAGGATCTTTTCCGCCAGGGAAATGGGTGTTCCCCTGCTGTCATGAACCATGGAAACAATGGACTGCACCACCGCCACCAGGCACAAAAATACCGCCGAGCCGATCTGGCCGATGAGCACCATATTGGCCGCCACCAGCAGATTGATTCCAATATTGAGGGTCAGGATCTGCCACTTTTTGCGGAAGAACGGCAGAATCACGGTGCAAACCGTGGATAACAGGCCAAAAATCTGGCCGAGAATGTAAGACATATGCGGCTCCTCTCTGTGCTATATCAATTAGATTATCATAGCGAAGCTGTTCATGATTGTTCCAAGAAAAAAGCCACGAAAGCTGCCACGGTCTGCTGGATCTGCTGCTAGGCAGTGATCGTCGCCTGGCCGTCGCCATCCTGAGGGCCATAGCTGCCAAACTGGGCATGGTTGCCGCCATCGATGATCAGCTCCACCCGGTCCTCCGGCAGATTCTCTTCGTACGCTTCCTTCTTTTCCCAGTTCAGTACGCCGTCTTCCGAGCCGCAGATGCTCAGCACATCCAGTCCCGTGATCTTTTCGGTAGAATAGGAAGCCAGCAGCAACAGACCGGAAAAGGTATCGCTGTGCTCCGCCGCATAGCTTGCCGCCATGCTGCCGCCCAAAGAATGGCCACCGATGAACCAGCGGCTCACCTGGGGAAACGCTTGCGGAATTCCCGCCGCAGCATTCACATCCAGCACCGCCAAATTCAGCGGCATCTGCACGATCACGCACAAAATATCCTGCTCAGCCAGCGCCAGCATCAGCGGCGCATAGGCCGTATATTCCACCTTGCCGCCGGGATAGAAGATCAAACCGGCCACCGGATCTTCGGGCGCAAAGATCACCAGGCCATCTTCCTGCCGGACCGCCGCCGCCTCGTTTCCTTGCAGTGCCTGCCGGGCAGCGCCATCCGCCCGATAATAGTCGTTGACATAGACTACGCAGCCGATCACCAGTGCCAGCACCAATGCCGCCACGGTGATCTACAAAATTCGTTTTTTCGTCTTCATGTACATGATTCTTCCTTCCGGGCAGTAATAAACCAGGTCGTTCCATGTCCGCCATCGTCCAGCAGATTGTCGGCGCACCGGGTCACCATGAAGCCGCAATCCTGCAGCAGGCGGCAAATCTCGGCCGGGTCATGGACGGTCTCCCGGATATTTTCCTCAAAGGCCAGTGCCCCATCCTCGAAAACCCGGATCTTCAGATTCACCTGCTTTTCCCCCGGCCGGGTCATCTGGAACCAGACCTTGGTTCGTTCGTCGAAATCCATCTCAAAGGGCTCGCTGGTGGACACCTCATGTTCATTGAGGATGTCGAACACAAACCAGCCGCCGGCGCTGGTGTAGGCGTAAACATTTTCAAAAATCTTCCGAATATCCGCAAGGTCGCCGATGTGATTCAGGGCATCTCCCGTGCAGGTCACCAGATCAAACTGCTCTTTCGGCCGGTAGGTGATCATATCCGCCACCTCGTAGCGGATGGCAGGGCTTCCCTGCCTGGCGATGTCGATCATGCCGGCAGAAAAATCCATGCCGGCCGCCCGGACGCCCTGGCTATGCAAGATTTCGCACAAAATGCCGGTGCCGCAGCCAAGATCCAGACAGTTTTCCGGCCGGATACCATGCTTTTTCAGCCATTGCAGCAGCTGCTGGCCGAAAATTTCCGGGTAGTAATTCCAGCCAAATTCATTGTAAACCTTGCAAAAAACGTCGCTATACATACAATATCCCTCAAATTTCCTCCGAATGGAGGTGATCGTGATCCTCAATGACGGCATGGTCGTGGGTATGCGCCGATTCCTCCTGACCATGGATATGGGTGTGGGTGTGAATATGGGTATGGGCATGGCTGTGCTCCAGCGCACCATGGCGGTGCAGATGCTCGTGGCTGTGTGCATGCTCGTGGCTGTGCTGCAGCGCAATGGTGTCCCGTACCAGCAGCACCGTAGCCGCCAGCATAATGGCCAGACCAACATAGAACTGGATGCCAGGCCGTTCGCCCAGGATCACCACGCCAAAGACCACGCCCAAAAACGGTGCTACCGAATAGTAGGCGCTGGTCTTGGCAGCACCCAGATCCTTCTGGGCCTTGATGTAGAAATTGATGCTCAGACCATAGGCCACAAAACCCAGCACCAGCGCGCACAGGATCCACTGGATCCCGGGCAGCTTCTCGCCCAGCACCAGGGCCACGATCAGGCTGCCGAGACCCGAGAAAATACCCTTGATGGTGGTGATCTGGACGGAGGATTTGCTGCTGAGCATCCGGGTGCAGTTGTTTTCCAGACCCCAGCAGCAGGCAGCGCCCAGCACAAACAAGGAGCCCAGATTGAAGCGGAAGCTGCCTGCGCCTTCAAAGCCCAAAATGGTACTCGCCAGCGCAATGAGGCCGATGGCCAGGATCAACCGCCTGGACAGCAGCTCCTGAAAGGCAAAGAAGGCGATCAGCGAGGTGGCCACGATCTCAAAATTATTCAGCAGCGACGCATTGGCAGAGCTGGTATGCCGCAGACCCAGCATCAGCAAGATGGGTGCCGCAATATCCAGCACGATCATGCCGATGGTATAGGGCAGTTCCGCCTTCGTCAGCGGTTCGCCGGTTTCCTTTTCCCGGCGCAGCAGCCCATACAGCAGCAGGCCGAAGCCCGCGCCTAAGTACAAAAACGCCGCCATCATGGTGGGCGCCACCTGCTGCAGCAGCAATTTGCTCAGCGGAATGTTGATGGCATACAGGGCTGCCGCCAGAATGGCGAAAAAGGTAGCAATATTTTTTGTTTTCATGGGCCTTTCTCCTGTGCAAAGCATGTGCTTCATATCCCCCCGGGGGGGATATTTTTTCCTATCATAGCACAGTTTTTCCCATTCGTCACCTGTTTTTTTGTAAAAAAGCAGGGAGGCTGCGCCTCCCTGTTCCTTTTTTACACATTTGCCAGCCGGTTGCTCAGCGCCTTTTCCAGACGCTCCATAGCCTCCTGCAGGACGCTGCGGGGACAAGCCAGCGCCAAACGGATAAACTGGCCGGTCTTCTCGCCGAACTTGGTGCCAATATCGGGCCAGATGTGGGCCTGACCCAGCATCAGTTCCTCCAGCGCCTCAGCCGTCAGACCCAGGCCGCTGCAATCCAGCCACAGCAGGTAAGTACCCTGGGGCTCGATGACATGAATGCCAGGCAGACGCTTGGCGATGAAGTCCTGCACATAGCAGGTATTCTCCCAAATATAAGCCTTGCAGGCCTCCAGCCACTCTTCGCCCTGCTCATAGGCAGCCTGGCAAGCATTCAGGCCCATGTAGTTGCAGTTGTTGTAGCCGACGATGCTGATCTCGGTCTGGAACCGGGCACGCAGCTCATCGCCGGGAATGATGATGTTGGAGATCTGCAGACCGGCGGTGTTGAAGCTCTTGCTGGGAGAGGTGCTGACGATCAGCCGCTCTACCATATCCGGGCAAGCCACAGCAAAGGGGGTGTGGTGGTAGCCGGGAGAGAAGAAGTCGCAGTAAATTTCATCGGCCATGACGGTGACGCCGTACTTTTTGCAGATGGCGCCGACCTGCTGCAGCTCTTCACGGCTCCAGACACGGCAGGTGGGGTTATGGGGGCTGCACATAATGAACAGCTTGATGCCGTTGTCACGGATCTTCTGCTCCATATCCGCAAAGTCCATGGTGTAGCCGCCGTTTTCATACTTCAGGGGGTTTTCCACCACCCGGCGGCCATTGCGGTTGATGACATTAAAGAACTGGTGATAGACAGGGGGCTGGATCAGCACGCCATCACCGGGCATGGTTGTCACACGCACTGCAGCGGACAGAGCGGTGACCACGCCGGGGGTATGGATGATCCAGGAACGGTCGATATGCCAGCCGTAGCGGCGGGAGAACCAGCTGTCCACAGCATTAAAATAGCGGTCCATGCAATGGCTGTAGCCGAAAATGCCACGGTCCACCACTTCCCGCAGGGCATCCTTGACGCACTCGGGTGCGGCAAAGTCCATATCGGCCACCCACAGAGGGATCATATCCTGGGGATAGCCCTTCTCGGTGATCATATCATATTTTTCACAGCTGGTATTCCAGCGGTTGATTACCTGGTCAAAATTGTATTGCATTTGTATTCCTCCAAAACCGGCGCTTGCCGGTAATCCATAGTATCCCATGATACATTTATTATACACAGTGAAAAGATGGCTGTCAATGGGCTTTTTCCTGGAAAAAGACGGTTATTCTGCCATTTCTTCGGAGTAAAACTCCTGCATATCGTCCAAACGCAGGCAGGCCAGCCGACCCTGCAGGTCGTAAATTTCCTCCGGCCGATCCGGATAGCCGCTGCCGCAGTCGATGCCGATGCAGCCATCGCCGTGATAGATCCGCAGCGGATTGGTGGACTGATAATATTTGGCAGGTGTATGGCCAAAGACCACCGTTTCACCCTCTGCCGGCCGGTCGCCCTTTTCCAGCCGCTTCCACACCGCATAGTGGATAGGCGTTTTGTACTTTCCGTTCTCGGTGTCAAAATTCTCCGGCAGGCTGCCGTGGACCAACCGGAACTTCCGGCCGCCCACCTGTACCGACAGGTTCAGCGGCAGGGATTTCATGTACGCCAGCACCTCGGCACGCAGGGTCTTGCGGATGCGCTTCCAGTAATTGTGGGTCACATTGCCGCCATTGCGGTACCAGTGGAACCGGTATTCCTCGATGCGGCTCAGGTCATCGTCCGGCTCATAGGGTTCGCCCAGGGCTCGCAGCATCATATACTCGTGATTTCCCAGCAGCACATAGGCATTGGGCATGGCCATCAGCCGCCGCAGAATACGGATACCGTCGCCATGCCGGTCGATCACATCGCCCAGCACATAGAGCTTGTCCTCCGGCTGCAGATCGATCTGGGCCAATATGGAATTGAAACGGCGTGTATTGCCATGAATATCCGACATGACGTAGATCATCCTGCACACCTTCTTTCTCTGCTATCTAATTATTATAGAGCAAGGCAGATCAAAAGGCAAGGCACATTGAAAATTTTTCACGCCGGAAAACTATTTCGCCAAGGCCACTTGTGTCTTTCGGGAAAATAGTATATAATATTTGGCACGATACTGATTTGGAGAGCAAATTATGGCCTACGAATACGACGAATTGAATACAGGCAGCAGCCGGGAAGAAAACTGGCACCGCCGCCGTGCCCAGCAGCAGGCCTATCGCCGTAAGATCCTCACCTTCGCCGCGGTGTTGGCCGTTAGTCTGCTGGTACTTTGCGTTTCCATTTTGCGCAGCTGCCAGGCGCAGGATCCGGGTCTGTCCACCCAGCCGGGCACCACAATTGCCCCCACTGTGCCCACGGTGCCAACGACCACCGTGCCCGTGGCCACCGAGCCCACATCGCCCCAAACGGTGATCACCCTGGTGGCCGGCGGCGATATCAATGTCACCGACAAAATGGTGGCCTCCGGTGAAGCCAACGGCCAGTACGATTACACCAAAAACTTCATGGACATTGCCCCGATCTTCGCCGGTGCGGATGCGGCCATCGTCAATTTTGAGGGCAATCTGGTGGGTAGTCCCTACGGCACTGCCAGCTCCTCCGCCCCCCAGGCACTGATGCAGGCGCTTTGGCGTGCAGGCGTGGATTTTGTGCAGACAGGCAATTCCTGCTCTGTCAACAATGGCATCACCGGCCTGCAGAAGACCATCAACGGTATCCGTCAGGTGGGCATGATGCCCCTGGGCACTTTTGCCTCCCAGGAGGAATACCAGAAGCAGCAGGGCTTCACCATCTGTAACATCGGCGGCATCCGGGTGGCCTTTGTGGTCTTTACCAAGGGCTTAAACGGTCTGCGGTTGCCCAGCGGCAACGAGCACTGCGTCAACCTGCTTTACTCCGACTATGCCAGCGCCTACCAGGAAATTGACACGGAAGCCATCCAGACTCTGCTGCAGAACGTGCAGGCCCAGCAGCCGGATGTGACCATTGCCCTGCTCCACTGGGGCAGCGAGTATAACAGCATCATCGGCACCCGGCAAGGAAAGATCGCCCAGCTGATGCTGGAAGGTGGCGTAGACGCTATCATCGGCACCCACTCCCACTATGTGCAGGAGCTGGTCTATGACCAGGAAAATGGCACAGTCATCGCCTATTCCCTGGGTGACCTGTACGGCGACGCCGAAAAGGCCGGCACCAACTACTCCATTTTGCTTGAGCTGGAGATCACCCGGGATAACCTGACCGGCCAGACCAAGATCACCGGTTGCGAGTATATCCCGGTCTACACCCTGACGCCGGAAAAGGACGGGGAAGAAATGCGGGTGGTGCGGCTGCTGGACGCCATCAGCCAGTATGAAAACAACCATATCGGCTGCGTCAGCGAAACCGCCTACGAAAACATGAAAGCCGCCCTGGCAAAGATCAAAGCCAAAACCGGCATGGGCGAATAAGAAATGAACGATAACAAAACGACGGGATGTCCCAAGACATCCCGTCGCTGTTTTTTATTTTGACCTTTACCAGGCAGCCAGAATCAGTCGGTACACCAGCCGCAGCGGCCAGGGTTGCTTCCGCAGACCCCGGATACAGGCCGCGTAATACCGCTCAAATCGTCGCAGTTCCCTGTCAGACAGGGTATGCTGGCTGAATTTGGCCTTTTCTGCCAGGAATCGCAGGGCCTCCGGCGGCTTGTGACCGCACAGCTTCGCCAGCTGGCAGGCATAGCGCCAGCGCGCACGCACCTGCTCCCAGGCATCGCCTTTCATCTTTCGCCGGCGCAGCCACAGCCGCAGCCGCCACTGTAAGATCATCAGCAGCATTGCCGCCAGCACCAGGCCGATCCTGTTCGCCACGCGTAGTACACCGCTCCAATCCCGGGCGGTTTGCGTATCCGACTGCTGCGAATCCATGTCCTCCGTCGGCTGTGTTTGGGCGGGTGTCGTGGTCTCAGGCTGGGTCGGTTCTGTGGGCTTAGTCGGCTCCGTGGGTGTGGTCGGCTTGGTGGGCTTAGTCGGCACAGTGGGCTCGGTGGGCTGAGTCGGTTCGGTTGGCTCGGTAGGTTCCGTCGGCTCCGTGGGCTCGGTGGGCTCCGTCGGCTCTGTTTCCGGCGGCAGCGTAGGCTCCGGCGGCAATTCCACCGGCAGACCGCCCGCTGGCGTTGCCTCCAAAATAACCCAACCCACATACGGCAGATAATACTCTACCCAGGCATGGGCATTGCGCGTAGTGACAGTAACGGTCTGTTTGGCCTCGGTTTCCACCAGATAGCCTTCCACATACCGGGCAGGAATGCCGGCAGCCCGCAGCAGCACCGTAGCCGCCGAGGCAAAGTGAACGCAGTAGCCGGTTTCGCTGTTTTCCAGGAACCACAGGGCAAAATCTTCTTCCCATTCCGGCATATAGTCGGTGTCCAAATCGTATTTGGCAGAATTCTGCACATAATCCCGGATGGCATCCACCGCACTGCGCACAAACATGTGCTCGCCGGTCACGCCAGCCTTCTGCAGATGATACTGGGCCTGTGCCGCCGTAGATTCCGGCAGCGCCAAATATTTCGCCAGCTGCTGGTCGATATGCGCATCCATGTGCTCCAGCAGCAGATTGCCATGTTCCTCGTTCCACAGCAGCCGCCAATCCGGCCGCAGGGGAAGGAAGCTTTCGTAATAGGACTCTACATCGCGACCCGGCAGCATGCCATCGGTCAAGGTAATCTCCTGCATAGGATAGTAAGGCATATATCGCAGTGCACTGGAAAATTGGGGGTATATCCGAATGCTTCTGCTCTCTGTGAGCATATACTCCCCACCGGGACGGCGCATAATTTCCCCTCCGGTAGTTCCCAGCCAGCTTTTGCCGGTATACTCGCCGTAGCTCCGACCACGCAAGTACCGCACAGCGGTATTGGTGGCCCATACCTGCAAAGCGATGCTAACGGCCTGGTTTCTGGGGCCCGCGCCGGTCAGATCCACTTGATCCACTGCAGGACCGGGGATCTCGATCGGATAGTCGCCACCGGGCGTCATGTTCATAAAAGGAATGTGCTCTGCCAGCTTTTGCATCAGGGCAAACACACCCGCTCCCCTGTCAGGCGCTTCATATTCCGATTGGGGATTGCGGACGAACAGCAACATGCTTGCCAGCATCACCGGGATCAGCACCATGGCCGTCAGCCGGTTGGCCTGCCGGGTATTGGTGCAGCGGCTGTACTGGGTCAAGGTCAGCACACCCACAGCCAGCATGCCCATCCACAAATACACAGCATCGGGCGCCGTGTTGGTCACCACCATGCAGGGCATCACCGGCAGCAGCGCACCCAGCACCGCACCCGGATAACAACACCGGGACAGGCTGATGCCAGCCAGCAGCGCACACCCCGCCGAGATCACCGCCAAGGTCAATGTCGCATCCACCTGGGCATATTCCTGGATGGATTCCGGCACACCCCAGCCATAGGCAATATCGTAATATGTCAGGATTAAATTCAGCTGCGACAGCAGATTTTCCAAAAATTCCAGATCCCACAGCAGCTGTGCGCCCAGCACAAGGCTCAGCACGATCAGCAGCCAGCCCTTACAGATCCGGGTGGCAATGGCCGCCAGGATGGCGAAGCCAACCGCGACCCAAACTTCGATGGTCATATCCACCGACAACCGGAAGCCGGTGGCAAGGCAGCCCACACCGGCCACAGCCAGCAGCACGGCCAGCGCCGCGTCCAGAATGCCGGACAGGAAGTCAGGTCTCTTCATCCGCCTCACCTCCTATGTAAAACTGCCAATGGGCAAATTCCTTGTGGGTAACCGATTCCTCCTGCGCCATAGGCTGGCGGCACAGCAGGGTATTCATAACATCTTTCAGGGTGTGGACCGTGCCGATGTGCCACAAGAGGTTTCCATCGGCGGTACAGGCCAGCACATCATGCTTCAGTCCCCGGCGCTGCAGATGGCCGCTGAGCCATAGCAGCCTGCCCAGCTTCCGATCCAGCATATCCGGGTCGCCGCCATGGACAAGCCACAGCAGCAGCCGGTTGTTGCTGGCTTCCATGGGCTCCCGGTAGATCAGCTGGCCGGTCTTGCCGGACAGCTTCCAATGGATCTGGCGCAGGCTGTCACCGGGACGGTAGAGGCGCAGCTCGTGGTTTTCCGAGAAACCACCGCCGGCCTTAGGCCGCCAGAAGGTGGCCAGATCCTGGACAGGATCTTTAAAATTCCGGGGCATCCGCCGCTGGGGACGAATATACATCCGAAACGCCGATGGCACTTTCTTGCGCACCCGGAATAGGCCCAGATAATCATAGACAAACCCCCGGCTGAAGCTGCACATCAGCGCTCCGCAGTGCTCTGTAGGGCAGTCGAATGCCGGTTGCAGCAGCCAGTTTCTTCCTGTCAGGGTATGATGGGCCAAAATCCGCACCTGCCAACGAGGCGGCGGAAAGGGTCCTTCCAGCCACACATGCATCTGCACCTGGCTGCCTTGGGCCACTGCCTCGGGCATTTGGCAGCGCAAGCGTGATGTCAACATTGCCGGCAGGCTCAGCGCCAGCGACAACAGCGGCAGCAGACTCACGCCAATCAGCAAGATCCAGGCCATCCACTGCCGATAGGCAAAGTAAAAGACCAGGCATCCGGCCAAAGCGGCCAGATAGCAAAACCAACGTTTGATCATAGGCGTTAATGCAGCTGGGGTGCCGGCACAGAATCCAGGATCTGATGCAGCACATCTTCAGCCGTACAATTTTGGGTGTTGGCTGCGGCGGAAAGCAGCAGACGGTGGCCAATGCAGCGCATGAACGACTCCTGCACATCCCCCGGCACCACATAATCCCGGCCACGGAGCTGGGCGATGGCCTTAGACAGCGCAATCAGCGCCAGAGTAGCACGGGGGCTGGCGCCACGCTGCAGCAAGGGATGGTCACGGGTGGCATGGATCAGCGACACCGCGTAGCTTACCACCAGCTCGCCTACATAGGTGTTTTCCACCATTTCCTGCAGTTGGCACAATTCCTGCCGGGTCATCAGCGCGGAAAGATTCTGCAGGGGATTGCCCTTCTGGCGGCCCATGACCATAGCAATTTCATCCTTCTGGCCGGGATAACCCAGGCTCAGGCGGATCATAAAGCGGTCCATCTGGCTGTCGGGCAGCAGCTGCGTACCGGCAGCGCCGGTGGGGTTCTGGGTGGCGATCACCGTAAAGGGTTGGGGAATGGGATAGGTGACGCCGTCGACGGTGACCTGACCCTCCTCCATGGCCTCCAAAAGGGCGGACTGGGTGCGGGAAGTGGCACGGTTCAGCTCGTCAGCCAGGAACAGATTGCACAGCACCGCACCGCTCTGATAGGCCATGGTACCGGTCTTCTGATCCAGAATGGAATAGCCGGTCACATCGGAGGGCAGCACATCCGGGGTAAACTGGACACGGTTGCACTCCAGCTGCAAGGTTTTGGAAAAAGCCAGCGCCAGGGTGGTCTTACCCACGCCGGGGATATCTTCCAGCAGGATATGACCCTTGGCCAGCAGCGTCGCCAGAATCCATACCAGCACATTGTCCTTGCCCACGATGACCTGCCGCACCTGCGCAATGATCCGCTGAGCCTGGCTGGATACGGTGTGTTCCTTCATTTCCATATTCGCCACTCCTTTGTTGACATAATTTTCTTTCATTATGCCATAGCAAAGCATAAATTGCAATAAAAATACACAGTAAGTTGCAAAAATTTACAAATAAAAAGGCGGCACCTTGCGGTACCGCCTAAAAGAATTGCTTTATGCCTCCACCCGGATCGATTCCATATCTTTTCCCAGTGAATAATAGAAAACATTGTCCCGCGCCGGCATCAAACCGGACAACACACCGCGCTGACCGTAAATCGCATAGCTGCGGAACAAAATGGGGCACAGCATGCCGTCGGCCATCACCTTCTGATGCAGGGTGTAATAGTTGCCGGCGTTGGCCATGGCCTCCTGACACAGGGCATACATGGCCGCATCGGACAGACCACCGTAGCTGAGGCTGCCCTTGGGATTGAAAAAGGCCGACAGATCCATATTGGGGCTCAGCTTGGTCTGGCCCAGATGCAGATCATAGTTGCCCTTTTTCAGCGCATTGGTGTAGGCAGTGTCCCGCAGGGCGCTGACCGTGACGGTAAAGCCCGCCACCTCCAGCATGCCGGCAATTTCTCTGGCCACCCGGATCCGGCGGCTGTCGGCACTGTTGACCAGCAGTGTGATGTTCATGGTCTTGGGCGCAGCCTTCTGAATCAGCTGAATAAATTTGTCCGGATCATAGCCATATTGCGCCGCCAGTTTGCTGTTATAGCAAGGGCTTTCCGGCGAAGCAGGCAGAGTTGCGCTGAGGGCGAAGCCGCCGTAATAGCGGCTGACCAGGCTGTCCCGGTCGATGGCATAGGTCAGTGCGGTTCGCAGGGCAGCGTCAGAGAAGACCTTGCTCTTTTCATTGCAAGCCAGGTACAGGAACACACCGCTTTCACAGCCCCAAAGCTCATAGTCGCAGCGGTAGTCCACATAGCTGTCGGTGCCGGGATCGGCGCAAACCATGCTGATGTTGCCGAATTCGAAATCATCCCGCAAGGCTGCGGCAGAATCCACCTCCAGCAGCAAAATGCTGGCGGCAGTGGCTGCTACAGCTGCGCTGCACCACCAATCGGTGCGGCGGATCAGCCGGACACCCATCAGGCCGGCCTCCTTGTAATAAGGGCCCGTACCCACAGGCCAGTCCGCATTGACATCGGCGGCCTTCACAACCGGCACATCCAGCAATATGGGGAAATTTTCATAAGCAATGGTCAGATCCACCCGCACCGCGTCCTCGGCAGTGACAGAAATTTTGTTGACGCAGCCAAACCGGCCGCTGTAGACCGGACTTTTCTTGGCCGCCTGGAGGCTGGCCACTACATCGGCGGCGGTCAGCGCAGTGCCATCGGAGAAAGTTGCCGCCTCCAGATAGAAGATGTAGGTCTTCATATCCTTGGAAACGCTGTAATTTTTGCACAGGATGGGTTCGACCCGATAATCCTTATCCACGGCAAAGAGCCCCTGGTACAGCAAGGAAAACAGCAGCCGGTTGGTAATGTCCGTGGCAGTGTAAGGGTTGAGGGACTTGTCCGGATTGTAGCCCAGCGTCAAACTCTGTTCGGTGGTCACCGGGCTGGTAATGACCGGCGCTGTGGTCTGCTGATGCAGCGCATCGCCGGAGGGCTCGTAAGGGGTTTTGCCCACGGTGCAACCGCCGAGCAACAGACAGGCCAGCAGCAAGCAGGCCGTTATTCTTTTCATTTTTTGGCCTCCTCGCAGCAAATGATCGCGCCTTGAGAACCGCGGATGCCCCGGGTGTAGCGGTGGGACCAGTAGCGGTCGTGCCGGCACATAGTGCATTCCGGGCTGATCTCGATTTGCTCCACACCGGCACGGCGCAGCGCAAAGGCGTTGATTTCTTTTAGGTTTACATAATACTTTTCATCAACCTGGCGGATCCATGTTTCCGCCTCCCGGCCAAAGGTGGCCACCATGGCCTCCGGGACATCCCGGTCGGTCTGGAAGCAGCACTGGGCCAAATTCGGGCCAATGGCAGCCCGGATATCCCGGGGATCGCAGCCAAATTCTGCCTGCATGGCACGGACAGTTTTTCCGGCAATGTCGGCAGCCGTGCCACGCCAGCCTGCATGGCAAGCGCCCACCGCCCCGGTGACCGGGTCACTCAGCAAAATGGGGGTACAATCGGCAGTGAAGATCACCAAAGCAGTGCCGGGATCGTTGGTCACAAGGCCATCGCACTCCGGGTAATCCCGGTGGTCAAAACCCAGATGATCGGCCTTAGTCACCCTGCGCACCACATCGGTGTGGATCTGATGGGTCAGCACCGCCTTTTCCGGCGCAAAACCCAGAGCAACGCCCAAAACGCGGAAATTTTCCACCACATTTTCCGGTGCATCGCCCCGATTCATGCCGATGTTCAGACTGTCCAGATATCCGCTGCTCACGCCGCCCAACCGGGTCGTGAAACAATGGGCCACCCCGATCCCCTCTGCGGCCAAATATTCTAATGTGCCGCTTTTGATTGTCGTAATTGCCATGATAAACTCCAAAATTTCTCGCCGCAGAGCGCAGGCACTGCCTGCGCCCTACGCAAAAGGCTTATTCTGCCATTTTTTCCTTCTGCATGCAGCACTTTTTATACTTTTTGCCGCTGCCGCAGGGGCAGGGATCGTTGGGGCCTGCCTTCTGCTGCTTGCGTACAGGCTGCTTCTTTACCACAGCGTTGTTAGCAGCGCCGGTGCCGGTCTCCTTGGCCACACGCTCTCGCTTGACCTCCTGCTGGGGCTGCAGCCGCACGGCAAAGAGCCGGCGAACGGTCTCGTCCCGGATACCCTGGACCATGGCGGAGAACATCTCATAACCCTCGTTCTTGTACTCCACAACCGGGTCATGCTGGCCATAAGCCCGCAGGCCGATGCCCTGCTTCAGATCATCCATGGCATCAATGTTGTCCATCCAGTATTCGTCTACGACCCGGAGCATGATCACGCGCTCCAATTCGCGCATCACATGCTCACCGTAGGTGGCTTCCTTCTTCTCATAAGTTGCCACAGCCAGATCGTACAGCTCGTCCAGATCCTGGGTCTTTTCCAGCGTACCCATGGGATAATACAGGCCCTCATAGCGCTTCAGCTCGTCCACATCGCCGCCGGTGCCGTCCAAAGACTGACGCAGCATGCTCAGCACATTGTCCCGCAGATCCTCGCCGTCCAGCACCTTCTGGCGCTGCTTGTAGATGACCTCACGCTGGGTATTCATCACATTATCGTACTCCAAAACATTCTTTCTGGAGCGGAAATGGCGGCTTTCCACGTTCTTCTGGGCATTTTCCACGGCGTTGGACAGGATCTTGGCATCGATGGGCGTATCCTCGTCCAGGCCCAGGCTATCCATCATGCCCATGATCCGGTCGGAGGAGAACAAACGCATCAGATCGTCCTGCAGACTCAAATAGAACCGGCTCTCGCCCGGGTCGCCCTGACGGCCGGCACGGCCACGGAGCTGATTGTCAATACGGCGGCTTTCATGGCGCTCGGTGCCGATGATAAACAAACCGCCGGCGGCCTTGACCTGCTCGGCCTCGCCCTTGATGGACTCCTTATACTTGGCCAGCAGCTGGTTATACCGCTCACGGATGGCCAGAATTTCGGGATCGTTGGTTTCAGAATGGGCATCGGCCTCTGCCAGCAATTCTTCCGGCAGATCGGTCTTGCGCAGCTCGTTCTTGGCCAAGAATTCCGCGTTACCGCCCAGCATAATATCCGTACCACGGCCGGCCATGTTGGTGGCGATGGTAACAGCGCCGAACTTACCGGCCTGTGCAACGATCTGGGCTTCCATCTCGTGGAACTTGGCGTTCAGAACGGTGTGCTTGATGCCCTCTTTCTTCAGCAGCTTGCTCAGCAACTCGCTGCGCTCGATGGAAATCGTACCCACCAGCACAGGCTGACCCTTTTCATGGCAGGCCTTGACCTGCTCCACGATAGCCCGGTACTTGCCGGCCACAGTTTTGTAGACCACATCGGTGTGATCCTGGCGGATCACAGGCCGGTTGGTAGGAATTTCCACCACATCCAGCCGGTAAATGGCACCAAATTCCTCTTCCTCCGTCAGCGCCGTACCGGTCATGCCGGAAAGCTTGTCGTACAGGCGGAAGAAATTCTGAAAAGTAATGGTGGCCAGGGTCTTGCTTTCGTTGGCGACCTTCACGCCTTCCTTGGCCTCGATGGCCTGGTGCAGGCCTTCATTGTAGCGGCGGCCATACATCAGACGGCCGGTGAACTCGTCGACAATGATGATCTCGCCGTCCTTGACCACATAGTCGATGTCCTTTTTCATCAGACCCCGTGCCTTCATGGCCTGGTTCAGATGGTGGGACAGGGTGGAATTTTCACCGTCGCCCAGGTTTTCCACGCCGAAATACTTTTCGGCCTTGGCGATACCGCTGGCGGTGAGGCTGACGGTGCGGCTCTTTTCGTCCACATAGTAGTCGCAGTCGATCTCGTCGTAGCTTTCCTTGTCCTCGGTCTTGGCAAAGACATGACGGCGCAGCGTGGACACGAAATAGTCCGCCATTTCGTACAGCTTGCTGGACTCTTCACCCTGGCC
>RHMF01000234.1_pt1 | contig 23169 bp, 39 predicted proteins | sample 5365151 | NCBI WGS metagenome assembly RHMF01 (sample SAMN10266501, study PRJNA497801) | feces metagenome | isolation source: feces | host: Bos taurus | place: China: Prairie of Fairy Mountain | collected 2017-08-14 | reverse complement strand
TGCTGAACTGCTATATTAGACATTTTGTCTTTTTCAGCTTCAGCAAGACGAATTTCTCGTTCCTTACTAATTTCAGCAACAGATACAGCTTCCTCCTTCTGAGTTTCAGCAACAGTGGTTGCTCTCTCTTTATTAGCATTAGCTACAGCAATCTGCTCTTCCTTGGTAGTATTAGCTATTCTAATCTTACCCTCTTTCTGCTGTTCTGCTATATCGGCTTCAGCCTGAGCTTGTGCTTTAGTTGCAGCTTTCTTTCCGAGATTCTTAATATAATCGGCCTCATCACTAATATCAGCTGTATTGATATTAATAATTTCAAAACCAATTTTATTAAGTTCAGTTTCAATATTCTCTTTAGCGTTACCTAAGAACTTTACACGATTGGCATTAATTTCCTCAATAGACATTGTAGCCATCAAAGCTCTAGTTTCACCAATAAGAATATCTTTAATCTGAGCGGCAATCTCGTCAGTTGTAGCACTTAAGAAACGACTTGCTGCATTTTGCATCAAATCACCAGTAGTACCGATTGCTGCTGTTAATGTTATAGGAATATTAGTCTTAATATTTTGGTTAGAAAGACCTGTAATATATTCCTGAATTTGAAGAGGTCTTAAAGACATGGTCTTATAATCCTGAATGATGGGCCAGACAAATGTACCACCACCATGATAAATTTTAGATGGGAGTACTATATCCCTTCCAGTTTCGGGATCTTTCTTGTGTCCAGCTTTACCAAACACTACAAGAATTTCATCACTTGGACACTTTCTATATCTAGAAAGAAGTCCTATTACTGTTAAAATGATTAAAACAGCGATAATTCCAGCAATAATTGCGATCATCATATATAATAATTTCCTTTTATAAATTGTTTAATTAATACAATATCACCTATACTATAAGAATTCTCTGAAATACAACGTATTTGCGTAGTAACTCCATTAATTTGAACTCCTACAAAATAGCAGTTATCCAACTTTAATTGAACAATACCACGAGCTCCAACTAAATCAGATCCTTCTTGTACAGTAGGATGATGTTGTAATTTTAACATTAATTTATAGCAATAGTAAAGTATAACCAAAAATAAAACTCCGATTAATACAGCTATTATTTGGTTGTACCAAGTATAATCACCTGTTAAACACAAATAACCAGAATAACCCATTAAAAGATGAATTAATCCTTTAAATGATATTAAATCACTAGCTGTAAAATCCGGAGTTCCGTCGAAATCAACATCGAAATCGGTGTCGAATCCAAACAAAGAAATTATGAACTGTATTAAGAATAAACTATATACAATAATTGCAATTGTGTAATAAATGTTTTGTATCATAATTGTTTTTTTAATTATTAGTTGCCCCTGACGGTTACGCTCCGCCCTTATCTGGACCAAAATCAGATGTAATCAAACTAATATACTAAGGGGCAGTGTGGTAGTGAGTACGGGATTCGAACCCGTGTGACAAGAATGAAAATCTTGTATACTAACCACTATATGAACCCACCAATAAAGGTCAAACAAATTAAATTTCTTACTTAATTTAAAATGTTCACCTTTCGGCAATTTATTAAGGTCAAATTGCATAAACTACCACTATTTATAATAGGTTGTGATCCTAATACTTTTGGAAAGTATCCACCTCCAAGACATCAGGCGGATTGGAACGCCAGTAAGAGTGGGCAAGCCTTGACTCGAACAAGGAATGAGAGTTTATGAGACTCCTAGTATAAACCTTTTACTTACATGCCCTTCCTACATATATAGTATGTTTACCTATAATATGTGTTTCATACATAAGTTTATCCTTAAAAGGATCTAACATATGTTCTTTAACAATACCTTTACCTAATTCAGTTTCTATACACATGAATCTATTTTGTTCATAACTATATAGTCTAAATCCTTTATAGGGAGAAATCATTTCAGATTTTACCTTTAGTCCAGGTAAAAATTTCTCGGAATATTTTTTATCTATTTTTAACATATACTATTATAAATATTTATTAAATCTCCTATAAACATATCATCAAATTCTATAGGATCTTCACAATACTCTAAAATAAACCATATAATACCTTCTTTTGGCTCTTGAAATACTCCAATACATTTGGGTGTTTGTAAAGTACTCAAACCACAAACCTCTTCTTCTAAAAGAACATTACAAGGCAGATAATTGTTTTCATTTGTGTGCATTAATAATGCACTAAATTTCTTTCTTAAGTTACACATAATAAATCATATTTGAGGGCAATGATGGAATTGAACCCCCCGTATCCGGTTTGCAGAGCGCCCCTATAGACCACTCAGGCATTCCTACAGCTATTTAATGTTTTACCATTCATTGTAAGCTTCCCACATACCATTAATTTCATCGTATAATTCTTCAATGATGAGGTTAGCAAGTTTTCTTGGTTCTTCTGTTAACTTTGTTGTTAAAGATACCATAGAATTGTAAATATAAGTCATTTGAACAATACGACTTCTATAAGCAGCCAAAGAACATTCCATAGAGAGTTCTTTAATAATTTTAGCTTCGTCGTCAAGTTTAACAATACTTGTTAAAACATCTTGGTTATTATCAATAACTTCTCCATGAAAAGTAGTAACAGGAATGTGTGCTAATAAGTCCATAAATAAAAATAATTTTAAAAAGTTTATGTTAATTTTGCGGTCTATGACGGTTACGATCCGTCTTCTATACTGTGACAGAGTATCATCCTACCATTGAACGAATAGACCGAAAAAGATTAATAAAATCATAACAACACTTACTTAAGGTGTATTTAGTTAGAAATTATTAATCTGTTACTAGCTACTTTAGTCGACTTTTCACTAGCCTTTTTGAACACGCTCTCGTCCTGTTCACAACGTCTTAGATTATGGCTTAAGATCTCCCGGAATTAACGCTTCCGACACGAAGTAGCTTTGCATACTGGGTTCGAACCAGGGTATGACATCTACGTTGAATGTCCCGTCGGCTGCTGAGTATCACATTCTTTCTCTTTCACCAACGCTCTAAACCGCTGAGCTAATGCAAAGTTTAATAAAACAATTCCAACCATATTGCAAGTTGGGTATAATATATTACTTATGCAGGTAAAATGCAAACTACCGCCAACCCAAATAGATTCCGTTCAATCTCAACCCTCATATATTATACATCTCAAATATTCAACATCCTGTGCAATCAGGATTCTCCACCGAGGACACCCCAATAGAGTGAATATCCTCGAAAATTGTTTTACTATTAAATTATATTTGTTCACCTTTAGTTTTCTGTCTTGAATACATCGCTGTTTATACGATTTTCCCAAAGAAGGGTTAGGCTTTACCCATACATACGTAGTCTCTCTACGCAGAGTATCTCATTTGCCCTGTTATTACGATTATAACACTGTTATAGCTTGGTACTAATATAATTTTATTACTCGTCTCTCCGAATCGTCACCTCCTTGGTATAAGTCTCGCTTTGAAGAGGTTCAATGCTTACATCACAGCTATACCCGCCGTGTATAGACTTTGGCCGCATCTATACAAATTCTCGGTTTAACGACGTCAGGTACGTCACACCGCCTCGAAAGAGTGGAATCAGTGAGACTCGAACTCACGACCTTCTGCGTGCAAAGCAGATGCTCTAGCCAAACTGAGCTATGACCCCAGAACAACACTTCATTACGGTAGCACACTTTGACTAACAAATACTGTACTTTTCTACAATCAATTTCCGTTTCTGCATACACTGTCTGTATTATTGAAAAGTTAGTTTACGCGCCAAGATGTTTTACATTTACTCACTTTAGTGTTGAAATACTTAAAAATTGTTTTTACATACTTTCTCCGATTATTTTTCTAACAATAAAATTATCGTTTTCTGAATCTTCTTGTAATCCTATGACAGTTAAACACGAATCTGTTCCAGGTGTCCACTCATTATATTCATATGATGAACTTAACCCATCAGCACTGAATAAAATCTCATCAATATCTGTGAGTTCGTGTTCCTTCATATAATTGAGACATGTTTGTACCAGAATGTGGTGTAACTCATTGATATGTTCTTGTGTAGTTATAGGATTTTGATATTTGTCTAACATTTTACTTTATTTTTCTACAGTAAATATATTGTTTACAAGTTAATGTCCAAACATCAGGAGCCATACAGGGCAAGCTTGAACCATTTCCATATTCATCAGGATTACCTGTTTCTGGGCATGTACAAGTTGTTCCTTTCATTTCTTCAGAGTTAATTCCCTGAATCTAAATGCGTTTAAATAATCCATATTATTTATTATCTCTGTTTCTGCCTATATGGTAACCATCACAATATATACATTTATATACAGAGTAATGAACACCATTTTTCTTTTCCATTTTTTGAGCTGCTTTAACTGCGGATTCTTTATGTTTATAAGATATCTTAGGAACTCCGTCTTTTCTAATATGTGAATATTTAGAAAATAATCCCCAAGCATTACCTGTTATAAAGAAGTTGCGAAATACTCTTTTCAAAGGGCCTTGTTCTTTAAGTCCCAAGTATAAATTTTTTAATGTTATCATATAATTCAATTGCTTCTTTAATACTATTAGATTTTTGCAAAAGTTTTTTACAAAAATAAGCACCTTTATAAATTATTTTTCGCAATTCAAAAATTTCTTCCATAGAAACTTCTCTTGCATCTGGTAATGTGTTTAGTATTTCTAATACTTTATTATCTAAACTATACATAAATGTTTTAAATTTAGCCCCTGTAAGAGGAATCGAACCTCTATTTTCAAGCGTCGCGCTTTTGGTGTCCTAGCCGTTAGACGATACAGGATTTTTCGTAATAGTATAATTTTAGCAAATACGGCAATATTTACAAATTTTATACATTAACGCCAATTAAATAATTGAGTTGCCGCTCAATATTAATGTGTCCAGACAAAACACATAAATAATCTAAGGAATCGTTATTTCATATAACCTTTGTCGTTAATATGTGTTTGACGTTGAGGTAACAGGACTTGAACCTGTGATCTCTTCTTTATCAGAGAAGTGATTTAACCAACTAATCTATACCTCAATATTAGTAATTTCTGCTCCATCTCGACCAATCCGATTTCAATCTAAAGCCTGTGGGAAACTTTTATATCGACGTCACACATTATGTTGTTTCCAGCTAGAATAACATGGTAGTTAATTGCGCAATTTTATGGACCTGTTATACTTAAGCCAGCCTGACCCATGCCTGGGAATCGTGAAATTACTAAATGCGTTCCGTGATGGACTCGAACCACCATTTATTGGTTAACAACCAATTGTCTAACCTTTTGAACTAACGGAACATTAATACAAGTGATAAATAAGCGAACTTTTTGAATGTTTGAGTATGAACATCTATAAAAATCAATGATTTAAATAATTACGTATTTTACTACATCCGTACTTTAAAGTAGTACTCCTTTATTTCGGCACGGCTTTACTCAAATTTTCTTTATCATCCCACATAAAATACGTTATCACTTGTATTCCCCTCTTTTCTTCTTTATCGCTTTGGGGTTTTGCATTGACTCTCTTTTTCCTATATTAAGCAGTTCGAGTAGATTCTGCAGAAGACCTGTTTATTATTAATGGATTCAGTGAGGTATTGTCTTCCAATCTTACCTAGATTACACGTAATCCACCACCTACATCGGACTCACCGTCCAGTTCGCGTAAAAATTAGGCAGCTTTTTCCTAATTATGTGAGGTGTCTATTTTAATAGTTCAAGGCGGCTCAAGCGTTGGGACCTCCTCATAGACAACCCGCATAAAGTTTATATTTCTTCATAATTTAATTCATAGTAAACACTATCTTTTGAATCTACAAATATTACCATACCTTCTGAACTATAACAATCCATTTCAAAAGGCATAACGATTTTGGCAAAATCGTCAGCATATTCAGGATCTAAATTAGCAACTTCCACAAGATATAAAGTATCTCCATACCCTTTATGTTCTGTATATCTTGCGTTAAATTTAAATTGTTTCTGTAACTCTTTTACAAAATTAAATATTTTTTCTTTCATAATGTTTTCTTTTTAAAACAGTACTACCGATTCTCGCGAACAGGTAGTACTTCAGATAGTTTAATCTATTCAACAAACCTTTATGGTTGCATTCTAATTTTATTTTATGACTTAGTAGCGGACCCTCGATTCGAACGGGAACTCTAGGGTATGAGCCTAAAATGATACCTTTTCACCAATCCGCATGTATGTAAAGTATTCTTGACTTTTAAATACAGGTCTTATTTATCAAGTAGAATCAATATTAAACTATAGAACCGCAATAGACCATAGCAATCTTTACAATCTTCGTACACAACCCGATGTTTTACTTAATTCCTTATACCTTACATATTATAATCCTTTCTAATTTTGGTGGAATAACCTCACATACTTTAAGTAGCATGAACTATAAGTTTTAACAGAATCAGACTACTTCAAACTTATAAATTAGTAATCATCTACTTTACAATGACTCTTGTAAAGTTACAATTATTGATCAATTTTGTAGTCCAAGAGGGACTCGAACCCTCACCAGCGCAATGCTGAAGACATTTTAAGTGTCTCTTCTATACCAATTCGAATATTGGACCAACCTTATTAATCTATATATCTCCAAATGTAACCTCCGGCACTTCTTCTATGTCCATTGACTACTTTTCCTATAGATTTTATTCCTAAAGTTTCTTCTGCGTCTGTTATACTAGGCCAATCTTGTATAGGATTCATGTTACAATCAAATTGTCTTACTTTTTTAGCTTTGAATTTATATTTAAGTTTAAATTCTTCTAATAATCCGTATAAATCTAAATATTTCTTTATGGTATTTCGAGATACCTGAAAATGTTTTCCTAGAGTAGTTAAATCTTCATATTTAGAAATTACTTCCATTATACTGTCCTTGGAAATATTATTAGTAGAATTATTCATTAAATACTGATTATAACAATCTCTACAACAAAATTTTCTTACCCTATCTGATCTGTCTGAAGTAAAAGTTTTCCCACAATACAAACAAGTACACACAGGTTTTTCTTTTTTAGTGTATAAATGTTTTGGTATTTCGGTTATACTAGTTTTATTCCTATTTCTAAAATTATCTGTATTAGAATGACAATTAGGGCATAAAATTTGTAGATTTTCTAATCTGTTATCATAATGATTTCCATTAATGTGGTGTAATTCTAAATGTAGAGGTACTCCTTCCCATTCAGATTTTCCACAAACCTCACATTTTTGTTCTTTTATTCCTTCCTTAAATAATCTTAATTTTAAATTATGGGAAGAATAATTAGTATTTTCTTTTAAAATATCATCTAAAGAAATCAAGGCTGTTTTATTTATATTACATAAATCTTTATTCCAACCCTGTCCTTTAAAATGCGAATAATCTACATCAAATTCACTCAATTTCTTTCTAACTGTTACGTAATTGGATCCAACTGGTTTTAATCCAATTCTTCTACATAACTCCGCTATAGAATAGCAGTCTTTTACATTTTGTTCTAACAATTCTTTTGAATAATTTATTCTTGTCATAGTTTATATTTTATACAACAAGTATATACAATATTCTTGAAATTGCTAGTATATTAAATAAAATTTAGTGAATTTTAAGATTTGTTAAATGTTGTAATTATGTAGGGATTCGAACCCTAAATTCCAGGAACAGAAATGTTCTGTTCCCTAACATAATCTACCTATAGCAAGGATTTTTCTAAAGTTAATAATTAATTGTTAACGATCTCGGAATTTCTATCCTAATTGGATTAGGAGTTTTAATTACTACATTGATAGAATCTTTAGGTATACCAATGTATTTAAGTTGAATTGTTGAGTCGTTTTGTAATGTATACAAAACATTCTTATCTGACGAATGTATACTAAAAGTATCAGATTCAATTACTTTTATTTTCATCGGAACTGACACTTTTATTATACTGATTATAAGTAAAGTTATTAATGTCTTCATAGGCTTTAATGACCTTGCTATATAGAGCGGTAAACGAGAGTCGAACTCGCAACTTTTGCCTTGGAAGGGCAACACTCTACCAATTGAGCTATTACCGCGTACTTACAATCATAAGCATTTAAATTATGACTGCAAGTTAAAAAGTGTTAAAAATTGTAAATTTCGTCTATATTCTGGAGTTTATCTACAATGTTCATTTTGATACCATTTTATAACATTGTATAATAATTCCCCGGAAATAATATAACCTTTATAAGAAATTTTCTTATAAGATTTTACTATCTTTGGATCAGCTTTTATTACGGACTTCTTTTTTAAGTCAAATAATAGGCTAAAGGTATCTTGAAAACTCAGCTCCCAATTAGGAAACCGAGTTTTCAAAGCATTGTAACATTTTTGACTAAAGTTTCTGATTAGATCCATTTATACAATCCTGATTTCATCAAAGTTAAGTCCAAATTTCTCGGAAATTTCTTTCCTTGTGATAAGTTTAACAAATTCACCATTCTCATTAATAATCCAATTAATCTTAGAAAGTGATTCGTGTAAAAGAGAAATTTCTTCTTGAGTAGCTATTCTCCAACCATAAGATTTATCAGCAAACCCACGGACCTTATTACGAGGAATATTGTCTGTGTATACAGCTTTTGTTTCAAAACCTCCAAGAATTTCTCTTGTACTAATAGCGTAATAGTTCAAAGAAGGATTATAAAGAATAGTATTTTCTGGAAATCTACAATTTTTTATAATTTCTTGTACGGAAATTTCATACACGGAATCTATAATATCAATACTCGAACAAACTTCTCCAGTATTTAAATTTACAAATCCAGCTACTTCAGAAGAGGTGACCATGTATCGGTCACCTCCGATTGTTTTTACTATTTTCATACCTCCTCAAATGTAATTCTTTGCTTGTAGATTTTATACCCATTCTCTTTTAGAAGCCTGATTGCTTCTGAGATTGGGTCAGATACCTCCACTATAGCAGGTTCCTCTACAACAGATACTTTTTTCTTGTTATAGTGCTCCTGATTGTATGTGATAATATCTGCATACATACTTTTTACTTTCTCAATGTGTACTGGGAAAGTAGTGAATGAATACAGACATTTCTTTCCAATTTTTACGGAATTGATGACTTTGTACTTGAGTAAATACATTATCCAAGTACCGGATAAATAAATATCCAGATACTTTTTAAACAAATCTTTAATGGCTGTAAGGTTATACTGACCATTAATGTTATCAATTCTCATCTCATTCAGTTTTTTGACGAAATTTTCGTCAATCTTCAATCTTCTCATAGATAGTGTTTTTTTATTATGTTTATTAAAAAGTAATTTCCCTTAATGTTTGTTGCGTATTCGTATACAAAACCTATAGTATCAGATTCTATATTCTTAATAAAAGGATACAAAAGTGATACTATAGGAAAAACACACAAAAAACACAAACAAATTGTAATCTTTGCGAGGGCTTCTATCACCCCCGCTATAATTGTTAACAGCAACACTGTCACAAAAAATATTAAAGCAAATATTGTTTTCATATTATTGTAAGAGTATTGCTATTTATAATGTCTAATACTTCTCTAGCGTGTATTCTATCCTCTACAATCGGAGAATTAAGATCACGCTCTAAACCTGCCATGAGAGCAGGCTCATTGTTTGTACACAACTGTTTGTTACGTACCTCCAGAACAAAGTCTGGGCCTTCCATTATTCGGACGTCTAATCCGAATGTCTGTGCGAATGCTGTAAGTGTTTTCATGTTATTTGTTGTTTTTAAATATTAAAAAAGTTAATTGTGCCACTGTGAGTATTGCTCTCAATTACCATTTCTTTGCAGTGGCTCTATATCTCTTTTTCTATCAAGACCACCTGTTTCCCTATCCACATAAGAACTTTGGTGTCATTCTTATCTTGAGATATGCACATAATCTACTCTTAGTGACGTTTAGTTTATACTCCTGTAGATAAAGAGTTTTTTTAGGTCTCCTAGGTTGACCAAATTAATGCATAATGATACATTAATTTTTATTATTTATTTTTGAGTTCTTAATAAAGTTTTCGATAATCATGCCGCGATTGGGCGAGAAATTGAAAATTTTGGGAAAGTTGGGAAATGGGGTTGTGGGGGCCTGCCACTCCTCATTTACCTCTCACGCTCTCGTGAACTCAAAAATATTAAAACCATCCAACTCAGACAAGCACAGTTTAGAATTTTTTGTACTTATGCCACATGTCGGAAATACCATACTTCTCTAAGTCAGATAGTTTTATATGATAAAATAGCTACTCATGCAAGTAATAACAATATTAACCTACAACTAAATTTACTACAACACAGAATGAGAAAATAGTAATGATTATCTATCACAGACTATCATTACTCAAATTACTGCATGAGTAGCTATATAATAATCTATTTATTTTGGGAATTATTTCTCTACTATACTATTAATAATAAGAAGTATAAGAGAGGATTTCCTGCCCGCCTCCGTATAGCAAAAATATGGGATTTAGAAAGTGATTCCAAATGTTTTTTACACTTTCTTTATTTAGAAGCGTTATGATACACTCTTATACCTTTAACAATGGTATAGGTATCATTCCCCATATCTTTAAGTTGAAAATATGCTTCTCCTGGAGAATACATATTCCCTTTGACAAGTTTAAAGTACTTCTTGTCAGTTTTTATGAATGTGTCAGAGAGCATTTGCCCTCTGACACAAATAAGGTTATACAAGATCGTATGTATATACGTGTGTATCCTTCAAGGCATTTTGAGCCTTACCGCCCTTCCACTTTTGGGTCTTGACTACGGTATCCTCAGAAATGTGAATCTTGGCACCAGCAAGCGACTCGACTGCCATTTGGAAGTCAGTCTTTTCTGTTGTACCTTTTCCGCGGAATGAGAAAATTTTCTCAACAGCACTGCCAAGTGGTCTTAACACCGGCATTTTCAACTGTACTTCATCATTGACCATCTCAGAAACAAAGATGTTCTTGATCATACTACTCGGGAAAAAGTTGATAGTGCTATCAACTCCATTGCGAGTTAGGGTAGCAAGAATAAATTCTGCTGTGATAGGTTCACCGTTGGCATTTTTGCCAAATTCTTGTGTGAACACATTACCCTTTACCTTGTCATTGAAGATGTACTCTTTTGGCAATGTAATAACATCGCCTTTGCGAAGGATATCACCTCCGAACTCTTCTGGTAAGGATTTCTGAAATTTAGAGGCCACATCAATACCTTTAAGTTTAGAATTTTCTTCTCTTCTCTCTTCTAAAGTCATAATTGTAATTTATTAAGAATTATTACTATCGTCAACATTAACGATTTCTTCTTCACACTCTGGGAAAAAACTATGATCCATCTTTTCCGCCACTTCTTTTGATACTATCATCTCAAAAGTATTAAAAGTTAATAAAAAATGTATATTACCTCTCACCTTACGGACTATTAAGTTATTACGGATCATTTACCGAATTCCTGAAAGGTAATATACATGTAATTGGACTTCCACCAATCAGTAAGACTTTTCTCAGGTCTCTTTCGGAGTTGAACCACAGACGCACGACACCTCCCAAGTGCACGCCATGACTACCTCTAAGATTAATTACGCACCCTGAGGCTCAGGTGCAACCAAGGACTTTTATAAGAGGAACTATCCTCTCGCCTTGGGCCGGTTGTTTTTAATCCATTTGTTATGCGAGGTTTTAAATATGTATAATTATTATACATATTCTCTCGCTAAATTATAATTGCCGCTGATACATGGCTATTTGAAACTTATTATTTTATTCATTAGGTTGTAATTGAAGGTGATATATGGCTATTTGAGACTTATTTGTTTGGAAATATTTTTTAGTTTTTTGCCCCTTGAGAGAACGAGGCGCGCGAAAAGGCGCGCGAAAAAAATTCCCCACTCTCCGAAGAGAGTGAGGAAAATGTTAGGGCAGTGTGCTGTAATGCTCTATGGCATAAACAACACACCTTATATCTCTGTTATCCGTGATGTTATTAAACTCCCAATAGTGACCATTGATAAACTTTGCGGATAGTTCTTCAAATTCAAGTTTATAATCTCTTTTTAGAATTTGTCTAACTTCGTCAAATTCTCGAAAAGATTTCATAAAACATTTAAATGTTTGGTTGTGCCAAACGTGTTGCCCTTCAAGAGCAACTATGTAAATTATTTCTCTGTGCATATATGGTAATAAAGTGATTGTTTGAACCCGTGCAATAGGATTAATTCAGTCCTAACCACACCTGATAATTCTGGGAATTTTTCTTTTAATAATTTTTCAAGTTCTGAGGGTGAACCCGAAAAATTACGAGCAAAAGACATTGCATCGCACATAAAGTTATTTGCTCTGTATGCTTCTTTGTAGTCTTTAAAGTATTTCATTTGAATTTATTAATTGTTAAACAAAAATGCCCATTGTTATCGCACAACGGGCAAAGCGCGTGGTTTATTCAGTTACCACGAAAACTGTGCCTTGATAAAGGGCACCGTTGGCTTTCTTGCCAACGTACGGGACAGACCCGCAGGTCTTGCCCGTTATGGCGTCGCCGATAGAGCGAAGCCACGCTTCCTCGCTACCCTTGCAAGTAGCAAAGGCGGTGCGCGCTGCCTTGTTCATAAGGCAGTTGCCGAGGTCAATCGGCTTGACCTTGCCCTCGCTATGGTCAAGCGCAGAGTTAAGGATGTCCCAACGGAACAAGCCGAAGGTGACACCGCCCTCGGTCTCAACGAGGAGACCGCACTTTACTTGTTCACCATTCGCCTTGGAATGGTAAACAAGATTGTTTGCTGGCTTTGCGCTCTTGATGCGCTGACCAGCGATGCGAGCGATGAGTTCGCTCGTGAACTCTCGGAGTTCCTTGTTGAACTCCGCTGTGTTTGTTGACTGTGTTGTAGTCATAGGTTATGAAATTCGTAAGGATTTAACGTGTAGCAACGCGCTACTACGTTCTCTTACTACTAATTTAATTTTTATTGATTACATACGGCTATTTGAGACTTATTTTTTAATCTATTTTCCATTTGAAACCCCGGAGGGGTTGAAAAGGGAGATGCCCTCTCACATCCATAACTTATGTAATTCACAGTAACTCTCACATCCATAACTTATATAATTTTTCACATCCATAACTCTACTGAAATTTCAAATATAATTTCAATCCTAAAAATTACTTTAAAAATCAAATCATTTTCCAAAAATACACCCGGAGGGGATTAGATAAGATAGGATAGTTTATCTGAGGTATCTTTTTACAAACATTATGAGTACATAATTAACGTATTTTATAGTTCATGCTCCAACTTAATCGAACTCTTAAATTTAGAATTCGAAGTCTTAAATTTTGGATTCGAACTCGTAAATTCGAATCGCAATTTGAAGTTGGAATTAAACCAAAATACAAGTAGAAATGTAAATTTCAAATTGAAATTTGGACATAGAATTTTTAATGATTAAACTTGTAAAACTTAAAAATTTGATATTATGCGATTAAGAAACGAACAAAAAATTGAAACATTAGACCCAGAAACAGGCGAACTTGTAACCATTGTTTCTGCGAAAGAGTATTCTACTAAAGTAGAATCAGATAGATTTTATATGACGTTTATAGATTATATAGCTCCTTTATATAAATTGAAATCAGAGAATGCTAGAAAGATATTAGCTTGGATGTGTAGTCATGCTGAATACAATACAGGAGTAGTTTCTTTAACTACGGCTGATAGACAACAAATGGCAGAAGAAATAGATATTTGCGCTAACACGATTACAAATAATTTAGCTACTTTAAAGAAGCATAATCTTATTTCTGGAGACAAAGGAAGATTTCAAATTAATCCTCAAATTTTTTGGAAGGGAGATACTAAAACAAGAAAACAATTATTAGATAATAATGAATTAATTATTAAATTTAGCATAGAATGATTTATCTTATATAGAGCGGAGAATATATGAAAATAGGATATACAACTAACTTAAAGAAACGAATGCAACAATATACTTTACATAATCCTAATTTTAAATTACTCTGCATAAGCGAAGGTACTAAGTTTGATGAAAATCATTTCAGATGTTTTTACGAACAATTTCTAGATTCCGAATGGGGTTATTATAAACAAGAGGCTGTGGATAAATTTTTAAAATTTGCTTACTTAAAAGACTTTTATTTTGAAACAGATTACAAAACATTAGCTTTTGATGATCCTATAGGGAACATAATAAAAACTTTGTCAGAAGAAGAATTAAAACAATATATACAAAAACATAAAAAGTCTCTTATAAGATCGACTTCTACAAAGTTGGAAAATAATAAAATTATTTGGAATCCTAATAGAATATCAAGTTATAACATTTATATCCACGAACTAATGTTATCATTACCTAATATTCCTAAGAAAGAATCTGAGATTTTACTAGACCCGGAATTTCAGAAATATAAAGAATGGTGTAATTTAATCGCAAGTTATACTACTTAGAATGAAAAATTAGAAGAAAAACAAGCTCAAATTATTTTATAAAATTTTAACTAGGAATTACAAAAATTAAGAATATACTTGATTATGAAAAATGAAATACTAAAAACCGTTACTGATTGGTTTGATTCAGGAGAATCTTTTGGACAAAGTTCTCCAAATCTTACTATCACAGCTACAAATAATACAATTACAATAACATTAAATAGAAATAAATTAGTAGCTGATAATTTTAGATCCTTTATTAGAGATTTAGATGATGATTTATTCTTAGAAGTTTGTGAAGAACTTGGTAATGAGAATGTGGTAGCAATTAGTAATGCTCTAGATTCTGGAGACAAAATACACGACTACATTGCTTTATTTAAAAACACATTATCTGAAATTATAACAGATAAATTTAATTATTACAAAGAATGTATAGAGAAATACACCAACAATTAAAAATATTACTTACTCAGCAATACGAATATACTAAAAAAGCTATTTCTGAGAACGAACTTTTAAGAAAAGAAATAATTAGATTACAGGAAGAAATTAATAATCTTAAACAAGATGTTGGAAAAAATGCAGAAACAAGCCATTCAGAAAGTGTTGGAAGTAATTAATTACGCAGAAGAGAATAATTTAACTAACAACAATACTTTTATTAATTTCTTAGATGATTTAAATGATTTAAGTGTTAGATATTAAAATGATATTGACCTGTAGTATAATGGTTATTACGGCAAACTCTAAATTTGCAGCCCTCTGAAGGCGTCGATCTGGGTTCGAATCCTAGCAGGTCAACTTTAAACTGACAACAATGATAAAGAAAAATTAAGAAAAGGGCCAATGCTTTAGCTGATATAGTAAAAGTTACTATTGGTCCTAAAGGTTCAGAAAATGTAAACCACACTTTTTAGATATTGATACTATAGAAGATTTAAATTTATATAATAAAATAATAACTAAACTATGCTAAAACAATCATTTGAACGAGCTAATCCTATTAAAGAATTGCAGTCCAATACATTACTGCAGTCCAATACATTAAAGCCTATTACCGAGACTATCGATTCTATTTATACTATTGCAAGAGAAGAGCCTGTAGATTTAGAAGTTATATACTAGTATGGATAGATTGTAACTCCCACTAAACATTCAAATGGAGCATTACAAGTAAAACTAATTTCGGAATCTGGAGGCTGTGGAGTAATATTCATTGGAAATCAAGATTATTACATAATATAGTTTAATAAGTAGGCTACTAATATGTATATTAATTCAAAAGTACAAGGTCATTGTGGGGGCGGTTATAGTAGCTATCACACAGAACCCGTTAATATGTGGTGGTTTATAGCCAATACTTTACCAAAAGACTTTAGATACGATTTAGACTACTTGTTAGAACATTACCCAGATAATATGATTTATACATATTATTAAATAAAAATCCTGCAAAATCAATGATTTTCTACATATATTTCGTAAATTCTTCTATACTAGTTACTTTCTTGAGAAAATAATTTTTAGATAAAAACATTTCTATGAACTTATATGTAAGCCTATAACGACAGGGCAGGAATTCTAATATTCCGTGCAGCGTGAACGACTTAACGAATTGATTCCACGATGGTGGAAATGCGAAAGTCTAGACACTATTCATAGTGAAGTACGAAATCAAGATGCCTTCTGAGGGCGACGGACTGGGTTCGATTCCTAGCACTTCGACTTATACAATATAACAAAATAAATGATTCTTCAAAGTTTGTTATTTAAAGGAAATAGGTACTTAATTGTATCTGTTTCCTTTTTTGTTTAATTTTATTTGGATATTATCCAAAATATACCTATTTATATTGCAGATATTTTTATAATTAGATAACTTGAGAATTTTTAAAATATATTATTTAAAATGGAAAGATATTATTTAAATGGCGAATATAAAACTTTTATGCCTAACAGAGTAAGTGGTGGAGCTACCAACACAACAATTACTAATCAATCCAGCACAACGGCAACAATCGCACCAAACACTTTAAATAAATGGGAAGAAGTTGCAGAGCTAACATTAGCATTAGGAGCTGAAACTCCTGGAATTGTAAACGAATATTTAATTCAATTTACCAGTGGGGCCACTCCTACTGTTGTAACAGTACCTGAAGATGTTAAATGGGCAAGTCCGTTGAAAATTAAAGCTAACAGAATATACTAGATTAGTATTGTAAATAATCTAGCTACATACGCAGAATTTAATGCTTTAAATATACCTTAGATTACATTAGATATAACTGCTGACGATGTCTCTCTAGAAGACAACCTAGTACGAATAATAAATCCAGATATGATAAGTCAATTACAACCTTTATGTGAATGGATTGTTGCTAATGAACATACAGGAGAAGATATAGATAGTAAATTGGCAGAAATAGAGGGACCTTTGCCTGAAGAAATGCTTAATATAATACCAGGAGTAATTTGTGATGATGGTTTTTTAATAATTAATTTACCTCCTGAAGAGGGTTTACCGGAATTAGTTTATGGGTTTGGTATTAGAATGTCTGCTTTGATTCCTGAATCTCCGGAGAGTATGTATATGTTAGTTCCAAATGATTTTATGAACAACCCAATCCCAGCTATGTTAGATTTAGATACCGGAGATTTAATGTTGTAGATGTAGTAATATGTTAAGAAGAAGATTTTTATTTGCTAAAGTTTATGAAGAGAAACCTGTTTATAAATATACCTATACCACAACAGATGGGTAGATGTTAAGTGGTTTAGCAGGTGTACAAAATCATAAATATGAAAATGGTGTTGGTAGTTTTGAAACTGATAGTAAAAGTTGTGGAAGTTTTAATATTGGAGGTCAACGCACTTTGGAGTCTATAGTAATACCCAAAGGTATTACAAGCATTGGAGCGTATGCGTTCTCTGGTTGTGAAGGCCTTACAAGCGTCACAATTCCTAACAGTGTTACAGAAATTAGAGAGGCGGCGTTCTATAAATGCAATTTGTTTAAAGAGATACACATAAGCGACCTTTCTGCTTGGTTCGGAATAAGTTTTGGTAACCCTTCTGCTAATCCTTTGTATTATACCCACAATCTATATTTGAATGGTTAGTTGGTTACCAACCTTGTAATCCCCAATGGTGTAACTGAAATTAAAGACTATGCGTTCTATAATTGTAGTGGACTCACAAGCATAACAATCCATAACAGTGTAACCAGCATTGGAGCGGGAGCATTCTCCAGTTGCACAGGACTTACAAGTATTGAAATCCCAAATAGCGTCACAAGTATTGGACATCATGCGTTCTCTGGCTGTACAGGATTTACAAGTATCGAAATACCGAATAATATAACAAGTATTGGAATTTAGGCGTTCGATGGTTGTACTGGGATTACAAACGTTGAGTTCAATGCAGAGAATTGTACAGATATGGGTAGTTCATATTCTACGGCATTTAGTAATTGTACAGCATTATCAACAGTAACAATTGGAGAAAAAGTGAAAAATATCCCGGATTATGCGTTCGATGGTTGCTCAGGACTCACAAGCATTACAATATCTAATAGTGTTACGAGCATTGGAAATTACGCGCTCAGGAATTGCATTGGTCTTACTAACGTTGAAATACCCAATAGCGTAACAAGCATTGGAAATAGTGCGTTCTCTGGTTGTACAGGGTTTACAAGTATCACTATCCCCAATAGCGTAACAAGCATTGGAAATAGTGCGTTCTATAGTTGTACAGGACTTACAGGTGAACTTATAATCCCCAACAGCGTTACGAGAATTGGAGATATAGCGTTTTATAGTTGCACCGGTCTTACAAGCATTACAATACCTAGCAGCATAACATATATTGGATATCGAGCGTTCCAGGGTTGCGCCGGTCTTACAGCAGTACATATTAGCGATCTTGCAGCATGGTGTGGTATTGATTTTGATAGTGAAGATGCCAATCCATTGTACTATGCAAAGAATTTGTATTTGAATGGCGAATTGTTGACAAAACTTGCTATTCCCGATGGTGTTACAAGTATTGAAGGCGCTACGTTCTATAGTTGTGAAGGTCTTACAAGTGTAACAATTCCCAACAGCGTAACAAGCATTGGAAATGCTGCGTTCCATGGTTGTACATCATTAAAAGATTTGCGCTTTGAAGATGGAGAGGGCGCATTGTCTTTGGGATATAATGCCGATAGTAGAATTTTGTTCTATGATTGTCCGCTGGAAACTTTGTATTTAGGTCGTGATTTGTCGTATACTATAAGTTATGCTTATAGGTACTCTCCTTTCTATAATACAAAGACATTGACATCTGTGACAATCAGCAACAGCGTCACAAGTATTAAAAATTATATGTTCTATGGTTGTTCGGGTATTACCAATATTGAAATCCCTAATAGCGTTACAAGTATTGGAGAAAGAGCGTTCGATAGTTGTACAGGACTTACGGGCGAACTTGTAATTCCTAATAGTGTTACAAGCATTGGAAATAGTGCGTTCTATGGTTGCGAAGGTATTACAAGTGTTGTAATCCCAAACAGTGTGACAAGCATTGAAAATTATGCATTTTCTAGATGTAAGATTAAAAGAATAGAGTTAGATTGTACAACTATTAAATCTTGGTTTAATTATAGTTCAACAATCGAAGAGATAATTTTAGGTAATAATGTTACAATCATTAGTGATAATGCATTCAAAAGTTGTTCTAAAATTACAAGTATTACTATCCCTAATAATATTACAAGTATTGGAACCGAAATATTTAGAGAGTGCAGCTCTTTACAATCTGTAATATTATCTAACTCTTTAACATTTATTAACGATGGAACATTCTATATGTGTTCGAGTTTGTAGGAAATTACAAGTTTAAATACAACCGCTCCTACAATAGGATCTAATACATTTGATAGCATACCCACAACAGGAACATTAAAGATACCAAAAGGTTCGGATTATAGTAGCTGGCTAACAATATTAGGAAGCGGTTGGACTATAGAAGAAATTGAAACATTATGAAATACATTAAAAATTTTTACGGATTAAACATTATTAAAGAAAAGTATGAAATAACTGTTTATGAAAATAAATAGTTAATAAATAATCCATCAGAAGAATTACTTGAAAAACATGGATGGAGAATTTATGCGAAAGATGAAAAAGAACTTTTAGAAGTACATAAAAAAGAAGTTATCAAAAACATTAATAACTATGATATATCTTCAGATGTTAATGGATTTACTATTAATAACGTTTAGATGTGGTTAGACAAAGGTACTAGAGCTTCTCTAATGTTAAGATTACAAGCGGAAAAACAATTAGGAAAAACCGATACATGTATTTGGTATAATGGAATGAGTTTTTAGCTACCTATAGATACTGCTATACAAATGTTATATAGATTAGAAGCTTATGCTTCTGAATGTTATGATAATACACAAAAGCATTTAGCTAATGTTAAAGCATTACTTACTGTAGATGAAGTAATAAATTACGATTACAAATTAGGTTATCCAGAATAGTTAGTATTCAATGAAATTAGTTGATAAATTTGTAAATAAAATAGGTTATTCTAATCTATTACATGTTTTAATTTCCGCATTAATCACTGCGTATGGCGGAATGTTTGCTTTTCCTGGAATATTTATAGGAGCTGCTTTAGCTTTATTAATCGGAATAGGGAAAGAAAAATTAGATAATACATTTGATATGGCAGACTTTAGATATGATTTAATAGGAACAACGCTTAGTGTGTTTGTTTGGGTAATGGTATATTTATTATGATTTCACAAGTTTGGGAACTTAAAAATAGATTTATTAATCTACAAAAGGAGAAGAAACAAAGTGAGTCAGATAATTATGTAACCTATACATTTAACCATGATTAGTTAGGGGAGGAAGTAATGCTAATGTCTTTCCCTACCAGAACAATGGTTACAGGGTATAATTTAAATGGAACAGATTATATAGCAGAACCTATAGTAACACAGGAAACAACAGAAATTTCAGAGTTTATATTAACTAATGTAGGTTATTGTACTACCTCTTTAATATCATTATCTGATTTAACAGTAAATACTCGATGGAGGGCAAAATAGCCTTTATCTGAAAATGATTAGATGGTGCTAGCAATGAATCTGGGTGAGACATATGCATTAGAATCAATCAAAACAGCAGAAATCCCACAATGGGGATGGTTCTTTGATTATGGGAATAATGAATATGGATTTCTTTAGGAAGCAATAGACGAGATACAACTCAGTGGAGATGCCAATCTAGGAATATTCTTTGCGGAATCTACTTGGGATGGATTTACTACTATACCTACAATAGATACCGAAGTAGCTTAGGTTAAAACTAATGGAGGAATTTAGAATATTTCTATTGTTCCAACATCTAATACTAGTGAATTAACTATATATTGTACTGATTCGTTTGATTCTTTAGGTTACTGTAATAAAGAAATAGTAAGAAAAATTGACGGAGGTGGTTGTAATAGTGTAACAAGTATTAGAGAAAGCGAGTTCGGGAATTATACGGAACTTACGCACATTACAATACCGAATAGTGTGGTCAGTATTGGAAATGATGCGTTCTATAATTGCTCAGGACTTACAAGTATAACCATACCTAACGGAGTCACAAGTATTAAAGCTTTTGTGTTCAGTAATTGCATAAGACTTACCAGCATTAAAATCCCCAACAACGTCACAAACATCGAAGATTATGCGTTCCATGATTGCACCGGGCTTACCAGCATTGAAATTCCCAACAGTGTCACAAGCATTGGAAACAGTGCGTTTGATGGTTGCAGTGGTCTTACAAGCATAACAATCCCTAACAGTGTCACAAGCATTGGAAACAGTGCGTTTGATGGTTGCAGTGGTCTTACAAGCATAACAATCCCTAACAGCGTTAAAACAATAGGAGAAAGTGCGTTTGATGGTTGCAGTGGTCTTACAAGCATAACAATCCCTAACAGCGTAACAAGCATTGAAGAAAATGCGTTCAATAATTGCACTAACATTAAAGAATTATGTATTGAGGATGGTGTTACGATATTGAATTTAGCATATGATAGTATTGTTAATAAAGGGCTATTCTATGATTGTCCATTGGAAACATTGTATTTAGGACGTGACTTGTCTTATGACCCACGTTATTCACCATTTTATAATATAAAAACACTCAAGAATGTAACAATCAGCAACAGTGTTACAAGCCTTGGACATAGTGCGTTCCATGGTTGCGAAGGTATTACAAGTATAGAAATCCCCAAGGGTGTGACAGAGATTGGTGATTATGCATTCACTAGTTGCTATGGTCTTATAAGCATTATCATTCCCGAGGGTGTGACAAAAATTGGCGAGAATACCTTTGCGTGGTGTTTTAACCTTACCGACATTATCATTCCCTAGGGTATGATAGAGATTGGCGAAAACGCTTTCAAGGGATGTGAGGAGCTTACAAGCATAACATTACCTAATAGCGTAACAAGTATTGGATATGATGCGTTCGATGGTTGTAACGCAGTAAAAGAGATAACTTGTTTAGCAGAAACTGCTCCTGTATTACGGCTTAGTGTATTTACGGGTACCACAACAGGAACATTAAAGATACCAAAAGGATCAGATTATAGTAGCTGGTTAGAAGATTTAGGCAGCGGTTGGACAATAGAAGAAATTGAAACACCGTGATAAAATTTACAGATGAGGTAAATACAGCGATTATATTAAACAGTGTTAAAATACTATAATTATTTATAATAAATAAACCCGAACTTAGCTTAATTGCTAGGCTCGGGTTTTATTATTTATAATAGAATTAATTTAGCTTGTATACAATTATCTACGTGCTGTAAATAATCTTGTTCAGAGATTTCTTGTATGTGCGGCAAAAGGTCTTCGCCATAAAGTTTAAAAATGTCTAGTAAGTTACTATACTTAGTTAACAAACCACCTTCTGACTGAACAAAATTATCTGGGTTATATTTAATACATATTCCTAATTCGTGAATATTATAATTATTCTGGAATGCCTACACACTATTGTTGAATATTTGTAAACTTTCTGGTCCAGCATCTCCAGTAATAATTAATCCTATGAATTCTGAATTAGTAAGCATGGCAATTTCAACAAAGCCTTCAAGGATGCCGTCGTTTAAATCTATTAATCTATAATATTTATATTTCTAAGTTTCAGATTTTAATACAGGAATATTACTCCAACTTTGTTTAATCATAATTCATTGCTGTTATATTCGTTATATATATCTTGTATATAGTAATCTTTTTGTGCTTCATACTCTTCTTTAGTTACTTCTATAGCATTTTGGAAGTGAGTTATATTTTCATCAGACACACCTAAAAGTTCTGAGACAAAATCTTTAGGAGAATCTATTTTTAAATCTATAAATTGTTTATTTCCATTGATCTTCTGGTAACCCACTACTCGAGTTGGTTTAAATATAAAATATGTAAATTCTCTACCAACGAAAGATACTCCAGCCCCTGCCACTATTGTTCCTCCACCTATAAGATACTCTACGTTACCACCATCTACATACATAGAACCGAATCCAAATTCTAATATTCCTTGCGTATTAAGTAATATTGTTAAACTATCAGTATTTGCATAATATTTTGAAGGAACT
>RHMF01000375.1_pt1 | contig 23236 bp, 10 predicted proteins | sample 5365151 | NCBI WGS metagenome assembly RHMF01 (sample SAMN10266501, study PRJNA497801) | feces metagenome | isolation source: feces | host: Bos taurus | place: China: Prairie of Fairy Mountain | collected 2017-08-14 | reverse complement strand
GGGCGAGAACATCTATCCCGAAGAGATTGAGAACGTGATCAACAACGTGGAGGGCGTGAGCGAATCTATCGTCGTAGAGCGCGACGGACGCCTCGTAGCTCTGGTGCAGCCAATGGAGAACTACATCGATTGGGACAGCGAGTTTGAGGACAAGTTCTACGAGAAGCTCGACTCTTGGAAGGCCAAGCTGCTCGGTGACGTGAACAAGAGCGTCAACAAGTCATCGAAAGTAAGCTCGGTAGAGGTGATGAGAGAACCCTTCGAGAAGACCGCCACACAGAAGATTCGCCGCTTCAAGTACAAGGATTCGGCACCTACCGTGGAGCAATACAGCAAAGACGAGAAGAAAGAGCAGGAGAAGAAGAAATAACTCCACTCCTAGATTCCTAAAATACAACCTCAGAGTACTCGAAGAACTCCGAGTGCTCTGAGGTTTTTAACAATCAATACCACTAACTATGAAGAAACTTTTCAGACTGAGCAGCACGCTCACCCTCATCGCCCTGCTCTTGGCAAGCAGCCAAGCTATGGCAACTGACAATGACAACAAGCGTCTTATCCGTGGCTACGATGGCGGCATGATGCTTCATGCCGGCTACCTCTGCGGCAACATCACTCCCCTATCCCACCAGGCTACCGGCGTTACCAAAGGTATAGGCGGAGTCATCCGCTTGCGTTTGGGCGACCATTGGCGCGTAGGTACCGAAGGGTATACCTCTTCGATGGGCCAGCTCGGCAACGGCAGCTACGTGAAGACCTTCTGGGCAGGTCTCCTGGCCGACTACACATGGACCTGGGGACGCTTTGCCCCCTACCTCGGCGTTACCGTTGGCGGTGGTACTACGACAGACTTCCTCATGTTTGAAGGCAGCAAGAAAGACTGGGCAGCCGAGCCAGAAGCCTACTTCCACAAAGAGCCCTTCGTTGCCATCGATCCCTTCATCGGGTGCGACTACATCGTGAGTTCCAAGCTACACCTCACCCTCAAGATTGACTACCTTAATGGCATAGGCGGCAAGGAGCTATACCTTCCCACCGGACCAAGAGCCTATATCGGATTTATTTTCTGTCACTAAGAGGAAAGCATAAAGAGAGAGACACAAAGAAACATCCAGCGTACTCGCCTACCGAAAGGCTGAGTCCGCTGGATTGTATATATATCAGGGTCTCGTTAAACGTTAAACGTTAAACGTTAATCGTTATTCCTCAACCACCACCTTATGCCCATTAACGATATATACACCCTTCTCCAACTCACGCAAATCATCTACCTCAATCTTACGACCGCTGAGGTCATAAATCGCCATTTGTGAATTGTCAATTGTCAATTGACGGATAACATCATCAATGTTCGCCGTATAGGTCACATCATGTGCCGGCATCGTCTCGTAGGTCTCACCAATCCAGCCAAGGAAGGTGCAGCCCTCTTCAGTAGGCTCGTATACATATTCGGGGATAGCCTCACCGTAAGCTATTTCTGCTGTATGTACCAACTCCTCGCCTACGTAATAGTACACCTTATATATATTGACAGTGTACGTTCCCTCATAGGTCACATCACCGGCGGGCACCGTCTCTGCTACCTCTCCCCATCCATCAAAGGTATAGCCTTCACGGTCGGGAGCTTCGGGTGCAACGATTGTAGCACCATATTCAAGTGAATCGGCTGCTATCACCTCATCGTCCACCTTGAAGGTCACGAGATACTTGTTTATGGTGAAGTAGCCTGTTACAGTTACATCCTTGGCAGGCATCGTTTCTAGCACCTCGCTCCATCCACTAAAGGTATGTCCCTCCTTGGTGGGCTCTTCCAGTGCCACGATGGCCGTGCCATAAGCCACAGAGTCGCTCTTTACAGTTTCCCCATCCACAACATAGGTAAACTGGTAGCTATTTATGGTGTACGTTCCCTCATAGGTCACATCACCGGCGGGCACCGTCTCTGCGACCTCTCCCCATCCATCAAAGGTATAACCTTCACGGTCGGGAGCTTCAGGAACTACGATTGCAGCACCATATTCAAGGGATTCGGCAGCTATCACCTCATTGCCTATTCTAAAGGTCACAACATATTTGTTAATGGTGAATATCCCACTGATGGTGACGTCCTTTGCAGGCATTGTGGCGGGAATGCCGCTCCATCCACTGAAGGTGTGGCCCTCCTTGGTAGGAGCCTCCGCAGCGGTAATCTCAGCACCGTAAGCGTAGCTCTCAGTCTTATACAGTTCTCCGTCTACCATATAGGTTATGGTGTAGCTGCTCACCGCAAACGAGCCAGTGACAGTGACATCACTTGCAGGCATTGTAGCAGGAATTTCACTCCATCCGCTGAATGCATAGCCTTCCTTAGTGGGAGCATCTGCAGCGGTAATCGTAGCACCGTAAGCGTAGCTTTCAGTCTTGTACAGTTCTCCGTCTACCATATAGGTTACGGTGTAGCTGTTCACCGTGAAGCTACCACTTACCGTGATGTCCTTGGCTGGCATAGTGCTTGGCACCTCGCTCCATCCACCGAAGGTATATCCTTCCTTAGCAGGCTCTTCCACGATAGGAATTTTACTTCCATACTCCACTTGGAATGTCTTATACACCTCACCGTCCAACAAATAGGTGACAGTATAACCATTCGTAACAAAGCGCCCGTTAATGGTTACATCCTTTGCAGGCATTGTCTCTGGAGCATCTAACCAACCGCTAAATGTATAACCTTCTTTCGAGGGGTTATCAATCAATGTGATTGCCTCACCATAAGTGACAATCATTGTTTGGTATACTTCACCATCAACCATATAAGTAATAGTGTAAGTATTAATGGTAAATGTTCCATTGATAGTCACATCCTTTGCAGGCATTGTGTTTGGAACTCCACCCCAACCGCTGAAAGTATGTCCCTCTTTCACTGGAACTGCAATAGGTGTCAACTTACTGCCATAGGTTATGCTTTCAGTCTTGTATACCTCGCCGTCCACAACGTAAGTGACGGTATAACTATTTATGGAGAAACTTCCGTTTATCGTGATATCCTTCGCAGGCATAGTAGTGGGCACCTCACCCCAACCGCTGAAGGTGTGACCTTCCTTGGTCGGTGTATCCACGAGGATGATTTCTTCACCATAAACAACGTTAACCCTGCAGTATTCCTCACCATCCACCATAAAGGTGGCGATGTACGTATTTATGGAGAATCCTCCGTTCACTGTAACATCCTTGGCTGGCATAGTGGCGGGGATTTCACTCCATCCACTGAAGGTGTATCCTTCTTTCTGGGGTGCCTCGATAGTCGATACAGATGTCCCAAAAGGTATAGACTCTTTGTAGAACTCCTCTCCGTCCACATAATAGATAATGGTATAGCCGTTCACTGTAAACGAACCACTGACAGTAATGTCTCCTGCCGGCATCGTTTCTGGCACCTCGCTCCATCCGCTGAAGGTGTGTCCCTCTTTCACGGGTGCAGGTATCAAGGTTATCACACTGCCATATTCCACCGATGCACGATGATATTCCACACCATCCACTATGTATATAATGGTGTAGGGATTATTCATATAGGAGCCTTCAAACACCAAATCTTGTGCAGGCATCGTATCGGGAATCTTACCCCAGCCACTGAAAGTCAGGCCTTCCTTCTGTGGCGCTTCGGGCACTTCTATGGCACTCCCATACTTTAATGTATACTTAACAAACACTTCACTTTCCAGTACAAATGTTATAGTATAACTATTCACTGCATCCATTGATAGTAACGTTCTCAGCAGGCATAGTCTCAGGCGCTTCACTCCATCCGCAGAAGGTGTGGCCCTCCTTGGAGGGAGCCTCCGCTGCGGTAATTGCAGCACCATAAGCGTAGCTTTCTGTCTTGTACAGCTTTCCGTCTACCATATAGGTTACGGTGTAGCTGTTGACGGTGAAACTACCACTTATCGTAATATCCTTTGCAGGCATCGTGCTCGGTACACCACTCCAGCCACCAAAAGTATATCCTTCCTTGATAGGTGCAGCAACAGCCTCTACCATGCTGCCATAGGCAATGCTTTCAGTCTTGTACTCCACACCGTCCACCATATAGGTAATGGTATAGCAGTTCACGGCAAACGAGCCTGTAATCGTAATGTTTCCTGCTGGCATAGTGGCGGGGATCTCACTCCAACCACCGAAGGTGTGTCCCTCTTTCACGGGAAAGTCCGCAGCAGTAATGTATGAACCATAGGCATAGTTTTCAGTCTTGTACAGGTCTCCGTCTACCATATAGGTTACGGTGTAGCTGTTTACGGCGAAACTACCACTTATCGTAATATCCTTCGCAGGCATCGTGCTCGGCACACCGCTCCATCCACCGAAGGTATATCCTTCCTTGATAGGCGCCGCAATAGCTTCTACCATGCTGCCATAGGCATAGCTTTCAGTCTTGTACAGTTCTCCGTCCACCATATAAGTAATGGTATAGCTGTTCACCGTAAACGAACCTGTAATCGTAATGTTTCCTGCTGGCATAGTGGCGGGGATCTCACTCCAACCACCGAAGGTGTGTCCCTCTTTCACGGGAAATTCTACAGCTGTAATGGATGAGCCGTAGGCATAGCTTTCAGTCTTGTACAGTTCTCCGTCTACCATATAGGTAACGGTGTAGCTGTTTACGGCGAAACTACCACTTATCGTGATATCACTTGCAGGCATTGTAGCAGGAATCTCACTCCATCCGCTGAATGCATAGCCCTCCTTGGCAGGTGCTGCAATTGCTTCTACCGTGCTGCCATAGGCTATGCTCTCAGTATAGTATTCTACACCATCCACCATATAAGTAATGACATAACTATTAACCATGAAGCTACCGTTTATAACTATATCTTCAGCAGGCATGGTGGAAGGCAAATTCACCCATCCACTAAACGAATATCCCTCTTTTGTGGGCACTTCTGGAGGCGTTATTGCTGCTCCATATGTTACATATGCCGTTTTTATGATAGTCCCATCCAAAGAAAATGATATTTCATATGAATTTGCCACGAAGCGACCAGTTACCATTACGTCTTTTGCAGGCATTGTAGATGGTAATCCGCTCCATCCAGTAAAACTATGTCCAATTTTGGACGGAATAGACTCGGCCAATATAGTAGTACCATAAGCAATGCTTTCTCTTTTGTATTCCACTCCATCAAGAATGTAAACAAGATTATAATTATTCACCGTAAATGTACCAGAAACAATTACATTCTCCGCAGGCATTGTAGATGGTGTTTTACTCCAACCACTGAACGTATATCCTTCCTTGGTTGGTTCATTCTCCAGAACGACGGCGTCCCCATAAAGCATCTGAACCCTCTTATATTCCACTCCATCTACCATATATATAACGTAGTATGGAACTGTTTCAAAGGAAGCTGTCAGTGTTTTATTTTCTGATGCGATGAATGTATATGGGTTCTCATTTGACCCATCCGACCATTGAGCAAACTGAAATCCTAAGATTGGAGTTGCAGTCAATGTGACAGTATCACCCACCTCATAAGCACCTCCTCCTGTAACCGTTCCATTTCCCCCTGATAATACAGTCAATTTTACAATTTGGTATATGTCAACCAGAGAAGTCACATCAGGCGGACTGACAAATGTCTGCCCATCTTCATACACCAACTCCATATTCTTCAAGGAAATAAGCGATTGGCCTAATGGAGCTGTTTCTTCTGCTTGTAATGTCAACATAATCACTGCTCCTTCAGTGCCAGCAAATGGAATGCCATCATCGGCATTAACTGTTATCATATAGCTGCCATCATTCCATTGATTATAACTTAATGTTTTAACGGCCTCAACGACTTCCCCAAACTCATCAATATAACTTCCGTTACGGGATTGTACTATTTGGGGACGAGCCGACATTTTCACTCCATCAGGTAAGATAATCTGAACCTGAAGGGCACGAACGGAAGAGGTATTATTCAGATTAATTGCTATCTCCTTAGTCTCCCCTCTTGCAATTCTAAAATTATCAATTGACAGAGTCTCTTGAGCATCAACAAGTAATGTTCCCGCCAATATAAGCAGGAACATCCACAATCTTCTATATATCATTGTTGTATCTCTTTTATTTTGCAACAACAACTTTAACTCCATTTATCAGATATTTTCCTTTTTCCAAGGTGTGCACCAATTTTTCTACAGGGACCCTCCTGAAACATAATTTTCCGTCAATTCCATACACATCCACATACCCATTAAGATCTTCGACCAACTGTTCAACAGAAATTGGCTGTTCACAAACTTCCACCTCACAGTTTTTGTCATTGGGTCTAATATATGTATATCCGTCAGCATAGACCAGTTCCATATCGCAGAGTCCAATGGTTGTTTTACCAATTGCTGCATCTTCAGCAGCTTTTAATGTTAAACTAATAATAGCTCCTTCTGAGCCTGAGAATGGAACAGCATCATTGGCATTGACAACAATCATACAACTCCCATCCTCACGAATTTTATAGTTCAGTGATTTATTTCCATCTATCGTGTTTCCGAATTCATCTACCGCTGTTCCCAAACGAGTAGATACAATTGTAGGACGCGCTGCTAATTTGAGATTTTCAGGGAAAGTCAATCGTACTTGTACGGCACGTATATCTACCGTATTTGTCATATCTATAGTAACCGTTTTGGTTTCACCCCTTCCTATTTGGAAATTCACAATAGACAAATTTGCCTGAGCCTGTAAGCCTAACACTACAGATAATAATCCCATGACGAAACAAAACCCTCTTCTCATCTCTTGTATCATTGCTTTATTCATTATTCTCCCAAAATTATATTGGTTATCATCGTCGCATCCACTATTGATATGCGTCCATCTCCATTCATATCAGCTAAAGGCTTAATGAATCCGACATTCTCTTTCTTCAAAATCTCATTTGTTATCATAGTAATATCGACTACAGAAACAGTTCCATCAAAATTCACATCGCCATCAAGCAAGTTTTCTTCATCCATTATCAAGAAGTGCTTCAAGTCTTCATCAGACAAGCATTCGAATGAGTAGTACATCCAATAGAAGTCTCCTAACCAGAATTCTCCACCATCATTATAGAAGAACTTCATCACATTATCACCTCCTCCCCAATTAATTCCACTTACATTAAGCGTCTCACCTGTTGTAAGATTGTCAATCTTTATATAATCGTCACTACCATTCACACGTACTGCCAATAATAAAGGTTTATCGCTATTGGGTAATTGTAAAGCACGACTCGCATCATATGAAGTTCCCGTATGGAGGAATATGGAGTTAGCCTCTCCAATACGTAACATATAATTATACCCTCCCGCGCGATTACTGATGAAGTCCATTGATTTGCCTGTACCCCATTCAGGCTTCACCTTACACACTATAGTCATATCATTTTGCCCGCTACGATAGAAGTATGCTCCAGACTCAGTAGACTCTTTATTCCATCTATCAATATATCCCTCACAGCGTTCAGTAATAATCAAACAATCATCATCTATCGTCGGGATAGTAGCGCTTAGCTGTAAGTTGTTTTCAGCCAAAGTGGCTGCATTATGATTCGGAATGCTTTGAGTCGTTTCATCATAATCAGATGCCTGATAGAAAAACTCAAATGGAACATCTGGCAATAATCCTATATCTCCAGACTCTGAAGGAAGCGCTGCATAATACAATGCATAGTCCAAGTAAGCCCCTCCCCAATTCTGCTTAATATAAATCGCTAATACATTTTCTCCTATAACAAATGCATCATTAGGAATCTCATATGTACTTATACGTTCATCAGTCCAATCCGGCTCATCAATCACCAACTTACCATTCAAATAAACTTTAATATCATCATCATGTTGCATCTTAAAAGTATAGACTCCAGCCCCCAACATAGGTAATTCAAAAGTACGTCTCAAACAAAAACAATTCATTTCTCCATACCACACATAATTGAAAGGAGCATACCATATACCTTCACTCCCCATAGGGCCTGTCAGAGTATCCCATACATCATCATCATAGCCTACCTCTTTCCACGATTTCCCATTACTATCAACAGGAGGTTCCACATAATCAGCTTGTTCAAAATACCTGTACTTCATCGTCCAGGCACTTTCTTTTCCCCATGGCAGAATATATTCAGAATAAAGTGATTTGTCATCTGACAACACGTTTATAATGCAATTTGCAGAGATTTCAGGATTAGACACAGACGTTGCTGTCACCACGGTCGTTCCTGTTTTTTTACCTCTTACGATACCAGATTCAGTCACTTTGGCTATATCTGGATCTTCTACGCTCCAAACAATACTAGGATCCTTTGCTGAAGAATTAACAGTCGCTTCCAATTTAATTGTTTCTCCACCTTCGATAGAGACCTCGGTTAGAGACAATGCCAAATCCATTACTGGTTCCAAACTCTCATAATATATGCCATAGTCCAAATAGGCCCCACCTTCACCTTGCTTAATATAAATTGCTAAGACATTCTCGCCCGTAATCAATAGTTCATTAGGTATTTCATAAGACATTGTTTGTTCTTGAGTCCAATCATCATATTGAGCAATCTGCTCTCCATTCAAATAGGCAACAATTCCATCATCATGGATAATATGGAATGTATAGTTTCCTAATCCCACGGCAGGGAGTACAAATGTTCGTCTCAAACAAAAACAATTATTTGTACCTTTCCAGACATAGTTATATGGTGCATAAGCTATTCCCGAACTTCCCATCGGTCCCGTCAAAGTACTCCAAGACGTATCATCATACCCGACCTGTTTCCAATTTTTCCCATTACTCCCCTTTGTCGGCTCTTTATAAGAACTTTGTTCAAAATAGAGATACTGCATGTCCCATGCCTCATCCTTACCCCAAGGAAGCACCCATGAGGAAGCTGGAGCCTCAAAATCCGAGGTAACGTTTACTGTACAGCTGGCAGTTATAGACGGATTGGAAACAGAAGTTACCACTACCTGCGTGGTTCCTCTCTTGAGACCTATAATCGTACCATTCGAAAGGACACGAACCACTTTGCTATCCTGTGAACTCCATTCCACTCTCTTATCTGCGGCAGAAATATTGGCCCTGGCTGTTAGTCTCACACGGTCTCCCCCCTCCATAGTAAGAGTGGTATGGGATAAAGTCAGCTCCGTGACAGGATCAGTCGGGGTATTAGGAGTAAACCCACCTCCTACGTAATCCCCCCAATCAGAAGAGACACTATCAGTAATCTCAACATCACTCTGAGCCATCATAGGCACTGCACACAATGATAGCAGCAATAGCCAGAAGAATATATATTTGATTTGATTCATTTCACTCTATAAATAATCTTAGCACTAACAAATGGTAGAATCACAGACTATCCTCCCACCGTTCCTCCAAAGTCTTCACCAATAATATCCCAGCCATCAATACCAATATCAAATCCACTTTCTGTTTTCTTTAACTTTACAGTCAACGTATACTTTTTCTTGGCTTCCAAATTGAAAGCATTCTGCACAGTGTAAGGATTACCATTCCACACAATCTGAATTAAATTACTGAAAGGTACTTGCTGAGGCACCAGAATGGCTGTATATGACAAATCTCCATTACTGTAGCAAGCTACAGTCTCAACATCTCCATCGGGAACGATAGCCCCTGTTGCTAAATCAATCTTTGCACCAGTCTTGGTTCCACCAATAGAAACTGTCACATCTTCCACCTTCATACTTCCAGCTAAATCATCTGAAGTTGTCACAATTACGGTCAATTGACTCATCAGATGAGACAACGTCAAGTCAAAACTGGTTTCTGTTGGTGACTGTCCCTGCAATGTTCCCCATAAAAAGTCACTTTGGGCTACCGATTCTACTGTAGTCTGATCCTCCTGTACGCTGAATAACAACGCCCGTGCATCTGCTACATCACTCTGATAGGGTGCATAAGCATAAAAGTCGGCAGGCGTAGTTGCATCGCACCAATAAATAGGTGTTACTGTATTCCACATGTTCTCAGAAAAGGTCAACAATTGATTGTTTACATAATTGGCAGTAGCCAACAATTCATCCTGTTCACCATTCAGGTAGTTTACCATATAAAGCCCTGCATTAACTTCGTCAGCAATAGCTTCTCCCTCCACGCGGGTCTTCAATAGAACAACACCCTCTTGATTTTCGGGCGGAACAATTGTCTCATTAGATGAATCGCCCCCACATGATACACATAATGTTACAACCCCAATAAATAATAGTTTCTTCATTATTTCATTCAAATTTTGAAATAGACACAAAACCTTTTGATTCTTAATTCAGGATTTTCGTCCTACATGTTGTACTTAATTATAAGGGAAACATCAGTTCCATCCTTCAATGCTTCCGCCTATTTCAATCTTAATCTGCTCAGGGTCTTGATCAAGTATCACACTTATAGTATGTCGCATGCCTGGACGATAACTAATTTTTCCCTCCATCAAGTACGAGACTTCCCCAATAACAACTTCCACCAACGGGCGACGTGAAGTCAAGCTCTGTGGAACTACAATAGCTTGATAACGTGTATTATTTACCTGCTGACAGCGAATGGCCGCTACTGCACCATAATGGTCTTTGGCAGCATCACCCGTTGAAAGGTCAATCACGGCCTGGGGCACAGTACTCAACAGATAAACCTCAGCCTCTGCCGGGATTGTGCCTTCAAAGTTCTCTCCTTTCTCCAGATTAACCACAACATTACTCATTTTGTGTGCAAACTGCATCGCAATAGGACTCTCCGAAGCTGTCACATCCAAGGCAGAAGCAAACAAAAAATCACTGTGCGTATACCCCCAGTCTGTACTTTGGTCAGTCTGTACACTGAAACTGTAATCCACCACATCGTTCACCTTCTTTGAATAAGGATAGAAAGCATACACATTGTGTGCACCTGCGTTCCAATAAACCTTTCGTTTAGAAGTCCATGATGTGCCATTGTATGTAAACAGTTCATTGTTCACCTCATTACCGGCTAATTGCAAAACGGCCTCACTGGCGGTTACATAAACTCCAATTGAGTCAGAAGCCTCAAAGCTCGTTTCTGTCACACGAGTTTGGTGCGGATGCATCATCATTAGCTGGATTTCACCCTCGTCGGGCACATATGCTGTACCTTCCATTTCAATCTCATTGTTGCATGCGGTCAATGCTATCGTCATTGCTGCTGCCATAAAGTATTTTGTTGTTTTCATATTCTTTTATTTATGAAGTGTGATTATTATTTTAACCTATTAATTCTCTAAAACCTTTTGCTATCGCGTTTTTTCTTCAATTCCGCTCTAACCTTGCGTAATGCATCACCTTGACTTTTTGCATTAATTATCTGCGGTTCACAATGTTGGTTGCTACCAGCATACGAGGAACCTGTCAGATAGGCATGGGTTGCACCTTCACGAGTAGTGCCATCTTTATCTCCCCACTTATTGGTATCATGCTCGTAGAAATAATCCATACTGAACGGTTCACGGGCGTAATCAAAGATACGGCGCATGATACTCAAGCGAGAGATGGTATTATAGTAGGGAATACCATAATTCATGCATGAATTTGCTTCCGAACGGAAGACACCGCGCATATAGCCGTAAGCCCCTTCATATACATCTACATAATCACTATAACGAGGATCAAAGATGAAATCGGCCCAAGGTACTTGTTTCATATTGGAAGTGGTAGATATATTCTGGTACCATCCCCAGGATTGTTTCTCCCTTATATTTTCAAGCACTCCATTGCTAGGCCATAAGCTCCATGTGATTTCCTCATCGGCCAATCTTCCGAACCCGTGTCCACCCGCTTCATGCTGGATAACCCCACGAGTGTCTTGCGGATAAGGACGACTGGAGGGAGGACAAATGGCCATAGGAACCCCATCCTTAAATTCTGTCACTCCATTATAAGCATCTGAATTCGGAACCAGGATAATCATAGAACGCCACAGATTTTCCTTCGTTAATGGAGTCCTATCAATAGCATAACTGAATACTTCATCCGTTTCGGTTAATAGACGGTCAATCGAACAGAAATCTCCAATATATCCATACAATGTTCCAAAACGATTATTCACATAGGTGTGCATGGTATTTACTCCTGTTTCTTGGGAAAGCGGGAAAGTGACATAGACATTGAAATATTCGCGATGACTCTTATAAGGCTCTACGCCAAAGAAGTATTCTGTTTGTTGTTTGATCAGTTCCAAATATGAACCATCCGAAATGTTTTCTCCGTTGAACCCATCGCCCACGAACACAATGTCAATACCTTCGCCCTTCGTATGTTCCTGCAAGGTCAGATAACTGTCCTCTTCGTGCTCATAATCATACTGTGAAACCACACAATAGGTGGTATGATTCTCTGCCGGCATACAGAACAGGATACTGTCACGACGATTACCCACTCCATGCTCCATCGGGTTGAAAGTCAAGCGAAGTTCTGTCTTTCCCGTACCTGACGTTTTAGAGAGTGTTACCCATTCGGGACAATGTTCAACAGTCCATGCACCATCAGCATTCAACACCAATGTCTCCGTATGAGCTGCATTTAAAGCATTGGTTTGTGTCGGGCGACATACAAAGTTTGAATATTCGGCAATACGTTTGAATTCACTCCAGCCTTCAGCTTGCCTATATTTTTCCACACAGCCTTTCGGAACCTCGATGGTAAAATTATCCTTATTTACTCCCCAAAAGGCATTTTCACATACTAGAGGCGGTTCTTCATCTTCACAAACAATACTATTTATTCCATTACATCCATAAAACGCATTCTCTTCTATTAAATCGACCCCTTCGGGAATTATCAGCCCTGTAATCCCAGTACAGGCATAAAAACATGCTTTGGGAATACGAGCTACATTTTTAGGTAGTTCAAGCGTCCCTACCAAATAGTTACAATTGCTGAATGTCCCTCCCCAATTATAAATACCATCCCCCATTACACGAAGATTATCCGGAAATATAATTTTAGATATTTTAGTTCCACGGAAAGCAGGTCCATTAATAATCCTTAAATTAGCAGGCAGAACCAACTCTCCAGAAAGAGCTGAACCTTCAAATGCACTATTTATTTCAGTAATTCCATCATGAAATTCTACTTTAGAAAATCCTCCTCCACTAAAATTCATATCAACAATTTTAGTCACGAATTTAGGTATAATAAGTGTACCTGTCATGCTTGAATAATTCATATTACCAGCCAACTCCTTTAATGTTGAAGGAAAAACAAGCGAACCTGTAAAATTCCCTTTAGGGGGTTCCTTCATGGAAATAAGTCCCTCCGGTAAATGCAAAGGACCTGTAAATTTTTCTCCAAGCTGGCCATCCAAATGCTTCAGTGTTGAGGGAAGTTTCAATTCACCACGGAAATTATTGCACCAACCAAAGCTATAATGTTCAATGGTTTCCAGCCCTTCCGGGAAATTAAGATTTCCTCCAAATCCACTTTCAGCAAAGGCCCATGTTGCAATAGTCTTCATACCCTTCTCTGGGAAAACAAGATGGTCCAAAGAACCATTCTTTGCAAATCCTGTCATTACGCCTGCTCCTTCACCATTAGCATTGGCAACAATAATCGCTTTGAGCAAATTCAGATTTTTCAAGTGGGACATTTCCTGTCCCATAAAGCTTAAATCCTCAGAGCAGATCTCTCCTACAACTTTTAACGATGTTATTTTATCTTTATCCAGGCCTTTAGCTTCCAATGTCTGCCGAAGCGTTCCTGCCTGTGGCATTTCGATTATCGTATATTGGCGCACCAATCCATCGTGCAGATCAGGATCGTCCTCCCATGCCAAGATGTCATCTGCTGTAACTTCGAAAGTAAAATCTCCACTTGCCGCTGAGCGGTTTACTGTAATAGTGAAATTATGCATTTTACCACTCAGATAAGTTGTTGCTGCCCCTTTTATCAATCGATAGTTTTGACCATCTATAGTTACATTCAACAAGGACTTTCCACTAACAACTGTTTGTGGGAAAACTACTGCCCTCCAAACTCCGTTATAATTCAATGGTATAATACTTTTTACATTTTCAGAGCCAACAGTACATGCACCTGTAGATAAGTTTACGACACCAGAGGTTTCTGTATTTTCTATCAATACAATTTTTTCCAACTCATCCCATTCATCAGCCGTAAATCCCGTTCCCATATCCAATGTAACAGTTACACCAGCCATCAGATGACGATATTGCAGATTTATGACATCACTTGTCGGTTGCACTTTCTCAGCCTTAGCCCAAAGCAAATCACTGGCTTCATAACCAGCAACTGTCGAGTCCTGATTCTCAGATACGGCAAAAGGATATTCTGTCACAGAAGATAAAGCTATATCATAGGGATAATAGCCATAGAAATCTGCAGGCGTCTTACCATCAGCCCAATAGAGCTGATACGATGCACTCCACGAGCTACCATCATAATTGAATTTTGCATTGGATGCCCGATTACCCTTCAAGGCAGGCGCTCCCGGAGTTCCATCTTGATTATAATCTACAACAAAGATACCCACAGCATCTTCTGCCACAAACCCATTCTCCACAACACGGGTAGCTCCTACTACCGGATAGGTGGAAGCTATATAGATAGGCATTGACTGCTGAGCTATCGGTTCTGCCAAGTCTTCAGTACATCCAACCAACAACAAGGTGGCCAAGACATATGTAAGGCCTCTTTTCATAATGGTTTGGCCAAATTGTTGGCCTTTATATTCTTTTATATCCATATTATCTCCTCCTATCATTCTTATTTATATAATCCAATGGGGATCCTTTCTTGACAATCGGAGCGGGATTATGCATAGCCGATGAAGCATCTCCATTTCCTCCACTACGGGTCAAGAACTTGTCTCCCCATTCACGACTGTCATTGGCCACAAACTCTTCAAAGTCGAATTGCTCCCCAGCCAATACCTTGATACGTTCTACCGCAATCTGACGCGACCACGTGCTAAAGTAAGGTACATTGTTATTCATACAGGAATTAACCTCCGAACGATACACTCCTTGTCCATGATAATACCCTCCTTCGTATATGTCAACAATATCCTGATAACGGTCATCAAATATTAGGTGCCTCCACTCTATATCACTATATTTCCCTGAAAGAGAAAGGTTTCTAGACCAACCTAACATATGTTCAAACATCAACTCATCTACATGTTCACAACACAGGCAAGGACATTTCTGAATATAATCCCGATGATAGATATACTCATCTCCTAACTTGGCAAAACCATGTCCGCAAGCTTCATGCTGTATCACTCCACGATAGTCATTGGGATAACCATAGCGACTATGAGGAACAGCCGCTATGGCTGCGCCTGATGACCACATACTAGTCAATCCCTCATAAACATCGCTGTTGAGAATCGTAATAATCAAACTTTCATTGACATTTTCTCCCGTAATGGCTCCACCCGCCACATCATTGAGCACATAGGCCATCATAGAATCAAAATCAACCCATAGACGGCCATCACGCTTACCATACGTAGTATCAAATTTTGTATCGCGCCAGATATCGACATTAGAACAAACTCCGCTTTCGTAGCTGAGTGGAAATTGCGCATAAACATTAAAATAGGATTGATACGTCTTATAAGGCTCTACCGCAAAGAAGTATCCCATTCCTTCTTGAAAATCTGTCAAACACTGCCCTGTTGCTATATCTTCTGCATCATAGCCATCGCCTATAAAGACTATGTTGATTCCCTTCCCCTTGGTAGCTTGCTGTAGTTGCAACTGGCTATCTTCATCATATTCCGAATCGTATTGCACGATAGAATAGTAGCAGGTAATAGGATTACCCTCCTCATCCACCTGATCCGATAACGTAAAAACAATACTATCACTACGATTTCCTGCGCCACGAGCCAACTCTTCAATTGTTATAGTAAGTTCGGTCTTTTTATATCCACTAGTCACCGAAGGATGTACCCAATCGGGACAATGTGTTACCTCCCAATTGCCATCTGCATTAAGAATAACCGTACGAGTGTTGCTCTTATTAAGCAAATGAGCAAACATCGGGCGGCACACAAAATTCCGATATGATGATATACGCTTAAATTCTTTCCAACCAGCAGCATCACGATATGCTTCAACAGCACCATCAGGAACGACAACCGTAAAGTTGTTTTTTTCAACTCCATTAAAAGCATTAGAAGCTAAGAGAGGGGGTTCTGTTCCCAAACAACGGATATAGTCCAAAGAACGACAATTTAGGAAAGCTTCATCTTGAATCTCTTGTAAGTCTGCCGGTAATACTATTGCTGTCAGTTTTTCACATCCCGCAAATGCTTGCTTCTTAATCTGAATTACTGTAGAAGGGACGCTTATAGTATCCTGCAAATACTTACAATTTTTAAAAGTATATTCCTCAATTATTTCGACACCTTCCGGAATATTGACATGAGACATTCCACAAGAAATATCGTATTCAAAGTGGAACGCTCCTGCTCCTATTTTTTTTATCGTTGAAGGCAAATGAAGATCACCTTTAATTGAAGGATAAGCCAATGCTCCTGAAGCAATTTCCTCCACTCCTTCTGGTATATAAATAGAGGTAGGCTTTCCACCTATTCCTGTAATTTTTTTCACTCCTTGAGGAATGCGCACATCACCAGTCATATTAGGAGGGTATGAATTGTAAATTTCTGTAATCCCCTCAGGTATAACAATCTTTCCAGTTAAATAAAGGCTACTAAAAGCGTCTCCACCTAAATACTTCATTTTAGGTGGCAAGATTAATTCTCCCGTCAAATTATTACGCCTACCATCATTCCCTCCAAATGCATTCCAACCTATATATTCAACGGTTGAAGGGATTTGCACTTCTCCAGAAAGCGAACTCATTTGGTGCCCATACGCTTCAAAAACATCAGCTCCAATATGCTTTAATCCCTCCGGGAATATCAGAGAACCACGTAGATTACAACCAGCAAAAGCTGCGCGACCAATCCCTTTTAGATGTTCTGGCCAAACAACATGAGAAAGAAATCTCATTTTCTGAAAAGCTCCATGAGGAAGATAATCATCGGCGAAATAGGGCTGCCCCCACTCGTCAAACCCATCCTCATCATAGTATCCATCAAAAACTTTTTGGTGCTTTGTCCGTAAATTCCTCATATTGATAGCCTGCAAGTCTGGCATGTTTTCACGGATATAACTAAAATGATCATACACAGAAAATGTACCCGTCAACTTTAGATTTATAATTTCTTTAGGATCAATTTCCATTTTATCTATTACATCCCCAATAAATTCACCCTCGTTGACATGTACCGTAATATACTCACGCGCAGATCCATTATGTGATTCCGCATCATTTTCCCATGCCACAACAGCCTCTTCTATCAAATTAAATTGATAATCACCTGTCGGTAGTGAATAATTTACCTCAATGGTAAACTTATGTAATTTAGTAGGATGATATACCATCTCACTGCCGCGAGTAAATTTATGTGTTTGCCCATCTACAGTAATAGAAAACAAGGTAGTGTTTGCTGGTATAGTCTGCGGTACCAAAATCGCACGATAGCTGCCATTACCACCTTGGGGGATAATGGAAGTTACACTTGATGAAGCGTCTACATCCACAACACCTGTTTGCAGACTAATCGTTGAACCCAGATGGGTATTTTCCACTATTACCTGTTTTTCAGCCTCGTTCCATTCACCATCAAGAAAGCCTGTACCTTCTATCAATTCAACCTGAATGCCAGCCATAATATGTTTGTGCCGCAAGGTGACAGCCGAAGCTGTAGGTACAATTCCTTCGGCCTTCGCCCACAGGAAATCACTGGCTTCATATCCATATATGGTTTCTCCTTGCACCTGGTCGCGTTGGTTACGTTGTACAATAAAAGGATAGGCTGTCACACTCGACAGTTCATCATCAAAAGGATAGTATCCATAGGCATCTATAGGAGTCACCTTGTCCTTCCAATATAGTTGGGTTGCTCCAGACCACACACCAGACTCATAATCAAAGGTAAAACGAACATTATCGGCATGGTTGCCCGTCAGTGCCAATTCTGGAGCAACGCCATTACTGTAGTTGGTCACAAACACACCAATATGGTCACCATCAGCAAAGCCATTGTCATTCACGCGTGTTATATACTGTTGGTGAATCTCAGCCTGTAGGTTCATCGGTTCACGGGCCCCATGGATATCCACCACATCTTTATCCTGGCATCCTACTACACAAGTAGAGGCCAACAAAACAACTACAACTGAACGTAAATATGATTTTATATTATTTGTCTTCATAACCTACAATTCATCATTCATAACTATCAATCAATTCCTCTGGAAGCTCTATTTTATCCTTTGCCAAGAAGTCTTCCATAGAGAAGGACAACCCTGCTCGTTCCATTATGCGACGTACCAATATTTCACGACTAATGGTATTGAAATAGGGATAAAAGGTATTCCCCATTACACTATGAGCCTCTGAACGATATGTTCCACGAGAATGGTTCAATGCCCCTTCATAAACATCTACATATTGAGAATACTTTTCATCAAAGATATAATGATACCAAGGTAGCTCACTCATTTTTGATGTGACAGAAACATTTTGCCACCATCCCAAACTACTATATAGATTGTACGAATTAGTCATGTTACAGTTTGGACACCCACAAGCCTTCATAAAGGTATAGTGATTAATGGTTTCCAGAGCTAGTTTTCCGAATCCCTTACCTACCAATTCGTGCAAGATAAATCCCTGTTGATTAAATGGATAGACATCAGCACTTATACCCATCCATGAAATAGACAAACCATTCTTATATAATTGGGTTGTATTATTCAACATATTGGAGTTGCGAAGCACCAGAATAGTTGCATTCTTTTCATTTCCCTCAATGCCTACGCCATAAGTCTTGGCATATTCCAATACACGGTCATTATTATCATCAAACTTAGTCAATCCATCAACACCAGATTCCGGAGACACAGCCATAGCTACACTGACAGTAAAATAATCACGGTAACTCTTCATTGGTTCAATGCTAAAGAAGTGTTCTACCTGTTCTTTAGCCTCGTTCAAGAACTTGCCCTCTGCTATGTCATCGGCATCATATCCCTCACCTACAATAAAAAGAGGAACTGCTTGTGGTGCACCAGCCGAGGCTTCTTGTAGCACAATGGTTTCATCTTCGGCCACATCGGCCCCTACCTGACGAACAGTCGTATAGGTAGTATAATCCTTGTCTTTCAGACGAAAAACGATTTTTCCCTCCCGAGTAGCGGAGCCTGCAGCCTGCTCCTCTACCATAACTGTAACTTCAGTCTTTTTATCATCACTGGATGATGGCGATATCGTAATCCATGAGGGACATTCAGCTACCTCCCAAGCACCTTCAGAACGCAGAATGCCGGTACGAGTGGTTCCTTTGTCCATAGTTACGATATCAGGAACATTGAATGCCAATTCACGATAGGCAGTAATATTCTGGAACTCTTTCCAACCATCGGCATTTCGATACAATTCTACTGAATGCTCTGGCACTTGAAGCACCACTTTGTCCATATACACCCCATCAAAAACACCATTTTCCAAGAATGGAGGTTCTGGATTCAAAGAGACAATCGTTTGCAAATATCCATTGTCAGCAAAAGCACCACCCTCAATATAATCCACATAGCGAGGAATAGTCAATTCCGTTATGTAGCCAACCCCCCTAAATGATTCCCCTCGGATATATTCAAGTTTACTGGGAAGTGTTATTTTCGTAAAATTATTTGCAGCAAAAGCGCCAGCATCTATATCAAGACAGCTCTCAGGAATTACAAGTTCCCCTTCAAGCCCGCAAAATCTGAATGCCTCAAAGCCTACAGAAAGTAATCCTTTGGGTAATTTCAGCTCATGCGGAATGCTTGCAAACTCAAATGCACGCATTCCGATATGCTCCAAATCATCATTAAAGCGTAATGATGAAAAACGCACTTGATAGAATGAGATATGCTTTAATGTCTTTACTCCTGCAGGCAAAGTTATATCTACTCGATTCTTCAACGAAGGAAACGGGTTTTCTCCAATCTCAGTCACCCCCTGGGGTATTTCGATTTCACCAACATAGTTGCCACTACGTCCCAAACCGCTAAACATTCCATCTGAAATCTTTTTGAAACCTGACGGAATATGGAAAATGCCATAGAAGTTTTCAGTACCGGCAAAAGCATTTCCACCAAGATACTTCAAATCGTCATTAACATTATATTCACAAGCATAACGGCAATTATAGAACGCACCTCCCTCTATTGAATCAAGGCTATTCGGCAATATCAATGTCATGCCATTATGATCATTATAGGCTAAAGCATGTCCACCTATATACCTTACTCCTTCGGGGATTTCCAAAGTAGAATACATTAAATGTGACTCTCGGAACGCCTCTCCCCCCACTCGTTTTAAAGAAGAGGGAAGTATAATTGAACGAATACTCTGATTATATTTAAATGCGCCATCAGGAATCTCATCATCCAACCACCATTCTACCCACCCATGGGTTTCATTACTGAAATAAGAATGATATGAATCCTTCAACTTCACATCTTTCAGGTTCAGATGTTTCAACTTAGGCATTTTATTATTTAAGAAGGTAAAGTCTGAGCCTGTCATTTCTCCCGTCACCTTTAAATTCTGCATCGTTGTATAATCATACCCTGCATCGGTAATACATTGCTGGAGTGTACCCATTTTGGGACAATTGATGATGACATACGTGGTAGAAGAGAACGAATGGGAAGTTTCATCGTTCACCCAATCGGTAATGCCATCGTAAGCAACAGACAGTTCGTAGTCACCCGATGCCTCTACCTTATTAATAGTAATAGTGAAATTATGAATCTTACCCATCTGGTAATTCATCTCAGAAGTGAGACTATGAGCATAAGTAGCACCATCTAAAGTGACTGTGATTAGTTTTTTACCAGCAGAGACTTTCTGCGGCACTACTACGGCACGGTAACTATCCCCACTCTGAGGAAGCATAGTAATGCCTTTGTCCGCCTCACCTGTTACAACAGGAACACCATTTGTCAAATCGACAGAAGCCGTACGAATGGTATTTTCTACTTGCACCACCTTCTCCAGTTTTTCCCATTCGGTGGTAGTAATTCCGTCGCCAGCCTTCAGATAGACCCACACGCCGGCCATACGGTGACTGTATTTCACAGTAATGGTTTCTTCCGTAGGCGCCACTTTGGTGGTTTTTCCCCACAGAAAGTCCGAGGCTTCGTAGTTAGACATACCTCCATCTTCGGGAATAACATTCTGCTGGTTACTTACTTCAAACAGGTACGCAGTCGGTTCTTCAATATAATTGACACCCGGATAGTAGCCATAGACATCCACGGGAGTAGTGTTGTCTCGCCAATAAAGTTGCGTTGAAGCCGACCAATTGTAACCCTCACCATCGAAAGTGTAAAGTACATTGCTGGCACGGTTGGTCGCAGCATCTAAAATGCCAGCTGCCCCGTTCACATAATCAACTATATAGATACCCATACGATCCCCTGTAACAAAGCCTTGTTCATTGGCACGCGTCACATTCTGCTGTTGCAAATGGGCAGATAGAGTAATAGGTATGTCTTGCGATTGTTGCGGTACATCTATGAGCGTATCATTGCACGACAAGAACGTACCAGCAACCGCTACAGCTGACAAAAACGAAAGAAACTTCTTCATCAATTCGTTCCTTTTAAAATAAGCCTATAGATTCCCCTGACTCGGCTATACCCTATTTAAAATAAAAAGACGTAGGATTCTGTACTTCTCGCTTATCCCACTGTCTGGCCTTCGCATTGCCTTTCCCAAGGATAAGCAACGCATTAGCCCACGCCGTGTGTATATACAAACCATGCAAAAGCCTCACGGCCATACATATTAGTAATAATACACCCGAAGTGGACGTCCCGTTGCCGTATCTTCTTGGGTTCAAAGTTGCGAAGTTTGACAGTAGAAGATAACGTTCGTAAACGTCCTTTCACAATATGTCACGACCCACCCGCCCAATGTGGGCTAATGAATCGTCGCAAAGTTAGCGTTTATTTGGGAAATTTACGAACAATTTATATATTTTTTCATAAATCGCCAACTCTATCATGCAATGCCTTAGTTTGAGCGTCCCCTTTGCGCATACCTAACGGCGCAACCACCTTTGACGAGAGACTTATATTGGCGCCCCTTGGCAAAGCGCCCTATACCCCTTGACAGAAAATATGTGTTTAACTGTCATCTGCCAAGGGTATACGCCCTGACAACGTGCATGTTATTTGTTTCGATGGGAGATCCTATTAGTTCATTAGCCCCACGCTATAGCAATATTTCATCTGACCCTTGGCAGGGAGTTCAGGTTGAAAGTGGATTAGCCAGAAAAAGATTGGCAACATCGGAGGCTTGTTTTCTCATGATCGCACTATGAATCGGACAATTTGGGTAGTGTCCACTTATTTGCTGTTCGCGAAGAGCAGCGCGGTCGTTCGCGAACGGCAACACAAAACAGTGGATAGAATCAGGAAGAACTAAGGCTATGAAAAAAGAAATGGACAAGGCATAAATGCCATGGGCGGTACGCAAAGTGGAAAGATAAAAGACGCAGCGTAGCGAGAGTAGAAACCGCTTGCGGGATTATGCCGAGCTAACAAGTTTTCTTAAATGCAGAGCATTTATAAAGATAAAAGTGAGAAATACTAAACATTAAACCACTTGCACTGCCAATGCCAAGGGGTAAACGCAAATCATTATAGAGCGATACATATTGATATTCTGCAGTATACGGCACTAAAAACGCGTTTTTCCCAAGGGGTTGCCAGGGGGCTTGGCATTGAAATTGAGACTGCGGTTTGTAATGGATAAGGCACCTATTACCACACAACTTGGGGTTTCATAACAGATTTTCGGTAAATAATTACCATAAATGAAAAACAATCACGAAAAACAATCACTAAATTTGAAGCATTAAACAAACTGAAAACAACACTATACCAAATATGAGACGCGTCCTTAGCACACTGCTATCCCTACTGATACTGATTGGCACAGCAAATGCCCAGTCGGTAGGTCTCGTGCTGAGCGGAGGCGGTGCCAAGGGCATCACTCATATCGGTATCATACAGGCACTGGAAGAGAATGGCATACCCATCGACTACATCACGGGTACCTCGATAGGCGCTATCATCGGCGGACTCTATGCCATGGGCTATACACCGCAAGAGATGCTCGA
>RHMF01000311.1_pt1 | contig 23272 bp, 22 predicted proteins | sample 5365151 | NCBI WGS metagenome assembly RHMF01 (sample SAMN10266501, study PRJNA497801) | feces metagenome | isolation source: feces | host: Bos taurus | place: China: Prairie of Fairy Mountain | collected 2017-08-14 | reverse complement strand
GAAGTGGCGTTTGATGATGCGGTTGATGATGAAGCGTCGGCACCGGGCGTAGCCGAGGTCCAGATATACGGCTCCCACCAGTGCCTCCAGCGCATTGCCGCTGATGTAGCTGTTGTGGCTTGCCGAGTGGGTTGACGTCCGCACATGGGTGTCGATGTGGAGACTGTTTCCGATGCGGTTCAGGCTATCGCGTTGCACGATTTTGGCACGCGTGCTGGTGAGGAAACCCTCGTGCTTGTGGGGAAACTTTTCGTACAGATAATCGGCGGTCACCAAGTCGAGCACGGCGTCGCCCAGATATTCCAGTCGCTCGTTGTTGGCCCACTCGCCTCCGGGCAGTTTCACGGGGTTGGAGCGGTGCACCAGGGCCAGTTGGTACAGGCCTATGCGGCGGGGGTAGAACCCTGTGACGCCGTGAATAAAAACATAAAGCTCCTTATCCTTGATGAAAAGGAGCTTTATGAGTGATATGAAATCGCCGGTCACGGCGTTTCAGGCTTTGTATTTGCCAACGATGATGCTGGCATTGTGGCCACCAAAGCCGAACGTGTTGCTCAGCGCGATGTCGACAGTGCGTTTCTGCGCTTTGTTGAACGTGAAATTCAGGTTGTAGTCAATCTTCTCGTCCTTGTCGTCCTCAGCATGGTTGATGGTGGGAGGCACAATGTCGTCGCGGCAACTCAGCAAGCAGAAGAGACCCTCCATGGCGCCGGTGGCACCCAGCATGTGGCCGGTCATCGACTTGGTGCTGCTGATGTTGAGCTCGAAGGCGTGCTGTCCGAACACATCCTTGATAGCCTGGGCCTCGCTCAGGTCGCCCACAGGGGTGGACGTTCCGTGCACATTCACATAGTCCACGTCTTCGGGGCGGATGCCGGCGTCCTGGATGGCGCGCTGCATCACCAGCGTGGCACCGAGTCCCTCGGGATGGCTGGCGGTGATGTGGTAGGCGTCGGCACTCATGCCGCCACCCAGCACCTCGCCATAAATCTTGGCACCACGGGCCAGTGCATGCTCCAGCTCTTCAAAGATGAGACATACGGCACCCTCGCCCATCACGAAGCCGTCGCGTGACGCACTGAAAGGACGTGAGGCACCGGCGGGGTCGTCGTTGCGGGTGCTGATGGCCTTCATCGAGTTGAAACCACCCACGCCCGACGGGTAGATAGGGGCCTCGCTACCACCGGTCACGATGGCGTCGGCTTTGCCCAGACGGATGAAGGTGAAGGCATCAATCATGGCACTGGTGGAAGTGGCGCACGCCGACACGACGCCGTAGTTAGGGCCGCGGAATCCATATTTGATGGAAATCTGGCCGGCCGCTATGTCGGCAATCATGTTGGGAATGAAGAAGGGATTGTACATGGGACCCTTGTCCTCGTTGAGGGCGTAGAAACCCACTTCCTTTTCAAAGGTGTGCAATCCGCCGATGCCTGAACCGAAAATCACACCCACCTCGTTGGGGTCAACGCCCTCGCCGCACAGCCGGCTGTCGTCGATGGCTTGCTTGGCGGCGGCAAACGCATACTGTGTGTACAGGTCGGTGCGCTTGATGTCCTTGAGCTCGCGACGGTCGGTGGGGTCGATGGCACCCATGGCGGGGTCAAAACCTTTGACCTCGCAGGCAAATTTTGTCTTGAACAGGGTGGTGTCAAAGTGGGTAATAGGGCCGGCTCCGCTCACTCCCTGCAAGGCGTTTTTCCATGTGGTGTCAACGTCTAGACCCAGGGGAGTGATGGCCCCCATTCCAGTTACCACAACTCTCTTTAATTCCATAATGTGTGTTAGAAATTAAAAGAAAATACGCTTGGACGCGTGTTTATTCTGCGGCCTTGATGTCTTCGATATACTTGATGGCGTCGCCAACGGTTTGAATCGACTCAGACTTCTCGTCGGGAATCTTCACGTCAAATTGTTTCTCCAGCTCCATAATCAGCTCAACGGTGTCGAGGCTGTCGGCTCCCAGATCTTGTGCAAACGTGGCTTCGGGGGTTACTTCGCTTTCACTTACACCCAGTTTCTCAACGATGATTTGTGTTACTTTTTCAGCAATTTCTGACATAGTCGTAATTTTTAATTAGTTATTGATTAAATTGTTAAATTCAATTTTGAACTGCAAAGGAAATAATTATTTTCCAACTATTAAAGAAAAATTTCCACAAATTACGCCTCATTGTGCTTTTTTAGATAATTAATGCTAAAAAAATCACTTTTTTTGAAATGTTTTGCACGAATTAACATAATCGCAATGTTAAAGAGTGTTACTTTTTCTGTGCGCCAGACTCGTTCAGATTAACCGTCATGCCTTCGGCGGCGAGCCGTGTGTGGGGAAACACCTCGCGGGCCTCGGCCAGCAGGAGGCTCTCGTTGCTGTACTGGCTGCTGTAGTGGCCCAGGATGAGCTGGCGCACACCGGCCTGGCTGGCCACCTGCGCGGCCTGGCGGGCTGTGCTGTGGTAACGGTGGCGGGCCTTGGTGGCCTCGGCATCGGCATAGGTGGCCTCGTGGTAGAGCCACTCAGTGCCGCTCACGGCGTTGATCACGCGCTGGGAGTACTTGGTGTCGCTACAGTAGGCGTAGCTGTGGCTGGCATCGGCGGGCAGTGTGAGATTTTCGTTGGGCACGACCACGCCGTCGGGCGTGACGTAGTCCTTGCCCTGACGCAGCGAATGCATGGCGTAATGGGGCACCTGCCAGCGGCCTGTGGCCTCGGGATTGATGTGGCGCATCTTGCTTTTCTCGCTGAACAGGAATCCCACGCAGGGTACCCGGTGGGCGAGCGGGAAAGATTTCACCGTGATGGCGGAGTCCTCATAGATGATGGCGCTGCGTGTGCTGATGATGTTGAACCGCACGCGGAAAGGCATTTCGCGGCAAAAGTAGTCGAGCACCGGTTGCAGCAGGCGTTGTCCGTCGGGCAGGATGTGTATCACCAAATCGCCGGTGCGTTCTCCCAGCGCCATGGTGCTGATGAGCCCGGGCAGGCCGAAACAGTGGTCACCGTGCAGATGGCTGATGAAGATGTGGCCCAAGCGTGAAAACTTGAGACGCTGGCGACGCATCGCCAGCTGGGCACCCTCGCCGCAGTCAATCATCATGAGATTGTCGCGCACGTTGAGTACCTGGCACGAAGGCAGGTGGCGCTGCGTGGGTTTGGCCGAGCCGCACCCCAGTATGTTGAGTTCAAATCTCGTCATCACGCATGGCTGGTAAATCCAGCTGCAAAAGTAGTGATTTCACCCCGCTTGTGCAAATAAAAAATGTGTGCTTGTTTCACAACATGCACACACTGGTAAACCTTAAAAATCTAATCCTATGAAAAAACTGATGCAAATTTACTGTTTTCCGTGATATGGACCAAATTTTCTCACTGAATATGGTAATAAATATTGCAAATTTGTGTTGTGTAGTGTTAAAAACATGCTCTAAACAATTCAAATACAGTTCATTATTTTTTTTATTGCTGGGCAGATGAGAAATGAAGAGGCGGTCGAGCCCCCCTCGGTGGAGGTACTGACCGCCTCTAGGTTGATGTGCGTGATATGAGATTAGTAGCCTATCGACATGGTGGTGTAGTAGTAACCGTTGTTGTCGCTCAGGTTGAGGGTGACCCATCCGGTTCTGTTGCCGCCATACCAACTTGCCGACACCATGCCGTAATCGTTGGTAACGCTCACCGGAGGTCCGTACACGCGGCTCAAGGTACTGTACACGCGGTTGTATCGACCCATATCGTAGTAGTCGTTGGTATAGATGAACTGTGCGTTGACCAGTCGGCCGCCGTCATAGTTGAACATCACGTCTTGCCACAGCAGGTTGAGCATCGACACGTCGCGCAGGTAGATGATGTTGTCGGCATAGCCGTCGATGTAATAGCCGGCGCCATACAGGTAATCAAGCGTTGCGTCAAAGAGCGTTCCGAAGGTAACGCCGAGGATACGGTCGATGATAGGTGCTCCGGCGTAGGGACGATAGTAGCCTGAGATCACGGGGCGGTACCAGCGGATGGGGGCGGGACGCCATGCGCGCGGAGGAGGAGGCAACGGGCGGCTCCAGCGGTGGTGCGCATAGTTGTTGCGGAATTGGTCGTGGTAGCGGTGGTTGTCGTAGTTATGGCGGTTGTTGGGGCCGAAGCCGTTGTTGCCTCTACGCGAGCCATTGTTACCATAATCAGCAGGTCGGTCACTGGGGCGGTTGAAGTTGCCGCGTCCGTTGTTGTTACCGTTGTTGCCGGGACGGCGGTTGTTGTCGTTGCCCACGCGTCCGTTGTCGTTACCGTTGTTGCCGGGACGGCGGTTGTTGTCGTTGCCCACGCGTCCGTTGTCGTTACCGTTGTTGCCGGGACGGCGGTTGTTTTCGTTGCCCACGCGTCCGTTGTCGTTACCGTTGTTGCCGGGACGGCCCACGTTGTCGTTGTTGTTGCGGGTCGACCTATAGGTGCGTTCACTGTCGCTCGGGCGAGTCATTGTGGTGTTCTGACGAGTCATTGTGCTGCTCGGGCGGGTCGTCGTGGTGCTCGGGCGGGTCATTGTGCTGCTCGGGCGGGTCGTCGTGGTGCTCGGGCGGGTCGTCGTGGTGTTCTGACGAGTCATTGTGCTGCTCGGGCGGGTCGTCGTGCTGCTCGGGCGGGTCGTCGTGGTGTTCTGACGAGTCATTGTGCTGCTCGGGCGGGTCACCGTGGAGCGGGATTCCGAGGAGGAACGCTGAGTAGTGGCGGCATGACGGTCGCTGGAACTGCTACGGCTCACCGACGACCGGTGATTGTCGTTACTACTGGCTTTAGAAACAGAAGCCGACGAAGGGCGACTTCCACTTGTGGCTTGATGGCTGCGGCTCTGAGCCGTCGCGGCGGGTGATGCAAGAAGCATACCTCCCATGAACAAGGCGCTCATCATCATTCTAACAGTAGTTTTCATAATTTCTAATTTTATAGAGTTAAACAATTTTTTCTGTTTTGTTTGTTAGACTGCAAAACCCTTGCCACGTTTAACTATCTAATGACTGGTTGCAGTGGAACAAGCCGAATACGCCGACCATTGTCCCTTTTTCATCGACAAACGGCCGTGTCGTCTTTCAGCAGCAGACAGGCATCGCCGTAACTCAAGAAGCGGAAATCGTGGGCCAGGGCGTAGTCGTAGATGCCGCGCCAGTGTTCATTGCCCACAAAGGCCGCCACCAGCAGCAACAGGGTGGACTGCGGCTGGTGGAAGTTGGTTATCATGCCGCGGGCTATGCGGTAGCGGAACCCCGGTGCTATCATCAGTTGGGTGCTGCCCAGATAGCCGTCGGCGTGGTGGTTGTCCAGATAACGGATGATGTTTTGCAGGGCGCGCTCGGTGGAGATGGCGCATGGAGTGGTGTAGGGCATCCACTGGGTGACAACGAGTTGGTCACCATCGGCCTGCGGGTTGTCCTCCAGTATCTGGCCGATGTAGTAAAGGCTTTCGAGTGTGCGCACCGAGGTTGTGCCCACGGCTATGATAGGTCCCGAATGGTGCAGCAGATCAACCAGCAGTTGGCGTGGCACGCTGATGAACTCGTGGTGCATGGTGTGCTCGCCTATTTCATCGCTCTTCACCGGCTGGAATGTGCCTGCCCCCACATGCAGCGTGAGTTCGCGGCGGGTAATGCCGCGGCGGTCGCATTCAGCCAGCACGGCGTCGGTGAAGTGTAGCCCGGCGGTAGGGGCCGCCACACTGCCGTCGATGTGGGAGTAGACGGTTTGGTAGTCGGTGCTGTCGCTGGCTTCGGTGCTGCGGTTCAGGTAGGGTGGTATGGGTATCTCGCCTACGGCTTCAAGCAGTGTGGCAAAGGTGACGCCGTTATCGGGCCATGTGAAGGTGATTTCCCACGAATTGCCGCGTGTCTGGCCACGGACGGCGGTGAGGGTGACCGAACGGTCGCCCACGGCCACTTGCTGCTGCAAGGTGCCTTGCTTCCAGCGCTTGCTGTTGCCCACCAGACACAGCCAGGTGCACCGGCCGGTGGTTTGGAAAATCTGCTCATAGTCATGTGGCAGCACCGGCTCCAGGCAGAAAATCTCTATGGCGCTGCCCGTGGGTTTGCGGAAACGCAGGCGGGCGTTGATGACGCGTGTGTTGTTATAGACGAGCATGCTGTGCTCAGGTAGCAAAGAGGGCACTTCATTGAAGCAGTGCTCGGCAATGCGGCCCTGTCGGTAACACAGCAGTTTGCACTCGTCGCGTTTGGCCAGCGGATGCTTGGCGATGCGCTCGTCGGGCAGGGGATAGTCGTAGTTGGCGATACGCAGGGTTTGTATGTCGTGCAGGGTACTCATTCAACTATAAATAAAGAAAGCAAGGGTCATGAGGATGGTGAAAAGGAGCATGTTGCGCGCCGTGCCGCCCAGCAGCGGGTTGAGCGCCGCACCCTGGCGATGGGTGAGGCGGAACCAGGTGATGACGTGCAGCATCAGATAGAGCACGGGCACAAGCAACACCCACAGCGGCATGATATGGCGCCATGCTATCATAATCCATAGGGGACTCAGCATCGTCATGCCGATGAAGCCGTTAAACAGATAGGCCGTGGCGGCGGGTTGCCGGCCGAAAATCACCACCGCGGTGCGCTTCCCGGCCTCGCGGTCATCGTCCATGTCTCGATAGTTGTTGATAATCAGCACGTTCACTCCCAACAGCCCTGTGGTGATACCGGCGAGAATCACCAGCGGGTCCCAGCGCAGGGCCTGCACATAGTAGGTGAAGATGACGGGCACCATGCCGAAAAAGATAAACACCATGAGTTCGCCCAAGCCGTGGTAAGACAGAGGATACGGTCCGGTGCTGTAGGCCAGGGCGGCGAGCATGATGACAATGCCCACGGGGAGCAACCACCAGCCGCCAAATGGGATGAGGCAGCACCCCACGGCACAGGTGAGCACCAGCAGCGCAAACACCACCCGGCGCAGCGTGGCGGGGCGGATGTCGCCTTCGGTAACGCCGCGTCGCGGCCCCACGCGTCCCACTTTGTCGGCTCCGCGCAGGTAGTCGTAGTATTCATTGGCCATGTTCGACACGATTTGTGCCAGCAGGGCGAAAATCAGGCACAGCAGCGCCGGCTTCCACTGGAAATGATGCAGCCACTTGGCCAGCCCGATGGCGATGAGCACCCCGCTCACCGAAACCGGCAGGGTGCGCAGCCGCATACATTCCACCCATATCTTGATTTGCTTGTTCATCATTTTTTGTTTCAAGTGGCAAAATTATAAAAAAAAAGTAGCACAGGTGGGCAAAAATGCGTATATTTGTGGATTGTAACGAATACTCATCATTTAAAATCTTAATAACAATGGAAGAACCAATCACTCAACCCCCTGTGTTCAACCCGCAGCAGCAGCCTGTGGCACCGCAGGGCCCGCAGCCTTCGATGTCGTTTGGCAAGGCGGTCAAGACCTGTTTCAACAAATTCTTCACCCTGCGCGGCCGTGCCCGTCGCAGCGAGTACTGGTGGTATTTTTTGTTCTATGTGATCATAAACTATGCCCTCGGTTTCCTGGGGCTGATTTCCCCTGTGGTGACCATAGTGACCAATGTGGTCAACTTAATTCTCATCCTGCCCCTCATCGCTGTGACGGTGCGCCGGCTGCACGACCATAACCACACAGGCTGGTGGGTAGGCCTGTCGATGGTGCTCTCGCTTTTTTACATGGGAGTGGCGATGTATCTGTTTTATCCCGTTATGAGCAAAATATTCACGGGTGAGATGCAGACCGTTGACTTTGCCTCTCTGACGAATGTTGCAGAGGAGATAGCCAAAGCCAACCCCTCCTTCCTTATCGTGCTGAGCATCAGTATGCTGGCCGTGTTTGTGATGAGCATAGTGATGCTTGTGTTCACGCTGCAGGACAGCCAGCGTGGCACCAACGACTACGGCCCCTCGCCCAAATATCCCGACTAAGACGCCTGGCGTCAGTCTCAGATACAGCAAGCAGCCGCTTCCCTTGTCGGGGAGGTGGCTGCTTGCTGTGACAGTGACGGCTCAGATGGAGAGCCGCTTAAGCGTGTCGAGCAGGGCGCGGTCGATGGGTTTCTCGTTACGGATGGCTTTGCTGAAGGGTACGTACACGATTTTCTCGTCATCATCGCCAATCATGACGTTTCGCTGCCCCTCGAGCAAGGCATCGATGGCGGCAGCGCCCATGCGTGATGCCAGGATGCGGTCCTGGGCGGTGGGGCTTCCGCCGCGCTGCAGGTGTCCCAGAATGGTGACGCGCACGTCATACTGCGGATATTCCTTGCGCACACGCTCGGCCAACCCCATGGCTCCGCCCGTGATGGGACTCTCGGCCACGAGCACGATACTGGAGTTCTTGCTCTTGCGGAAACCGTTTTCTATCAGTTCGGCCAACTGGTCCACTTCGGTTGAAATTTCGGGAATGATGGCGGCCTCGGCACCGCTGGCGATGGCGCCGTTGAGCGCCAGGAACCCCGCCTCGCGCCCCATCACCTCGATGAAGAACAGCCGTTCGTGGCTGGTGGCGGTGTCGCGGATGCGGTCCACACACCACATGATGGTGTTGAGTGCCGTGTCGTAACCTATGGTGTGATCGGTGCCGTACAGGTCGTTGTCGATGGTGCCCGGCACGCCCACGATGGGAAGGTCGTACTCGTTGGCAAATTCCCTGGCACCGCTCAACGAGCCATCGCCGCCTATCACCACCAGGGCGTCGATGTTCTCCTTCTTAATCACTTCGTAGGCCTGCCGTCGGCCTTCGAGCGTGGTAAACTCCTTGCAGCGTGCGGTCTTTAGGATGGTGCCGCCCTTCTGGATGATATTGGAAACGTTTTGCGTCTTGAATTCGGCTACTTCGTCGGTAATCAGGCCGCGGTAGCCGCGATAAATGCCTTTCACCTTGAAACCGCTGAAGATGGCCGACCGTGTGATGGCGCGGATAGCGGCATTCATTCCAGGGGCGTCACCGCCCGATGTCAATACACCGATTGTTTTTATAGCTGCCATAATTGTTGTGTCTAGATAGAATTTTGGAGAGCAAATTTACAATAAAAAAGCGAAATCGACCCTCTTTTAACCATAATTAGTGCTTTCATTCCGCCCCCATTTTGGTGCGCCGGTTATTTTTTTATGGGCGAGGGTGGGGTGGAATCGGTTAAATTCTGTATTTTTGCCGAAAATACACGTTGCCGGCACGCTATGTCGTTCATATCTATCGCGTTTTTGCTGTTTCTGCCCTTGGTGTTCGCGCTCTACTGGAGCGTGGGCGGTCGGTCATTCCGGTGGCAGAACGCCGTATTGGCATCGGCAAGCCTGGTTTTCTATGGCTGGGCCGATTGGCGCTTTGTGTTCCTGCTGCTGGCATCGGCGTTGGTGAGTTGGGGATGCGGTGTGCTGATGTCGCGTGGCACAGTGGGCCGCGGTGCGATTGCCGCCAGCGGAATCGTGCTTAATCTGGGCGTGCTGTTTGCTTTTAAGTACTACGATTTTTTTGTGGCCAGTTTTGCCAACTTGGTATCTGCGCTGGGTGGAACCGCCCATTTCGGCTTCCTCTCGCTGGCGCTGCCTGTGGGCATTAGTTTCTACACCTTTCAGGCTGTGGCTTATATCGTTGACGTGAAACGCGGCCGGGCACAGGCCGCCACCCACTTTGTCGATTTCCTTGCCTTTCTGAGTTTCTTCCCCCAACTGGTGGCGGGCCCCATTGAGCGGGCGTCGTCGCTGCTTGCCCAGATGCAGACCCGCCGCCGTTTCGACAGCGGGTTGGCCACCGACGGCATGCGGCAGATGTTGTGGGGTCTGGCCAAGAAAGTCATCGTGGCCGACAATTGCGCCCCCATGGTGGAACAAACCTGGCACGACTTGTCGGTAGGCGGCGTGTCGTCGACGCAGCTGTGGATGGGTGCCGTCCTGTTCGCCCTGCAAATCTACGCCGATTTCTCAGGCTATTGCGACATCGCGCTGGGAGCGGCCAAACTTTTCGGTCTGCGGCTGAGCCGCAACTTCATCAATCCTTTCTTCTCACGCGACATGGGTGAACTGTGGCGCCGCTGGCATGTGACGCTCATGCAGTGGTTCCGCGACTATGTGTACATCCCGTTGGGCGGTAACCGGCGCGGCAACGCGCGCAGGGTGCTTAACGTGATGACAGTGTTTGCCCTGAGCGGTCTGTGGCATGGCGCGGCATGGACTTTCGTGGCCTGGGGTGTGTTTAACGGCGTGTGGGTGATTTTGTGGAATCGCCGCCGCCATTCGCTTGATGCCCCGCCTCGATTCTCGCTGTGGATGCCGCTCACCTTTCTGCTCTTTGCCGTGGGTTTTGTGTTCTTCCGTGCGCCCGACCTGCACGCAGCCTGTGCTTATCTGGCCGGTATGGTCACACGCCCTGTGGCGGTCCCCTATGGATGGCATGCGCTGGCCTATGGCTCGGTCATGCTTGCCGTGGAGTGGCTGACGCGCCGTCGCCAGCACGCCCTGCAGTGGAACGGCACCGGCCTGTTGGCCAAGCGGCTGTGCCGCTGGACGGTGTATTATCTCTTGGCCGTTGCAGTGGTGGTGATGCTCCTTTCGGCGGAGCGTGTGGCGTTTATCTATTTCAGATTTTAGGATGAAGCGTTTTGTGAAATATACGGTGTTCTTTGCGGTGATGATGCTGGCCACGCTACTGGCCGCTGAACTGGCGATGCGCCACATCCCCGACATCTATACCTATAAGGACGGCTGGATGCGCCGCCACCACGGCGAGGTGGAAACCCTGGTGCTGGGTAACTCCACCACCCTGGAGGGCGTTGACCCCTCACTGCTGCCCGGCCGTGCATTCAATCTGGCCATCTCGGCGCAGACTCTTGAGCAGGATGCCTACCTGCTTGAGCACTACACCCCTTATCCAGTGCTGAAGACCGTTGTCCTTCCCATTGCCGAAAACATCATTTCACCGCAGTTGGAGGACATCCCCTCGTTCCGCATGCGGGCCGCGTATTACTGCATCCACATGGGCTGCGACAAGCACGGCGTCTTTTCACGCTACAACTATGAGATTGCCAACCTGAACGTGTGCCGCGAGAAAGTGAAAGCCTACCGCGACCTGCGTCGGCGCGGCCTGAGCGTGGCATGTGATTCACTGGGGTTCGCCCCCGAAATGCTTGCCGACAAGCAAGCGGGTTGGGCGCGCCGTGGTTTTGCCACCTTTACGAATAAACTTAACCAGGATTCCGCTATCAACGTCAACGAGCGGTATCTGGCCCGCATCGTCCGTTTTTGCCAGACCAACGATGTGCAACTGGTACTGGTCACGCCGCCCCAATGGCTTGATGAAATGCCGCCACGCGATGAGCTGTACAGAAAAATAGATGCCGTGGGCAACCGCTTGGCGCGTCAGCCCGGCGTGACCTACCGCAACTACCTGCGCGACCCGCGTTTTGTTGCCGGCGACTTCTTCGACGCCGCCCATCTGAATGATGCCGGTGCCCGTAAATTCACACGCATCATTGTCAGTGAATTGATTGACAGACCTCTTAAGCCGTAGTGGGCTTTACAGCGGTGTAGATGGTGCATACGCCCAGAGTGAGGGGCGTGAAACGGCACTGCTGCAGGCCGGCCTGGCGCATGAGGGCGAGCATGGCTTCGCCTTGTGGCACGGCGGCGATGCTCTGCGGCAGATAGCGGTAGGCACTGCCGTCGCCGCTTTTCAGACTGCCCATCCAGGGAATGATGTGTAGGGTGTAGATGTCGTAGAACCAGCGCACCAGACGGTTGGTGGGCGTGGAGAGTTCCAGCACGCATAGCATCCCGCCGGGTCGTAGCACGCGTGCCATTTCGCGATAGCCGCGGTCCAGGTGCTCGAAGTTACGGACACCGAAAGCCACCGTCACCGCATCGAAGCTGTTGTCGGCAAAGCGCATGTCGAGGCAGTCGCCCTGTTCAAAGGAAATGACCTGGTCCAATCCGCGTTCGACCACCTTGCGCCGCGCCACGTCAAGCATACCCTGGCTCAGGTCGATGCCTGTGATGTCAGGCGCCTTGAGTTTCTTGTGCAGCAGGATGGCGAAATCGCCCGTGCCCGTGGCCACGTCGAGGATGTGGCCGGGGTGAGACGCCTTGAGGCGCTTGATGGCCACTCGCCGCCACCAGCGGTCGATGCCCAGCGTCATGGCACGGTTCATGAAGTCGTAGGCAGGGGCAATGCTGTCAAACATCTCCCTCACCTGCTCGGTCTTGTGCATCCCATTGCCGTAGGGGGTCACGTTTTCAACCTTCTCGCTCATGCTGCTCCGGCTCGTGATAACGCTCGTAGGCTTCCACAATGCGCTGCACCAGCTGGTGGCGCACGATGTCTTTTTTCTCAAATTCCACCACGCCGATGCCCTTCACACCGCGCAAAACACGCAGGGCGTGTACAAGGCCGCTGGTGGTGCTGCGCGGCAGGTCTATCTGGGTGATGTCGCCCGTCACAATCATTTTCGACCCCATGCCCAGGCGGGTGAGGAACATCTTGATCTGGTGGGTGGTGGTGTTTTGCGCTTCGTCGAGCACAATGATGGCGTCGTTGAGCGTGCGGCCGCGCATAAAGGCCAGCGGCGCTATCTGGATGATGTCGCTTTCCATGTATTCACGCAGTTTGGCGTTGGGTATCATGTCCTCGAGCGCATCGTAGAGAGGCTGCAGATAGGGGTCGATTTTATCCTTCATGTCGCCGGGCAGAAAGCCGAGTTTCTCGCCGGCTTCCACGGCGGGGCGCGAGAGCACTATTTTGCGCACCTCGCGATTCTTGAGGGCGCGCACCGCCAGTGCCACGGCCAGATAGGTCTTTCCGGTGCCGGCGGGCCCCAGGGCAAAGGTAAGGTCGTTTTGCCCGAAGGTCTTGACCATCAGTTGTTGGTTGGGCGTGCGGCCCGTGATGGGTTTCCCGTTCAAGCCATACAAGATGGCCTCGTCCATTTTAAGCGGCTTAGGCGGGGTGCCTTTGATGGTGTCGATGATGACGTCTTCGGTCAACGTGTTGCACCGGGCGCAGTAGTCGGCCAGTTCATGGATTTTTTTCTCAAACAGGGTGGTCTCGTCCTCATCGCCTATCACCGTGATGACGCTGCCGCGTGCCGCCATGCGCAACTTGGGGAACAGATTGCGGATGAGTTGGATGTTGGCATTGTTCACACCGTAGAAGGTGACGGGGTCCACATTGTCGATGATAATATGTCGTTCTATCATAAGTGTACTAATGTGCCACAAAGTTACAAAAGAGTTGTGACTTGTGGCGTAAGGCTGTCGGCTTTTTTAAGGGCGAAAGTGAGAAATTAACCCGAAATTAACCCGGAAATCATTGTCGGGGGCGGATAATTTGCGTAATTTTGCATTCTTAATTCTGAATGAAAAAGAGACAATGGTTGAACCCGCGTTATACCTGATTCCCGTTCCGCTGAGTGACGTGGTTCCTGATTGTGTGCTTCCCGCACGCAATGTGGAGTTGGTGAGCCACATTTCCTATTTTATAGTGGAAAATGTGCGCTCGGCGCGCCGTTTCCTCAAGAAGTGCAATCCGGCCATCGACATCGACAGCCTCACCTTCTTTGAGTTGAATCGTCACACCAACCCTGCCGCCATTCCCGCCTATCTTGATCCGTTGGCGGCGGGTCATGCCGTGGGAGTAATCAGCGAGGCCGGATGTCCTGCCATAGCCGACCCTGGGGCGGATGTGGTGGCGCTGGCCCAGCGCCGTGGCCTGAAAGTGGTGCCGCTGGTGGGGCCGTCGAGCATCCTGCTGGCGCTCATGGCCTCTGGTTTCAACGGCCAAAGGTTTGCCTTTGCGGGCTATCTGCCCATCGATGCCGGAGAGCGCACCCGCACCCTCAAGGAAATGGAACGACGCATTGTGCGCGAACACCAGACGCAAATCTTCATCGAGACTCCCTATCGCAACAATGCGCTCATCGCCGCCCTGGTATCGGCGTTGCCGTCTGGGTTACGGTTGTGTGTGGCCAGCGATGTGACCGGTGAGCGCGAGTCGATAGTGACCCGTTCCATTGCCGAGTGGGAAAAGGCCACCTATGATTATAATAAGGTGCCCACCATTTTTCTCCTGTATCAGTAGTAATGAAGAAGCTGTTATGTTGAAGAACGGAAATCGCTATAAAAAACACTATCCGGGCCGTCTCGTGATAAATTTCGAGGATGACATTGAGGAGCCCCTTGCGTCGCCCGAATCCAAGTCGCAGCCCGCTCCGGCGCAGCCTGACGACGGCCATGGCCAGGACCTGTGCTTCATGAGTTTTGGCAGCGGCAGCAGTGGCAACTGCGCCTATCTGGGCAGTCCTCGCAGCGGTCTGCTCATCGATGCCGGCGTAGACCCGTTGGTGGTGTTCAAGCGTTTGGCTGCCAACGGCATCCGTCCCGATATGGTGAAAGGCATCATCCTCACCCACGACCATCAGGACCACGTGCGCTATGTGTACCGTTTTGTGCGGCAATACCGCCACATCGGCATCTACTGCACGCCCAGGTTGCTCAAGGGAATGTTGCGCCGGCACAACATCTCGCGGCGTGTGCAGGACTATCAGAAGAATATTTTCAAGGAGTTTCCCTTTCACTTGGCGGGAATGGAAATCACGGCCTTTAACACTTCGCACGACGGTACCGACAACATGGGCTTTTTCATCCGCAGCGGCGAAGCGGCGTTTGTGGTGGCCACCGACATGGGAGTCATCACCCCCGAGGCCGAGCGCTATATGCAGCAGGCCACTTGTCTGATGATAGAGAGTAATTACGACAGCGAGATGCTGATTCACGGCCATTACTCCGAGATGCTGAAGCATCGCGTGGCGAGTTCCACGGGCCATCTCGACAATGTGGTGGCGGCGCGGTTTGTGGCGTCACACTACACACCGGCGCTCAAGTATGTGTTTCTGTGCCACCTGAGCAACGACAACAACACGCCGGATATCGCGCTGAACACCATGCGCGAAGCCCTGCAGATGCTGCGGCTCACCGTGGGCGACGCCAGTTATGCGGCCGACCAGCGTGACCGCGATGTGCAGCTCTACGCGCTGCCGCGTTACGATGCTTCGCCATGGTTCGTTATCAATTAGCGGACGTGCATTGACAGGAAGCTGCGTTTCCCTGCCGGTGTATTGTGTTTTCTTTGATGATTGTCAAAAAACCGTTGCGAAAATCTGGCGATTCCCCCTACAGAGGTTTGTAGTCCCAGTATCCCTCGTTGTCCTTGACAAGGGCATTGAAGTTCTGCGTCATGCAGTCTTCCAGGTCTTTGTAGGAAAGAAACACGCTGATGGTGCCCTTTTCGCGCGAAGCGATTTCTCCTGGGGGATATTCAAAGAAGATGCCTTTGGGCGCACAGCGGATTACCCCGGCCACCTGGCTGGCGCTGAGCATCGACAGGTCTTTCCCTTCTTCATTCTTGAGTAGTTCGATTTTTTTGTTGATGAGCGACAGCAGTTGCTGGTTTTTATCACTGCGCAGAATGTCGCTGGTGGCCAGCACCCGTTGCGCCACGCGGTCATAGTGGGTGTACTGTGTGTGGGTGATGGCGTATTGGCCGTTTTCTGTCTTGCGGTCCACCCTCATCACGAGCAGTCGAAACGATGTCATGAGGGGGTAGATGAGTGTATTCACCTTGTAACTGAATCCCTTTTGAGGCTGTGGCTCGTTTTTCAACCGATGGAAAGAGCCGGCCGAAGGTGTGTTGAACACGGGGTTGGAAAGATAGCGCTCTACCGCGTTTCTCAGGCTAATCATTTCGGTGCCGAAGGCTTGTTTGAGCAGGGCTTGTTCCAGATTATCGATGCTGTCGTTACCGTTGATGACGACGGGCCACCTCATGCTGGTGGTCATGATGCTGGTGTAATGGTCTCCCCTGCCGTTTTCATAGCCTTTGTGGTCGCTTTCGTAGAAAGCGTAGTAGGTTTTTACGGTTCGAAAAGAGTCGGGCACTGAGTTGAAGCCGATTTTGCCGTTGGCGTTGTGCACCGCCACGCTGTCGGTCGAGAACGGATTGTGTTCGTCTTCCTTTTCTGAGCGCATAGTGAAATACCAGAAAGCGGCTGCGATGTCAATCACAATCAGCAGGGTAGTGGTGAGGATGAAGGTGCGTTTGGTCATAGTGCATTACGGTGTTTCGGCGCTTTGGCCGAGGTGTTGTTTCACGAAATCCTGCACGTGGTTCATGAGCCAGCGGGGCGTGGAAGTGGCGCCGCAGATGCCGATGTGCTCCTTTCCGTTGAGCCACTGCAGGTTGATGTCGTTCTCATTGCTGATGTGGTGAGAGTGGGGGTTGGCGTCGAGACACTCGGCAAACAGGATGCGCCCGTTGCTGCTCTTGCTGCCGCTCACAAAGAGGATGAGGTCGTGGTTGGCGGCAAACTCGCGTATTTGCGGTATGCGGTTGGCTACCGAGCGGCAGATGGTGTCGTAATATTTGAAATTCACGCCGGGCCGGATGCGCCGTCCTATTTCCTCCACGATGCGCTTGAACTCCTGTAGCGACTTGGTGGTTTGCGAGTACAGGTAGATGTTGCGCGTGTAGTCTATCTTGTCAATCTCGTCGATGTTCTCAATCACCAGCGCCTGCCCTTGCGTTTGCCCCACCAAGCCCATTACTTCGGCGTGGCCGCGTTTGCCGAAGATGACGATTTGCGGGTTGGGTTCTTCGCTGTCGTGGTAGGTCTTATGGATGCGCTGCTGCAGTTTGAGCACCACGGGGCAGGTGGCATCGATGATGTCGATGTGGTTGCGGCGGGCGGTTTCGTAGGTGGCGGGCGGCTCGCCGTGTGCGCGCAGCAGCACTTTCTCATCGTGCAGTCGCTCCATCTGGTCATGGGTGATGGTTTCCAGCCCGATGCTGGCCAGTCGCTCCACTTCATTGCTGTTGTGCACGATGTCGCCCAGACAGTACAGGTGTCCGCTGGCCTGGAGACGCTCTTCGGCCTTGCGGATGGCTGTGGTGACGCCGAAGCAGAAACCGGACCCATTGTCTATTTCTACCGTGGCCATGCGTCGTCAGTCGGTTTGGCAGGTGCGCTCACAGAATATCCTGAACAGCCATTCGTTCTGCTCCTTGAGCGTAAGGTGGGAATTGTCAAGCACCACGGCGTCGTCGGCCTGGCGCAGCGGACTTTCAGCACGGGTGGTGTCGATGCGGTCGCGCTCATTCACGTTGGCCAGCACCTGCTCCAGGGTGATGTCCGTGTCGCCCTTGCCGCGCAATTCGTCGTAACGTCGCCGGGCGCGCACCATCGGGTCGGCGGTGACAAACACCTTCAGCTCGGCCTGTGGGAGTACCACGGTGCCGATGTCGCGGCCATCCATCACGATACCCCCCTTGCGCCCCATGGCCTGCTGCTGGCGCACCATGTCGCGTCTCACAAATCCTATGGCGGCGATGATGCTCACTTTGTCGGATACTTCCATGCCGCGTATCTCACGCTCCACGTTCTCGTCGTTGAGGTAGGTCACATTGTTGCCGGCGTCGTCGGCACGGAAAGTGATGCGGATGTCGTCCATGTGCTGGCGCAGCCGCTGCTCGTCCACCGTGTCGCCGTTGAGCAGGCCGTGGCGCAGGCAGTACAGTGTCACGGCGCGGTACATGGCACCGGTGTCCACATAAGCATAGCCCACTCGCTTGGCCAGAGCTTTGGCCATCGTGCTCTTACCGGTGGAGGAGTAACCGTCGATGGCGATGGATATTTTTTTTGACATAATTTCTTCGCTTTATTTTGTGACAAAGATAGATAAATTTTGTAAGTTTGCAAAAACTTTTTGACAATGAAGCCAATCGCCCTCTTGTTTTCAGCCTTTTTACTGTTTGCCGCTGCCTGCGGTGGTGGAAAGTCAGCGCCGCCGGCACAGCCCTCGGCCGCCGATGAAGCCCGAAGGCAGGGAAATGCCGCGGCTTTGGAGTTGCTGGCGGTTGACAGCACCGACACCATGGCGATGCAGCAAAGCATCCTGCAAGCCAAGTCGCTCCAGAGTAAATATGTGATGCGTCGCGACGACGAGGCGGCCCGCGCTTTCGACCAAGCCTTCAGACAGTGCCTGCGGGAGAAAGCCCCCTCGCTGTACCGAAACGTTTTTCCCGACCCCAAACCATGAAACCATGCGTAGATTCCCCATATTGCTGTGCACGCTCATCGTGTTGCTGACCGCCTGCGGCGATGCCGACAAGCAAGGCGAGGCCTGTGCCCGCCACTTCATGCAGGCATGGCCCGACACCGCCGCCATGCACGCCTCGGTGGATAGTTTCAAGGCGGTGCGGGAACAGTTGCGCTGGCCCTGGCGGGTGAGCGCGGCCAACCGCGCCTTCTCAAAGGTCCTGATGGATACCAAGCGCGACTCGCTGGTGCAGGCCACTTTTGTCATCGTGCTCAATGCCGATGAGTATGCCCAACTCAAGGCCAAGCCCATGCTCGATAAACTGCTCGACGGCCGTTTCCCCACCGACAGTGCCAAGGATTATCTCAAACTGCATCACTGGCTGTGCCAGGTGACCGGCAACCCCGACCACGCCCTGGCACTGGACCGAATGCTTGAAACGATTGTAGGCAGTATGTCGGAACGGGAGCAGATGCTCATCTATGTGCAGGCCTCCACGCCCGCACAAATGGGTTCCTCCTTGGCGTGGGATGCCAACCAGCCTGACGCCGACACAGCGAAAATCGGTCGACAGAAGCAACTGTTGCGCACCATCTATTCGCCTGCCGATTATCAAACCTTTGAGCAAGCCTACAATGCTCATCACAAGTGAAAAGTATCACCCGTAAACACACACCATAGCCATCATGAAAACCCAGTCGGAATATCTTGCGCTTATCAACGAAGCCATCGCTGCCATTCCTTATCCCCAGCAACCGAGTCAATTGTATGAACCCATTGCTTACACCATGGCCTTAGGCGGCAAGCGGCTCCGCCCTGTGGCTGTGCTTATGGCCTGCGACGCTTTGGGCGGCAAGGTGGACGAGGCGATGAACCCCGCCGTGGGTCTGGAACTCTTCCACAATTTCACCTTGCTGCACGATGACCTGATGGACCAGGCCGACGTGCGCCGCGGAAAACCCACCGTGTGCCGCCGCTGGGATGCCAACACGGCCGTTTTGAGCGGTGACACCATGCTCACGATGGCCACGCAATACATCGCCCGTGCTCCCCGGCACTGCATGCCGCAGGTGCTGGAACTGTTTAACCGCACGGCTATGGAGATTTACGAGGGACAGCAGTGGGATATGGACTATGAGCGCCTGAGCAACGTGAGCGTAGATGACTACATGAAGATGATACGCCTCAAGACATCGGTGCTCATAGGATGCGCCTGCAAGATGGGTGCCATCGTGGCGGGAGCCCCCCAGTGCGATGCCGACCTCATTTATGAGGCAGGCGTAAATCTGGGTCTCGCCTTCCAGTTGCAGGACGATTTGCTCGATGTGTGGGGAGACCCGGCCACCTTCGGAAAGGAGACAGGCGGCGACATCATGAATAACAAAAAAACGTTCCTGCTCATCAACGCCCTGCGCCTGGCGCAAGGCGACGATGCCCACGAACTGCGCCGCTGGCTCGCCGACGCCTACGCCCTGCGCGACCAAAAGGTGGCGGCGGTGACACGCCTGTATGAGCGCTTGCATGTGCGCGAACTGGCGCAGGAAGCCATCGACCGTTACAGCCGCTTGGCTGAAGATGATTTCAGCAGGGTTGTCATGTCACCCCAGGGAAAGGAAGCGTTTATCGCCCTGGCAAAGAGTTTGGTGAAACGTCAGAAGTGATGATTGACAGCCACTGCCACCTGTATTGTGAAGATTTTGACGCCGACCGCGATGCCGTGGTGGAGCGTGCCCGTGCGGCAGGCGTGAGCCATGTGATACTGCCTAACGAAAACGTGGCCAGCGTGCAGCGTCTCCACGACATGCACGGCCGTTGGCCCGACTATGTGTCGATGGCCATGGGCCTTCATCCCGAGGATGTGGACATGGATTTCGAGCGTCAGTTGGCGCAATTGCGGCCATTGTTCAGCGCCCACCGCTATGTGGGGGTGGGGGAGATAGGCATCGACCTGTACTGGGACAAGACCTACCGTGAGCAGCAGATGCAGGCACTGCACACCCAGTTGCTGTGGTGTGTGGAGTTAGACCTGCCTTTCATCATCCATTGCCGCGAAGGCCTCGACGAAGTGCTGCAGGTGATGGAACATTTGGGCAGGCCTTTGCCGCGTGGTGTGTTCCACAGTTTCACAGGCACCGTGGCCGACATTGACCGCATACGCCGCTACGGTGATTTTTACTTCGGCGTGAACGGTATCGTGACTTTTAAGAAAAACCAGGTGCGTGACCTGCTGCCCGCCATCGGCCTTGACCGCTTGCTGCTTGAGACCGACTCGCCCTATCTGCGTGCCCCACCGCGGCACCCGCAACGAGAGCGCTTATGTGGCCGATGTGGCCGCCTGCGTAGCCGCCCACCTCAACCTTCCCCTGGCCGAGGTTATCAGCACCACCGACCGCAACGCCACCGCTCTATTCCGCCTATAGTTATCAAAAAGAATGTTAGAGCGGTGTAAATAAACTTCAGTGGCTGGTGTAAAAGTCGGTGATGCGCTGGATGGCGCGACTACACACGGGGCAGAAGTTGGTGACTTCGTTGATTTTCATGCGGCATTCCTGGGCGGGGCGGTAAACGCCTCGCGACTGGTAGCCGCCGCCTTCAAACACGCCCACACGCTGCGTGGCGGCGTCGAGACGTTGCTGCTCTTCCTCGTTGGTGATGAATTTGTAATTGGGTACGGTGGGGTCGGGCGGCGTGGGTACGGCGGTGCCGGCGGGCACCATGTCGGCCCATTTGCTCTCGAAATCCACCAGCGTGGTCAGGTTGGGTTCCCACGGCTCGGTGTCGGCGGGATACATCGACTCGTAGGAGTCATCGTAGAAATATTCATCGCCCAGACCGGCATAGGAGTGGCCGAACTCATGCACAAGCACCTGGTGGAAGGTAGGGTGGTCGCTGGTGGTGACAAGGAGTTGGTTGTAGATGCCACCGCCGCCGTAGGTGTCGCTGTTGACCAGCACGATGATGTGTTCAAAGGGGATGCCGGTGAGCAGGTCATACAATCGGTGTACGTCTTCGACCATGAGGTAACGGTTGCTGTAGAATGTGTCGTAGTGGGCGCCTGTGGCCGTGCTGCTCCACCGCCCCAGGTGCGGCACGCTGGGTCCGCTGGTATAAGACTCGGATGCCACGGCCACCACGTTGAAACGGTCCTTGAGCGAGGTGAACGGCTCGTGGGCAAACAGGGCGTCAACCACGCGCTGGCAGTCGGTGTAGAACTTTCCCATTTGGGCATGTGTGTAGCCTTCGGCCACGATGGCCAGGTCGATGCAGCCGGTGATGTCGGGTGCCTGGCCGATGGGGCCATCACCGGGCATATAGTCATGTTCGCCGGGCTGCTCGGCAGTTCTCACTTTGTAGGTGCCGGCGCTTTTGCCTTTCCAGATGTAATGAAACGGTGTGCCGCTGTAGTCTAATCGGCGGATGAGGATGTCGGCCGGGTCAACGGTGTGGCTCAGCCGCGTCATTTCTTTGCCGTGGAAGTTGGTGAGCGTAACGGTGACATCAACGGGACGCTTGGGCTTGGGCACGTTGAAACTCGCCGCAAAGGCTTTGCTCACGCGCGTGGCCTCTTCGGTGGCCAGCCACTCTTGGAACAGTGTGGAGAAGGTGTGCACATATAGCAGTTGGCCGCTTTCATGGTCGGTGAGACGTATTTGCCCGTTGCCCTGCAGCGGCACGTCGGTGAGTCGGCTCTTTCGGCCCGCCCATTGCGCGGTGGCCGATAGTTGCTTCAAGTGGATTTGCTGCGCATCGTGGTTGCCCGCCAGCACATAGTCAAGCCTGAGCGTGCTGTCGGTGAAATTGTCGTCAAACGTCCCGGCCAGGCCCACTGCAATCCAAGCCGCGCCAATGAGAGATATGATTGCTTTTTTCATGATGGTAAAGATGAAGATATATCCAAATACTTTTTGAACTTACCGGAAATTTCAATTCCCCTTTTGTGGTTATTGGAACCCATGTAAAGACATAGCTGCATTGTTTTTAGTCAGACATTATCTATTCCCTTTCATTCTGTTATGCGTCTTGCAGAGCATTTGGCAATTCTCAATAGTGGTTAAGCCTCCCTTGCTCCACGCCGAGACGTGGTCGGCATCCATTTCTTCCGGTTTCCAGATGCGCTGCCGGTTAGCCTCATGACCCTCAGCACAATAAGGACAGTTGCTCACACCTTCCGCCTTCGCCTTTTCTGTCTGTTGCAGATACACCTTGCGCATAGTAGGCTTGTCGAACAGGCGCACATTCAGCAGCTTGGTGTCCTGACAGCCGCCAAGCACGTACTCAAATATGCCTCGACGGTTGGTCACAAAGTCGTCTTGCATCAAATCACGCACCTTCCCCGACAAGTCGGTATGGTTCAATGGCAGCGAGTGGAAACGCTCATACAGCTCTCCCCAGTTCAAGCCTTGCATCTCGTCATACACATCATCAAATTTCGAGTCCACCCAATCAATCACGGTGTTGAAGTAGGTCTTAATCTCACTGATATCTTCATCGCGACGATGAGCAGACATGTAGGCGCTTACCTTGTCTTTTGCATCCATATTGCGGCTGACCCATTCCAGAGCCGTTGCCAAGAACTGCTGGCGATTGGCAGGCCCTTTCACGTATGATTCCCATTTCTGGATATTGGCATTCTGAGAATTAGAGAATTCCTTTTTACATTCGGTGACAAATGGCCCGCTAAATACAGCATTCAGCTCCTCTTGGCGGTTTAGCGGGATACCTGCGATGTTGATGGTCTTAAACCATTCCTTGATTTCTTCTTCAGCATGTTCTCCTTCCCCTTCACAAATATAGACCAATAGCTCCGTCTGCAAAATCTTCTGCTGCAATCCCTCGTTCAGTCCGTCGAAAATATGCTCCAATCCGTTAATCTTTACGGCAAACTTGTTCTTGACGAAACGCCCAAGCGAGGTGATGCGCTGCTGTCCGTCGAGCACTTCCAACTCTGTTTCCTTGGGGCCGTGCTCTTTGTTTCGATTGAAATAGATGAGCCCCAGTGGATAGCCTTTCAGCACCGACTCAATGACAGCCACGTCGCGCTTGCCGTCGGCATAGATGTAGTTGCGCTGATACTCTGGCTGAATGGTTAGTTGTCCCGCTAAACCATAAAGGCCTTTGCCCTCAAGCTCGTTATACTCGAATCCGTCGCACAGCTGCTCTACGGTGTATATCTTCAATTCTGTTTTCATATCAATTCTAA
>RHMF01000232.1_pt1 | contig 23304 bp, 19 predicted proteins | sample 5365151 | NCBI WGS metagenome assembly RHMF01 (sample SAMN10266501, study PRJNA497801) | feces metagenome | isolation source: feces | host: Bos taurus | place: China: Prairie of Fairy Mountain | collected 2017-08-14 | reverse complement strand
TCAAGGCCGGAAAAGAAGTATCTCGGTATGGAACCTCTGCTTTCGTTGAAGGATTCGACCGGCAACGATATATATTATTATCAGGTGAATGTCTTTGACGATGAGCTGTACGGGCAGGCTATGAGAGCGGCGGATAAGGCTGTTGCCGTATGGCCTGACAGATTGGATTTCCGTTTTCTCAAGGCTAACGCATATATCGCTTATGAGAAGGAAAGTCCGGATATGGCTCTGGCATATCTTCTCGCCCTGATCGATGAAAATTCTGCCAGGAAAGGGAAGTGGACATATGACGGTAATGCTGTAGATGATGCTTTCTTCTCCGATGCTATGCAGGAATACTGCTATAGCTTCTTTACATTGGGCAGTCCGATCTCACGAGAGGCTTTCTTCAGCCTTTCACAGAAACTTTCCGGCATTTATCCGGACAATCTGGAGTTCGTGAACAATCTCGGCTCATATCATCTTGTCAAAGAGGAGTTCAAGGCGGCTCTCAAGTATTATGATAAAGTCCTGAAGAAGAGTCCGTCAGATCAGACGGCCAGACAGAATGCACTTCTTGCAGCCAGAAGGATGAAAAATGTCAAGGCTGAAAAGAAATATCTCAACCTCATGGTCAGATATGGCTCTGAGAAAGAAAAGACTCTGGCTCAGGTACGTCTGGATTCACTTGGCAAATAATATATGGATGTATCTTTCTTCATAGCTTCACGTCTCCGCTTCAAAGGGCGGATAGCAGCCGTATCCATCGCAATCAGCTTTCTGGTGATGATTATTGCTGTGGCTGTGTCGTCCGGATTCAGGCATGAAATACGTTCCGGCTTATCTGACATTACGGGAGATGTAAGGATAACTCCACCTGACCTCAGTGTCCTTGATGTAAATACTCCGATAGAGAGTGAACCTGCATACCTGCCGTACGTTCAGGACCTGGAAAGCGTTGAGCAGGTCATACCTGTAGCATATCGTGCAGCTATAGTGAAGAATGCGGAAGATATTCACGGCGTCCTTATTAAGGGCATACCGGGAGGACCGGAAGTCCCGGACTCGATAGCTTTACCGGTATCGATACCACGAAGACTGGCGGAAATATCAGGTCTTAAGGTAGGGGACAGGATGCTGACGTATTTTGTCGGGGAAAATGTCAAGGCCCGTCAGTTCAATGTGGCAGAGATACATGAAGCTCTCGTCCAGGCTGACGATAAGCTCGTCGTATATGCCGATCTGTCCGATATCCAGAGGATAAACGGTTGGGATAACGGTATGGTTTCTTCTCTTGAGGTGATTCTGGCGCCTGGATATGAGTCGGAATACGCAGTTGAGACGGCCAGTGATGAAATAGGTACCATAATCAATGCATATTCTTCAGACGATCAGGAATATGTCATCGCGACTTCCTCTGTTTCAGCTTATCCGCATCTGTTCGATTGGTTGAACCTGATCGATTTCAATGTGCTTTTCATACTTCTGCTGATGACGATCGTGGCAGGTTTCAATATGATTTCAGGCCTTCTCATAATGCTTTTCGAGAATATTTCTACCATAGGCCTTTTGAAATCTTTGGGTATGACTGACAGGGCTATCGCCAAAGTCTTTCTGACAAGTTCAGCTGCATTGGTGTTCAAAGGTATGCTGGCTGGCAATCTTGCAGCCATACTGTTCTGTGTGGTACAGGGAACGACACATCTTCTCAGGTTGAATCCCGAGAATTATTTTGTGTCGTCAGTTCCTGTCCATCTTGATTTCGGAATGATTCTTTCGGCAGATATCATTGCATTTGCTGCAATAATGATTCTGCTTCTTCTTCCGTGCATGTTCATCTCCAGAATAGATCCTGCGGAGACTGTCAGAGTCAAATGATCAGCATTCAGGGCAGATCTTGCAGAAAGCGTTGTAGAGTTCCATCACATTGTCGATATATGCGATGGTCTCATGTCCCTGGAATTTACCCAGTTTGACAGAATCGTCTTCAAGAATCGAGTCTTCCCTCATCAGAGGTATGATCTTCACGATCTCGTCCCATCTGGTGCTGTCAACCTGCTGTTTTGCCGCGAAATTCCTGCAGTCTGCAACTCGGCCTTCTCCTGCATTGTAAGCCGCCAAAGTGAATTTGATGAGCTCGATATGCTCCAGATTCTGCTTTATGTACAGGTCCTGAAGCCTCTTCAGATGGCTGGTTCCAGCCCGAAGGTTCTGATCCGGGTCAAGCAGGTCGTGGATATCATAATGCCTTGCAGTCTGAGGCATTACCTGCATCAGACCCTGTGCCCCACGGTGAGACCTTGAATTGATTGAGAATTTTGATTCCTGATAGACCACAGCCGCAAGCATTCTCCAATCCCAGCCGAGCTCATTCGCATATTTCCTGATGATGTCGTCATACGGGCTGAGTTTGTCTGATACGATTCCCTTCTCTGCGCGTCTTATCGGGTCATATGTTCGCGCATATATGCTTCTGATCTTTTCGAATTCATGTGAGGAAGTCATGTGGCTTATCCACATGTTTATCGTCTTCAGCTTGCTTGCATCCGTTACAGCCCATGCTGTATGGTCGTCGAAACTGCGTGACAGGTGTATGCCTTCATGACTTTCTTCTCCATGAGTATGCATTACAACTATGTCCGCCTTGTCCTGCTTCAGTGAGTCGAGCCAGTTTTCGCCCTTGCCCGCTGCAATGATCTTCACTGAGCATCTGTTGTCATGGGCGAATCGGTTTATCATGTTGTAGCTGAGGCCGGTTTCAAGTCCATGACCACCGTACATGTCGTCGCATAGAGCTATTGCACATACGATTTCCTTGCCTGCCAGCGTATTCTCAGAGCTGGCTCCTTTAAGCCTTCGTCCCTCTTCACAAAGGGGCGTAAGGCATATCACCATAAGTGATATCAGTACGTTTCTTAATCTTCTCTGTGTCTTGATCTTCATTCTGAATGTCTTTTGCGTCATCTCAAGGAGTTCATCTTTCTGCCCCCGCCTCCGGCAGGTGCCGACCCCATGCGACCTGAACTACCGCCTCCCGCGGTATCGGTCTTGCCGACGCTGTTTGTATTACGTCCCGCTTGGACATAGAATGGCCAATGAATACCGAACTTGATGGCTCTCTGTGAGTTGATGAAGCCGTCTGCCGTGAAATAATCTGCAGACTTGGCAGGCCAGCCCATATTCACATTGATAGCCTTTACGAATATACATGCCCTCTTCCACTGAATATTGACGAATGCGTCTATCACAGGGCAGTTTCCGTATTTCATGTCATTCTGATTGTGGAATACTCCAAGTACCGGGTTGTATGCAAGTGCATACCATTTTGTCGTAAACCTTCCGTTTGCTCCTATCTGCATCTTCATGACGTTCTTCACAACGTCGAACTGGAAATAATAACGGAGGTTGAGGGCTAGAAGAGGCAGCTGCATAACTTCTTTGGCGGAAGAGAACTGCATCAGTGCCCTGTGGTCGAAATGGAACTTCCAAACCTGGAAATCCTTTCGAAGTGAAGCTGTGATCACACTCATAGGCTTTGTGTTCTGTCTTGCTATGCCGAGTGTGTCATAATAGATGTTGTTGTTCAGCAATGCGTAACCGAAAGATGCATCAAGCTTCCAGCGTGGAATCGAAAGTGATGCCTCTACCTTCGTGGTTGAAATCTTGCTGAAACTGTTGTCCCATTTGTAATGGTTGGTAAACAGGTGCTGCTGGTAATAGTCAGGCTCTTTGAGACTTGTCTCGAAATGGGCCCTCAATGTAAGAGGACTCTGCCTGTATCTTCTGAACGGATACGCATTGAACGCCAGGTTACCTTTGATCTCGAAATCATTCATTCCGAATCCTGCGAAATTGTACTTGCCGTTTGCGTCCCAGGTCATGTACTTCTTGTATTGTCCGTTTGCACCTGCATAGAGGAATACCGAATTCTGGATTACATTGTGACTGCCTTCCAGGTAATCGGTCGGCTTGAAGCTGTAATAGCTGGCAAGCTTGTCACCGATACCCACATCAAGCTTTGATACGATAGCCTGGTCGCTCCAAGGCTGAAGCCTTATGAACACTTTGTTCTCAAACTTCATAGTCCTGAGAGAGTCGGCGCTGGTAGTAGGGTTGATGTAGAAACGGTCGTCATAGAATGCCTTTCCGTTGGCGTCGTTTATGACATCCGTATAACTCTTCCTGTAAACGGAATATTCGCTGCTATGTCCGATGAAGGCTGTCGTAATGGCCTCGTGCACTCCTACGCCAAGTGTGTCGGCGACCATTGCAAGGCTGTCGGCCTTTACTTTTGCTGCACTGTCAGCCTTGGCCTGCATCAGGAATGCATCTATGGCAAGCGAGTCTCCGCTGGCCATGATGCTGTCACGCACAGCCGCCTGCTTTTTCAGCTCCTTGTTTTCCTTGATCTTGTTTATGAAATCGAACGGGATCCTGTAGGTCTGGTCAAGGAATACGGTGTTTCTCTTGATCTTATTGCTCGCATTTGTCAGATAGACGTCGATTTCACGTGCATCGACGAGGGTATCTCTGATCAGATAAGGATCGACAACTCCTCCATTCTCGCTTCTTTCTATCCTGTTATATATGAATCCGGCATGCATCAGATACTTCTTGCCCATGTAGTTCGTTGCTGCAACCACTGTCCTGTTGTCAGTGTCTTCTCTTCTCAGCATACCGTTTCCACCGAACCTGTGATATTCAAGGGTGAAGTTCAGCTCAGGAGTGATGTTCTGAGTGGTAAGTATCTTGATGTTGGACTCTTCTTTTTCTTTGTTCGAGAACAAGGTACCCCAATATGCCAGTTCTGTGTATGGAGTCTTTGTGTTGTATTGAAGAAGATTCTCTGGAGTGTAGGTCCATGGCTGATAAGGTGTGAAGAAGATTGCGTTGTCTTCTTCCTGTCTCTTGAAGTAGTCGTAATACTGTACTGGAGATCCGGAAACACCTAACCATGAAGCATCTACATCTTCACGATAAATAGGATAATCGTTGAAATGATAGTTGAATGTAGTATCCTGGGGTATGAGCTCGATGTTGTGGAAATCCCTGTCGTGCCTCCACATTATGAGCCTCTTGTAGTGCATGGAATCCGGCACTGCAAATGTTTCCAGAATACGCGGTTTTGCAGCAAGCACGCTGTCCTTGTATGCTCTGATGCTGTCTTTGACAGCAAGCTTGCGGTTTGCTTCCGCAATGAGGCCGGGAAGTGCTATCCTTGCATCTTCCTTCTTCCTTTCCTTACGGCTGAGTGATGCATACCAAGCGTCGTAGATCGCCTTTGCTGTTTCTGTCGAATCCTTCAGGTACAGTGAATCGAGCTTCATGAGCTCAAGTGTGTCTCCGGCTGCAATGAGGGAGTCGCGTACTTCAGCTCTGGTGACCGAGTCCTTGACAGCGATATAGTATTTGTAGAAGAAAGGGTCGGTTTCCTTGAGCGAATCCGGCACCTGGATCGTGTCACGTGCAGAAACGAACAGGACTGTGTCTGCTGACAAAGTGTCTGTGGCGAGGGAGTCGATGACCAGACTGTCAGGAAGAATGTCCTTGACGGCGGAAGTATCGACGGCAGTGGAGTCGTCGAGACGATGCAGTACCAGCGAGTCGGCAAAACCGAAAAATCTGCCGGATCTATATACGTCAATGCCGAATGACTGCACGGCAGCCACCATCACCAGCAAAGTCGGTACCCATATTTTTGCCACAAGTTTCTTCATAACAAGACGGCAAAGGTACGAATTAATTCTTTATTATTCAATACCTATGCCCTCTTCGGCCATCTCTTTCAATGCTTTAAGATGTCCGTCGTGCTCTACATATCCTATGCAGTCCTTCAGCAGATGGACTTTGAAACCGGCTTTCTGAAGGTCTTCGCATGTGTTGCGTACGCAGAACTCAGTCGCGATTCCGCATACATATACCTCGGTCGTATCCAGAAGCTCCAGAATTTCGCCGAGGGACTGGCCTGCAGCGTTCATACCCTCGAATCCTGAATATTGCTCCACGCTCTTGTCACAGCCTTTGTCAAATGTAAGTTCTTCTTTTACATAAGGCGACAGGTCTGCATGAATCTCACCTCCATGAGTGCCGGCTACGCAATGCAAAGGCCATGTGCCTCCGAATCCGACGAATGAAGAATGATCGGCAGGATGGTGGTCACGTGTGAAAAGGATAGGGAATGTGTCAAGTATTTCATGATCCTCTCCTCCCTGGCCTTTGGTCTGTGAATCAATGTATTTCAGAGTCTCCTTGACTGCGTTGTCCGCATTATGGCATGCAAGGCTTCCGTCGATGAAGTCATATTGCATGTCAACTACCACTAAAGCGCTGTTTCTCATATCTTGAAGTCTTTGATTTCTTTAACAAGTCTGTTGATGATGCCCATCTTGAGGTTGTATAGGTCGTCCGAAATATCGACTTTGTAATAGTGCGGATTGATCAGACGGCGCTCGCTCGGGCTGAAATGCCTCAGAGTGTTGTCATAATAAGCTTTCTTCTCCGCCAGTGTGTGGTATGGAACGCATCTCTTGCCGTTTTCCATTACTTTGTGCTGGAGAGGGAGGACTGTATATGCGCCTGCCTCGAAAGTCTTGTATTTGTATCTGTCATACTCGTCACATACTGTGAATGTCTCTCCAGCCTCGATCTTCCTGCTGAGCTCGTCTCCTCTGAGACATGTCACGTCAACCTTGTATATCTCGCCCTTTGACGGATCGTCGATCATGATCCTGTATGTGATCTGGAATCCCGGATTGATGAGCTTTATCTTGTCTTCGGAACGTTTGAGAACACCTTCTCCATCGATTTCCACCAGTTTATATACGTTGCCGAAGCAAGGGTTCGCCTTGCTTGTGGCAATGGCGTCTCCCACTCCGTATGAGTCTATGCATGCTCCCTGACGCTCCAGATCCGTGATAAGGTATTCATCCAGAGAATTTGTCGCGAATATCCTGCAGTTCTTCAGACCGTGCTCGTCAAGAGTGGCGCGGCACTCTATCGAGAGGTATGCAAGGTCGCCGCTGTCGAGCCTTATTCCGTATCCGCCTTCATAATTGTCGTCGATGCCGTTAGCCTTGAATGCCTTTATGGCATTGCGTACTCCGCATTTGAGGGTGTCATATGTGTCGATGAGCAGAATCAGAGGCTCGCCTTTATGTGTCTTGATATATGTGTCGAATGCCTTGAATTCACCCTCCACGCTGCAGCCGAATGAGGTTACATAACTATGTGCCATGGTGCCGGTAGAACCGTAGTCGTACATCACTCCTGTGAGAATGTTGGAAGTGGCGCTGCAACCTGCTATGATGGCAGCCTTCGCCCCGTATGTTGCTGCCCAAGGTCCATGTGCCCTTCTTGAACCGAATTCGCTGACAGGGCGGTTGGTTGCACGGCATACTCTTGAAGCCTTTGTCGCTACCGCCATCTGATGGTTCATGATGCATAGCATAGGAGTTTCAAGCACCTGGGCCTCGATGAGCGGTCCTTCAACTATGATGATGGGCTGGTTAGGGAATACGATTTCACCTTCGCGCATCGCATATACGGTTCCGGTGAATTTCATGGCTGAAAGATATCCTCTGAATTCGGCGTACTCTTCTCCCGGAAGGAACTTTTCAAAGAACATCGGATCCATGTTGCCAAGATTCTCGATCATTTCTATCACCTCGTCTGTGCCGCTGACCACAGCCCAGTTGTTGTTTTCCGGAGCCTTTCTGTAGAACATGTTGAATACAGCGTGCTGATCTTTCATTCCGCTGTCATAGAAGGATTTTCCCATTGTATATTGGTACTTGTCCGAACAATATGCGAAGTTTAACATGACAAAACTTGATTTTAAATCATACAAATTTAATCTTTTTGTTCGAACTATTTCGTAATTTCGTATTTTTGTTGACAAGAATCTTCTTTAAAATGAACGGATTATACAGATTGTTCGAAGAATATACCGGCTCTATGCCGGAAAATGTCAAACCTCTGACTGGGTCGGGAAGCAACAGAACTTATTGCAGAATGGAAGCTGACGGACGTAGCCTGATGGGAGTGAAGGGAGTCGATGCCCGTGAAAACGAGGCTTTCATCACCATAGCAAGACACTTCCATAAGTGCGGCATACCAGTACCGGAAGTGCTGAGCGTCAGCGATGATATGATGAATTATATTCAGGAAGATCTGGGAGATACATTGCTTTCCGATATGGTAGCGGCGGCAGGAAGGTCTGGAGGATTTCAGGCAGAAGACGGCTTGGCTGAACTCTTGTGCAGGACCATGAGTCTTCTTCCTAAGATACAGTTCGAGGGAGCCCGAGGTCTGGACTTCTCTATTTGCTATCCTCAGCCTTCATTTGACAGGAGGATGGTGATGTTCGACCTGAATTATTTCAAATACTGTTTTCTGAAACCTTCCGGAATAGAATTCAATGAGGTGCTTCTTCAGGAAGATTTTGAGAGATTTGCAGATGAGCTTCTGAAGGAGGACAGTGATACCTTCCTTTATCGTGATTTCAATGCACGTAATGTGATGATAAAGGGAAATGAACCTTATTTCATTGATTTCCAGGGAGGTCGTCGTGGTCCGATATATTATGATGTAGCTTCGTTCATATGGCAGGCAAGAGCACGTTACCCGCAATGGCTGAAGGAAAGGATGCTTGACAGCTATCTTAAGACTCTGGAGACATATATGCCGGTTGATGAAGATGCATTCATGTCAAGGCTGAGACAGTTCATACTTTTCAGGCTGCTTCAGGTGTTGGGGGCATATGGCTTCCGCGGCCTTGTCGAACATAAGGCCCAGTTCGTCGTGAGCATACCTCCTGCGATCGAGAGCCTTAAGGAACTGTTGTCATGCCAGTTCGGACAATATCCATATCTTCAGAAAGTGCTGAAGGAACTGACTGGCGTAGAGAGGTTTGCGGATGCTGAGACTGCGGATGGAACCCTTGAGGTCAAGGTCTATAGCTTTTCATATAAGAAGGGAATCCCGCAGGATATGTCTGGGAACGGAGGCGGCTATGTCTTTGACTGCCGTTCGATCCACAACCCCGGACGTTATGAGTCGTATAAGAAACTGACGGGAAGAGATGAGCCTGTCATCCGTTTTCTGGAAGATGACGGAGAGATAATCGGTTTTCTTGATCATGTCTATGGAGTCGTGGATCCACATGTCGAGACATTCGCTTCCAGAGGATTTACAAGCCTCATGGTCAGTTTCGGCTGTACCGGAGGACAGCATCGTTCTGTATATTGCGCAGAGCATCTTGCCCGTCATATTGCAGGAAAGTACCCTGATGTCCGTGTGCGCCTGATCCATCGTGAACAGAATATAACAGAAATCCTATGAAGTCCCTGATATTTGCCGCCGGACTCGGTACCCGGCTGAAACCCATCACAGACAGCCTTCCTAAGGCGCTTGTCCCTGTCTGCGGCAAGCCTCTCATCGAGCATGTGGCTGTAAAACTCAAGGCGTCCGGGGTGGAAAGTGCCGTGGTGAACGTACATCATTTCGCCGACATGATAGAGGATTGGGTGCGTGAACAGGATATCATGCCAATGGAAATCTCTGATGAAAGGGAAAAGCTTCTTGAAACTGGAGGGGGAGTCCTTCATGCAAGGCCTTTTCTGGAAGGTTGCGGTCATTTCCTGATCCATAATGTGGATATCATATCCGATCTTGATATCAGGTGGCTGGCTTCTCAGGTGAGGCCGGGAGCTATGGCGACTCTTCTTGTAAGTGATCGTGTGACAAGTCGTTACCTGCTTTTTGATCCCGATACCATGAGGCTGGTGGGGTGGACGAATGTGTCAACCGGAGAGGTGAAGTCTCCATATCCTGACCTGGAAGTGGATAAATGCCGCAGGCTTGCTTTTTCAGGCATACATATAATGTCAGATATGGTCTTTTCTGCACTTGAAGACTATGCAGGCAGTCTTGGCACGGACTGTAAGACCCCGCGCTTTCCGATAATGGACTTCTATATTTCTGCATGTGCTTCGTATGAAATTTATGGTGTCGAAGCTCATGGCCTGCATCTTGTCGATGTGGGTAAGCTTGACACCATAGAAATTGCGGAGAGAGAAATCTCCAGAGTAAAATCCAAATAAAGAACTATACTATGAAATTTTTAGGAAACATCCTTTGGTTTGTACTTGGCGGCTTCCTTGTCAGCCTTTACTACTTTGTCGTAGGTCTGCTGTTCTGCATCACGATAATCGGTATCCCTTTCGGTCTTCAGCTCATCAAGCTGGCGGGATTCGCTCTCTGGCCTTTCGGCCATGAGATACAGTCGGATACCAATGACGGAGGCTGTCTGTCGATCATAATGAATGTGATCTGGATCCTCGTGGGAGGTATCGAGATCGCAACGATTCATCTTACATTCGGAGCCTTCCTGTGTCTTACGATAATCGGTATTCCGTTCGGTCTGCAGCATTTCAAGATGGCTCTTCTGGCTCTGATTCCTTTCGGAAAGAAGATCAGCTAATCGATGCTGAGAGGTGCGGCCTTTTCACAGCCGCCCATCTTGTGGTCCTTTACAGCGATTCCGGTGATCAGGATAATTGCGCTGGCAAGCATGAGAATGCATGCAATGTAAATCCCTGCATATGCCCATGGGCTGAGAATGTCCATGAAGGTCTCGGCATCCTTGAATGCCGGTATCCTGCTGATGATTACTGAGAATGTGTTGTTTACGCAGTGCATCAGCATCGTCAGCTTCAATGATCCGGTCCTGTAATATACATATCCGAAAAGAATACCAAGAATGAAGGCGGGGATTGCCTGCCAAGGATTCATGTGCAGTATCGCGAAGAATGCGGCAGATACGCAGATGGCACCTGTCGGATTCATATGCTTCATCAGACCTCTGAGTACCAGGCCTCTGCATAGCCATTCCTCGAAAAGCGGAGCAAAGATGGAAACTGAAAGGAGGGATACCCAAAGAGGACCGTTTACCATCATTTCCATGGTCTTTTCCAATGATTCCGGCATGTCAGGAAGAGCTGCTGTCACAGGCTCGCATACAAATGCTGCAGCTAAAGTCGCTATAGAAACGATGACGCACATGCTGAAGGCACCGCGTGTTCCGAAATTCCTGCTGTCCAAAGCATAGCCGGTCTCGAAATATTCGTCTCTGCGGCTTTGCGCTGACGCATAGATCAAAGGTGGCATGAATGATATCGGGTAGGCGATCAGCATGCTGTACTGCATGACTGTATCAGATGCGCCCATAACCATGACGAATGCTCCGCTGACAAGACTGCCTAAAAGCGATCCGAGCAGGAACAGTACGAAAAGCATCAGTATGCCGCCCATTCCGGGGAGGTAGTATGAATAATTAGAGAAGAGGTCGTATGAACCTCTTCCCTGATGTCTTCTGAAGAATCCCATGTTATTTGTATAATGGTGTAGGGTAAATGCCCTGATCTGCATATTCCTGGAACTTGGCCACTACTCCCGGTCTGTCTTCCTTGAAAGTCACTCCGAACCAGCGTGAAGGAGTTGAAAGAAGCTCGCATTTTCCTGCGTTTTCCTTTATTATGCAGTCGATTGCGAAAGGAATATAGAATTCGGCCTTAAGCTCGTTGATGTTCTTTTCAAGGAATTTTGTGAAGATGGCCTCGCTCTTTTCAAAGTAGTCCGGTGTGAATCCCCACATGTTCATAGAACAGAGAGCCTTTGGAGCAAGCTCCACTGTTTCACCGGTCACATTGTTCTCTCCGCGGATCTTACCGTCTTCTCCCATAGCGATCTTGTGGTGCTCTACTACATCTGTGAGGAAACCTGTCTGGTCTGCTGTTCCGATACCTCTGGATACTCCACCTGATTCAGAAAGAGTGTTATCGAGCTCGAATCCGACGAGAGAGTATTCACCGGTCTTGCCTTCGTGTGCCCTGAGCCAGTCTCCGAGGATCTTGAATGACTCTTTTCCGTAATAATCGTCTCCGTTGATGACAGCAAACGGTTCCTTTACAACCTCCTTACCCATAAGTACGGCATGGGCTGTTCCCCATGGCTTTTCGCGCTCTGGATTGAGTGTGAACTGTGAAGGAATCTTGAAAAGCTCCTGAGTCACGAACTGGAACTGAAGTGGCTCACCGTCAATGCATTTCACATTGCTGTATTTTTCTTTCACTACCTGCTCGATCTGGTCCTTGAAATATTCGCGTACAATGTAAACGACTTTGCCGAATCCGGCCTGTACTGCGTCATAAATTGAGTAATCGATGATTGTTTCGCCATTAGGACCGAGTCCGTCCATCTGCTTCAGTCCTCCATATCGGCTGCCCATTCCTGCAGCAAGAACAAGTAATGTAGGTTTCATTTGATTAGGTTTTATTAAGTGTGTTATTAAATAATTCTGATGTCTTATCGGAAATTATCCCCAAAAATAATTATTTTTGTCGAGACATGGGAAAGATAAAGGAAATTTTTACCGGTGAGCATAGGAAGTTCGCCTGGTTCGTGACGGTTACTACCGTTCTTTTTCTCGGTTCGTGGGTGATCGGACCGGGAAATACCATACCTCATTGGATCAGGGCTAAAAGAGAAATAGCCCATCAGGAAAAGCAGATGGAGATATATCGTCAGCAGATTGACGATATGGACGAAAGCATAGAGGATCTGAAGACTGACAGGGACTCATTAGAAAAATTCGCCAGAGAGCAGTTTCACTTTGCTGTCCCTGGCGAAGATGTGTATATTGTTGAGGAATAGATTCCTCGACAAGCTCGGAATGAAGTCCTAAAAACCTGTATAGGTCCAAGGGGTTATTGCCCTGAGCTCTTCCTTTACAGATTCGGAGACTTCCAGAGTCTCGATGAATTCTGCAATCACTTCATGATTGATGCCTGCTCCTGTTCTGGTCAGAGCCTTGAGAGTCTCGTATGGATTAGGGTAATTCTCTCTGCGTAGGATCGTCTGTATCGCTTCTGCCACTACCGCCCAGTTCCTTTCAAGATCGGCGCGTATAGCCTCTTCGTTGAGGATCAGCTTGCCTAATCCCTTCTTCAGTGAATTAAGTGAGATCATCGAATGAGCGAGCGGCATTCCGATGTTACGGAGCACGGTCGAATCGGTAAGGTCGCGCTGCAGACGTGAGATCGGAAGTTTCATCGACAGATGTGTATAGAGTGCATCCGCTACTCCGAAGTTGCCTTCTGCGTTCTCGAAATCGATAGGATTCACCTTGTGAGGCATTGCCGATGATCCTACTTCTCCCGCCTTTACCTTCTGACGGAAATATTCCATCGAGATGTATGTCCAGATGTCACGTGCGAAATCGATGAGGATAGTGTTAATCCTGCGAAGACAATCAAACAGCGATGCAAGATTGTCGTAATGCTCGATCTGTGTGGTCGGGAACGACCTCTTGAGGCCGAGTGAAGCTACGAAATCATTGCCGAAACCGATCCAGTCGATTGCCGGATATGCAACCTTGTGGGCATTCATGTTGCCGGTGGCTCCTCCGAATTTTGCCGGATATGTAAGTTGCGAGAACTGACGGATCTGCTCTTCAAGACGTACTGCGAATACATTGAATTCCTTTCCTACGCGTGTAGGAGAAGCTGGCTGTCCATGGGTCTTGGCGAGCATCGGAATGTCCTTCCATTCTTCCGCCATGCCCTTGATGAGGCCCAGAACTTCCTGAAGCAGAGGCATGAAGCACTCTTCGATGGCTTCCTTGAATGAAAGCGGAACGGAGGTATTGTTGATGTCCTGAGAAGTGAGGCCGAAATGAACGAATTCTCCCCATTTCATAATGTCCATCTCCTTGAAGCGGTCCTTTATGAAATATTCGACAGCCTTTACATCGTGGTTGGTCACCTTTTCGATTTCCTTGACTTTTGCCGCATCTTCCGGCGTCATGTTCCTGTAGATGTCTCGGAGTGCTTCAAATTTCGAAGAATCGAAATCTGCCAGCTGTGGAAGAGGAATCTGGCATAGCGCGATGAAGTACTCGATCTCCACGCGGACACGGTATCTGATAAGAGCATATTCGCTGAAGTATTCTTTAAGTGCTTCAGTCTGACGTGAATAGCGTCCGTCAATAGGCGAGACTGCCAAAAGTGAGTGATTGTCCATATCGTATCAAGTTGTAATTATCGTTGCAAATATACTAAAAAAAGGGTAATCGGCAATTTTGCTGTGTGGCAAGGCTGAGTTTTCAAAGATAAATGCTATATTTGCACGTTTAATTTAAATCACATTCTATTAAATGCTTAAATAATGAATAAATTTCTGTCAAAATTGCCGTTTTTCGGACTTGTCGTAATCATGTGCGGACTCTTCTCTGCATGTGATGACAAAAACAAAAGTGCTTTCTCTGTCAGTGTTCACGAAGTGGGCCCTGGTTATGTGGAGCTTGCCGTTACAGCTCCTAACGCTGTACAGATAGCATATATCGTCGATGAGAAAGAGAAACTCATGAACAACGCAGATGTGATGTTCGTGCAGGGCAAGACTCTTACAGTGAAGCCTGATGACATCATCAGGATTTCCGACAATTTCAAGGAGAATACTCAGTATTATCTCTATCTTGTGGCAAAGCTTGATGCCCAGACTTATTCTAAGATCTACACAATTCCTTTCAAGACTACGGCTTATGAGCTCAGCGAGCTTCTGACTGTTGTGGACCGCAGTCTCGATGGCTATAAGATGCGTGTGACCGTACCACAGGAGACAAAGGACAGAGACAATGCCATCAGATATAACCAGTGCTGTCTGATGATGTACAACTCCGCTACAAGCAGAGATGACTATTTCTCTCTTCTTTACAATGCTGGAAAATATGTCAAGGACAATACTACATTGGTATATTCAGAGGAAGAGAACTGGTATCAGACTGGAACTGATGAAGATGGTGACGGCGAGATTGACTGGGATAGTAACTACAATCCTATATCTCCAGGTGAGCCTGTAGTGTTTGTGGCCGGTGAGTTCTCTTGGATGGAAGACACACCTGAGTATGAGAACAAGTACTTCACGTTCCCTGCAGGTTGGGATCCAGGTTATTATGTACCGATGATCGATACCCTTTACTATTCTTCAGGCGCCAATAGGCAGAGCAGCATGGGCGTAGTTACTGACTACCAGCTCAAACACCCTATGGATGACTATTGGACAGGTGCTTTCCAACGTAAGCATTTCATCATTCAGGAGCCAGAGCCGATGGATCCTAAGGTTGAGGTGAAGCTTGCAGCAGTGAGCCCGATAGATGCGACCCTTGAGTTCTGGCCAGAGGAAGGAGTCGATCAGTTCGCTTTCGGTATATTTGATGATACAATGTATAATGAACTTCTCAAACTCCTAAATGGCAAGGAAGAGTATGTACAGTGGGCGATCACATCATACTTCGCAGCATATACATTCGGTACAAAGGTGGCTAAAGAGGCTGTTCAGGCGAATCTTACCTCATTCTACTATCAGGATGCTATCAAAGAGGATACCGAGTATCACGTCCTTGTGACAGCAATGGGAGATGCCTACGGTTCAAAGCAGAGCTTTACAAAATTCTCTTTCAAGACCACTGCAAAGGTTCTCGATGCTCCGGAAATCGTTGTGACTGCAGTTGAGGACCAGACCAGCCCTTACAGCGCTGTATTCAATATCAAGTGTACTTCATACGAGACCAGCCCTGTGACTCAGGTTTACTACGGAGCCAACTATGTAAGGGATTGGCTTCTCGAGGTCAACGGAGGTAAGACATATTTCGGTCTCGTGAGCGGCAACTATCCTCTTGGTGCTGATGAAATTGCGAAGATCAACTCTGAAGAAGGCTACACAATAGCTATTCCATCTATTGACGGCGAGACTACACGTCTTGTTGTGGTTGGATACAACGAGGAATATACTCCTAATAACCTTAACTATGAATTCATCGAGGAGTGCCCTGCAGTTGCAGACTGCACTACTCCATATACAGAGGCTAAGCCGTATGTAGATGAGGAACTCTATCTTGACCTTACAGGTGACTGGACAGCTACAGCTACCCTGACTGACTATGAGGGCAAGAACTATACTGACCACCAGTCTAAGATCACTCTTGCAGCCGACCTCTATGACTATCCTGAGACACTCAGTGACGAGGTTTATGAGATTTATGCAAAGACAGGCTCAAAGGGTATGACCAAGGAGGAAGTAGATGCAATGTGGTATGAGTTCCAGGAGCTTGCAGAGGAGATTACAAGAGAAAGACTTCAGAACCAGAACCGTCTCGTAGGTATCGGCTGGCTCGATAAGGATAGCTACAAGCGTCTTTCTGCACGTACTCCTTATGACCTCTTTGTCGCTACAGACTACAACTCGATCGATGTTACGTCACTCTATAACGACTACGGTCCTAAGTGGTATCTCGAGACTTCGAAAGATGATGCAGGAAACGTTACATATTCGATTCCTATCGATGCAAACTTCCTTCCGCCTGCAGCAAACTGGAGCGTTCCGTTCTATCTCGGCGCTATGGAGCCAAAGAACTTCGTTACCATCACTTATGGTTCCGGCTGGACTCCTTCATTCCCAGTGACCGTTTCAGAGGACAGAAACACTATCACAATCTATCCTCTTGTTCATGAGGGCGTGAAGTATTATCCGAACATGATCGGTATCGATTACGTCATGTCGATGACTATCCTTGAGAACCCGGTTGTTTCTGAGGTTGTTCTCACAAGAGGCTGGACTGAGCCTGCTGGCAAGGCGGCTGCGGCAAGAACAAAGGGTCATGCATCTAATGTTCAGGCTAAGGGCGATTTCCCTAAGGTTGCATACAAGCAGAGGACCGAGCTCAAGGCTCCGGTGGAGCTGAAGCAGATCGACTACCCTGTCATGACTATCGAACAGCACAGAGAGAGAGTTGACAGACTGTTTGAAAATCTAAAAAATCAGAATAATCAATGAAGAATATCTTTAAGATTGCATCACTGCTCGCCGCAGCAGTGATGCTTTTTGCCTGCGAAGAGGATACTCCTCAGAATGGCGATAATACTGGTGATATCATCCTTGTATCCGATAAGGACGTCATTCAGTCGAATGGCCAGGATGTAGCAACTCTCAAAGTTCTCGTTGACGGTCAGGACAAGACTTCTGTGTCTGTCATCTATGACCAGAACAATGAGGTTGTAGAGCTTGATGGCGGTAAGTTTACTGCAAACAAGGATGGTGAATACAAGTTCTGGGCTACCTGCGGTACTCTGAGCACATATAACAAGGAGTACGAGGAGAACGGTCTCATCACTATCAAGGCTATCTCAGTGCCTGTGCCTCAGGCTACCGCTGATCCTCAGCCAGAAAATACTACATTCGCTCACCGTGCTTTCCTGACACAATATACAGGTACAGGCTGCGGATATTGTCCGTATATGATCAAGATTCTCAAGGAACTCATTGCTGACAATACAATCCCTGGAAAGGCAGTCCTTGCTGCAGTGCATTCATATGGAAACCAGGATCCTGCTTATATCCCGACTCCGAGAGTAAGCAATTATCCTTTTCTTCATATCGACCTTAAGACAGGCTTTTCACACACAAACGGAGCTTCTGCGCTTTATTCTCAGGTGAACAGCAGCATCGCTTCCGATGCCAAGGCCGGTATATCTGTGAATCCGTCTCTTGTAGGTAAGACTCTTGTTGTCAAAGTTTCTGTCAAAGCTGCGGTTGACGGTGAATTCAGCGTAGGAGCATGGCTTCTTGAAGACGGCATCTATGGAATGCAGTCGGATTATGATAATGTAGGTGATGATACCTATGATCATCATGAGAATTGCGTACGTATAGCAGATTCGAAGTACAGAGGTACATATCTCGGCCTCCCTGTCGGAAAGCTCAAGAAAGGTGAGACTGCAGAGAAGACTTTCGTCATGAATGTCAAGAATGCCTGGAAGGTCGAGAATCTTCACCTTGCAGCTTTCGTATCTTATGGAGAACCGGCTACCTCTGGTTGCGCTGTATGCAACGCAGTCGATGTCCCTATCGATCAGCCTACTCCGTTCGAGTATAAGTAATCATACCATATAAAAATTGCAGGCTGTACAGCCGGCGGTCCTTCCCACTGTCGTGGGCCCCTTCCCTTTTTTTGGGGAGCCAATGCCGCCTTACTGTTCAGCCTGCAATTTTTATGTTTATCCCACTTAAAGCAGAAGCATTACTGCGAATACGTAGAGCAGGAATCCTTGAAGCGTCAGGCTGCCTCTCGTGTCCTGATCTATGATGGTCTCGGTCTCGTCCGCTTTGTAGAAATCCATGAGTTCATTCATATCGGGAAGAGAACGGCGTGCCCATTTGCGTACTAGGTATCCGTTGCTGAAATATGTGGCTCCTCCATTGGATCTGTTCATGGTGATAAGGGTCTTGTAATCAGAGAAATACATGAAGTCCGGAATATTTCCTCCGATCTGGTCGGGAGTAGCTGCCACCAGGAGCAGAGGACGGAATCCGCACTCTGCTGCATGCTCCATGAATCCATAGATCTCATCCCATCTGGAAGCCTTGATGTCTTTGTCATATACTGAAACCACCATGACCTTTCCGTTGGCTGCAAGTGAATCGAGGTATTCTCCCTCAGCGTTGCAGAATGACAGGCTCATGAGCTGGTCGTCCTTGAATCCCTCTTTGGTCAGCATCTCAGTCCCTACATATGTCCATGTGGTGTCTGGAAGATGCCCGAGGTCAAATTTTTCCTGAACTCCGTCCTTTTCATAAATGAATACGGCTTCATATCTTTCACTTTCGGATTCCGCAACAACTTCAAGGGCCTCCAGAGCCGCCCCTGGTTTATAGACGGTAAAATCCGTCAGCGGTATATACAGCCATGAATATATGGTGAAAGCCAATGCCGAAACGGTCACTATCGAGAAGGATACATATTTCCTTCGTTTGTTCGCTCCGAACATTCTGAGCGGGAATGTATAGATGGCGAGCAGGGAAAGGAGAATCAGATTCTTGACGAATGTCTGCATGTGGCTCAGGTGAAAAGCTTCTCCGAAGCAGCCGCATTCCATGGAAGGATTGAAGATTACCAGCAGAAGAGTCAAGATTGTGAAGAAGGCCTGGAACGCGAAAGCAATGATTGCGAAGGCCTTGCGGAAGATACCTGTTATGAGGCCGGTTCCGATCACTATTTCTGCGAAAGCAAATGCAGTACCGGATAATTTGGAAGCGAATTTCAGAAATCCAAGATGAAGGAAATCCATATATTCGCTCATGACCAGTCCGGCGCCGACAGGGTCGAGCACCTTGAGTATTCCGCTGATGAAGAATATGAATCCCGTAGCGAAGCCGCAGAAACGCTTCAGGCGCAGCAGCAGATATTTCATATCAATCGGTTTAAATGTTCAAAGCCTTGTCAACAACCTCCTTGATGACGGCAAAAATCGCACCCGGTGCCATCATTTCCCCGTATTCGTCGGAGCAATCGATCCTGATGAATCTAGGGTCAAGTTCGCATTGCCTGCGGTATATGTTCCTGACTCTTTTCTGGAATTCTATGTCGGCTTCATGAATGTCCTGACCGCCTTCAAGATAATTCCTGTCATCGCCGCCTCTCTGACTCTTGAGCTTTGATTCCACAAAGCCGATAGGGACATCGAGGAAAATGTTGAGGTCCGGAACCGGAAGCTGGAATTCTCCATATTCGGTATTGAATATCCATTCTCTGAGCTTGTCCGCCTCAGAAGGGTCGCTGAGCTTGGCACATTGATATGCTATGTTCGAATATACATATCTGTCGAGCAGCACATTGCCTCCGGCAGACAAGATTCTTTTCATATCCGGAGCAGCTCCATGGCGGTCTTCTGCAAAAAGCAGGGCAACCAGCTGAGGATGAACGGATTCGTTGGAACCGAAGTCTCCGCGAAGGAAGCGGCTGATCAGGTCGCCATATACGGGAGCGTCATATCGTGGGAAATGTATGTATTCCAATTGACCGAAACAGCTTTCAAGATAATTTCTGAGCTTTTTGACCTGGGTGGATTTACCTGCTCCGTCCAGACCTTCAAGTACGACAAGCATATCAATGATTTTAAGGTTATCATACAAAGTTAAATAAAAACTGTCATTTCGCGAGAAGTCAAGAAATCTTTTTGCTATTTTTGCAGTCCATGATATGCAATGACAGGAAAATAGAGGTGATGGGAATCGTCAATCTTACTGACGATTCATATTTCGCAGAGAGCCGGTGCCAGAATGCAGGCAAGGCCCTGAAGCGTGTGGAGACAATGATAGAGCAAGGGGCTGATATCATTGATATCGGTGCTTGTTCAACCCGGCCTGGAGCGCTTCCGGTAAGTGAGGAAGAACAGTGGAACAGACTTGAACCTGTCCTGAAGGATATTCATGCCATTTTCCCGTCTGCAGTAATTTCTATCGATACCACTTTTTCTTCCATAGTATCCAAGGCTTATGATATCATCGGACATTTCATCGTCAATGACATAACGGCTGGTGAAGATGATCCTGACATGCTTGATGTGACCGGAAAACTTGGACTCGGATATGTTGCGATGCATATGAGGGGGAATCCTCAGACAATGCAGGACATGACTTCATATGAAGATGTTGTCAATGATGTCCGAGCTTATTTCGAAGCATTCTCCCGTAGGGCTGCTGCCGCAGGAATCAAGGAATGGATCCTCGATCCGGGGTTCGGATTTGCCAAGACCATCGAGCAGAATTATGAACTGCTTTCCGGGCTCGCATCTCTGAAAACGGACTATGGCGGATGTTCTCCACGTCTTCTTGTCGGCATTTCCAGAAAAAGTATGATTCACAGGCTTCTTGATATCACTCCGGAGGAGGCTCTTCCCGCTACTCAGGCTGTTCATATGGCTGCACTTATCGGTGGAGCAGATATCCTCAGGGTACATGATGTGGCAGAAGCAGTGCAGACCATAAAGTTGTATAAACACCTGCAACTGAGGCCGTTCTAAGGCCGATTTATTCACATTTCAGGCTAAATTGTTGACGAATAGAATATTATTCCGTAATTTTGTCCGAATTTATACCCTTTTCAAAGGGGTGTTTTTAATGTAAATAACCATAGCAGATAAAGATTATGAGAACATTTTTATTGAGCCTCGCATTGCTTGTTTCAGCAATAGCTTCGGCACAGGTACCTTCTGTGACTGTAGAGACCTCTAAAGGCGGAGCATACGATACATCTCTCCTTCTCAAGGAGGGTACTCCTATGATCATTTCTTTCTGGTCAACTTCATGCAAACCTTGTATCCGTGAGCTCGATGCTGTATATGAGGCTCTTCCTGATTGGCTGGAGGAGGTTGATTTCCGTGTTGTGGCAGTATCGACAGATGATAACCGTCTCCTTGCAAAGGCTAAATCTTTTGCTGAAGGTCGTGGCTGGGGCGATGATTTCCTGCTTCTTTTCGATAAGAATCAGGACTTCATGAGAGCAATGAATGTCTCAGTAGTGCCTCATGTGTTTGTGGTTGACGCCAAGGGAAAGATCGTGTTCTCTCATACCTCATATGTGCAGGGTGGTGAGGTCGAGCTTTTTGAGGCTGTCAAGAAGGCTTCAAGGAAGTAGCGGATAATCGGATTTATACTATGAAAAAGACTATTGGCCTTATTCTGGGGCTGACTGTTGCCGTATTGTCGGTATCGGCAGAAGAAAAGGAAAAGAAGGATTGGGGTTATCTGACAGGAAGCCTTGAGTCCACAAATCACGTATATGTCGAGGACGCAGCCAACAATTTCTATCCGTCTCAGCAGGTTCAGCTGAGTGAAGGAGGCATATTCGCGACTAACGATTATCTTAAGCTTGATTATTATAATGGCCGTCTGTCTGCAGGTATGCAGATGGAGGGCTATTTCCCTACACTCGTAGGATATCCTATTGCTGAGAACAGACTGTCCTTGAGCAATCTCTATGTTACATGGAGGGACAAGTCATATTCGGTTACAGCCGGAACTTTCTATGACCAGTTGGGAAGCGGACTGCTTTTCAGGACATGGGAAGACCGTATGCTCGGACTTAATAATGCGCTTCTCGGAGCAAGAGCTACCTACAATTTCGACGATAAGGTGACTGTCAAGGCGTTCTGGGGCATTCCGCGTCTTGGAAAGGTTGATGACAACTATGCCATGATGGGTAATAAAGGATCCTTCTTCGGTCTTGGCCTCACTGATATCCATGTGGCCGGAGCTGATGTAAGCGTTTCGCTTTCAAGTCTTCTTGGCATGGAGAGCTTGTCTCTTTCTCTTGAGGGCTCGGTGTTGAACAAGCATGAGGCGGTGCCCGTCGAGCTCGTCAATGCTGGCTGCAGGGAAAACAACATCGGCTGGTCCGGACGTGTCAATCTCGATGTGGACGGATTCTTCCTTAAGGGAGAATATGTCGATGCAGGCAAGCAGATTGTGAGCGTTCCGGCTGCTCAGAACGGCAGGAAGGCTGAAAACGGAAATGCACAGCTTGTGGAGTTCGGATATAATGGCAAGGGTCTCGGCGTTACAGTGACAGGAAGAAGACTTGACCGCATGACTCAGAAGATATATGCATATAATGCGGCTCAGCCTGGTTACGGATCGTTGTCGAACATGCTTTCGTATCGTCCGGCCATGTCCACCCAATATACTTATATGCTGACGACCCTCAATCCATACAGCCCTGAGATCGGTGACAAGGTGATCAAGGCCGGAGAGATCGGTGGTCAGATCGATGCATTCTACAATTTCCGCCGCGGAACCAAGATCGGAGGAAAGAGGGGAATGAAGATTCATGCAAACTTCTCCAACTATTCTTCACTTAATGAGAACGGCGGTACAAAGGGCGGAGACCTGCTTTTCAGGGATTTCAGCTTTGATGTAGAGAAGCAGTGGACCAAGAAGTTCAAGAGCGTACTCATGTATTCGATGCAGAACTATAACAAGCATCATGAGAATACAGGCCTTTATTTAGGTACGGCACATATCGTTGTCGCAGACCTTCTTTACAAGTGGACGTCCAAGCTGTCAACAAGACTCGAACTCCAGTATCTTGCTTCAAAGCATGACCAGAAGGACTGGATGGCAGGACTTCTTGAGGTCAATTTCGCACCTCATTGGAGCGTCTTTGCTAGCGATATGTGGAATCATGGTTCTACAGACCTTCATTATTACAATGCCGGCGTCAGCTTCTCTATGGCTAATCTCAGAGTCGCTGCCGGATATGGCCGTTACAGAGCGGGATTCATCTGTTCCGGTGGCGTCTGCCGTGCTATTCCAGCTTATACAGGAGCGAACATAAGCCTTACTGCTTCTTTCTAAGAAAGTATGTAATACTACTATATTATTATTAACTAAATTCATTCAATTATGAGAAAGACATTTTTAACTTTCTGCACA
>RHMF01000230.1_pt1 | contig 23307 bp, 23 predicted proteins | sample 5365151 | NCBI WGS metagenome assembly RHMF01 (sample SAMN10266501, study PRJNA497801) | feces metagenome | isolation source: feces | host: Bos taurus | place: China: Prairie of Fairy Mountain | collected 2017-08-14 | reverse complement strand
TGTTGCTCCTGCTTACAGCATCAGTGCCCATAGCCAGCCCTCCTTAAAACATCGGTCCAAACTGGTTGGCAATCATGACCCACTCATACATGTCCTTTTCCTTAATCGAACTCGGATAGCCACCCTGCCAATCGTACAGAACATACACCTCACCGTTATCATAGGCTATAGCCACACTAATCACATCTTCAGTCCGGAACAGAATCATCTGACCGTCCTTGATGTGGGTCTTCTTTATAATTTCATAGTAATTCGGTCTCTCACCGGCGATACTCTTGTCATAATCTGAAATAAGGTCTAAAAATTTAATGTTATCCATGATTCTTGTTTTTAAAATATTTTTTTTTCTTTTCTTACTATCAAAAACCGTGCCAAACTCGTTTTCCGTCAGAACTTTTTTTGCTGTTCTGCCAAGAAATGTTGGAAAGGTTCTGGGTGCAAAGTTACAAACTATTTTTGGAAATGCAATAGGTTTTTCAAAAAAAAGTGAAAAATTTTTCAAAAAATATTTTTACCCTACGGGTAATTACCATAGCGGAATCCCCATCACCAAATGCCATAAGATGTCACTAATTCGGTCAAAGGCGGTCTTGGTACACACACGGTATCCGATGTTGTGGTACTCTCCTTCGTACCGGCATACTATCTCCCCACGTTGGAACGTGAAGACACACCACTTGTTATCCCACCTTACGGTCAACGGCAACCCCTTTCTGCGGAGTTCGGTACTCCATACGTCCTTCACCAACTTCCAGTTCTGGTCGGGGTGTTCCAGAAACAGGGTCTTGTCAAGTTGGAGGACAGTTTGTTTACAACTAATTTCCATAGGTTAAAATCTTTGATTTTAGAGGCGTTTAACACCCCGGCTAAGGGTTGGTACCACCGAGGTGTTGATAGTGGCTAAAACGGGCTAAAAAGTGGCATTACGGACAAATTGCCACCACATCAGGAGATACGCCTTGGTAGTTGTCTTCCCGATAGCACGTTCTGACTCGGAAATCACCTCCCGGTTGGTGCTGACAAATTCCCCAAACGATGTGGTTCCTGTTACCGTAATCGGATTGGTGTTGAAGAACTGTTTAACCCCAAGTTCGCAGGTTGTCCCACGTTCCACGTTCAGGAAGTCAGAGTATAGGTGCTCTTTACCGTCATTACACATGGTGGTTTTGGTTTCCAGGAGCGTGATGAAGTCAAAGGGCTTGATGGTTGTCTTGTAAGACGGTTGAGGAACTGGCTTGCCCTGGGTTGGGAGTGTGTAGTCAGGAACGACAAACAGATTGGCACCAAGTTCTGAGTGTCCGGTACGGATTAGTTTCCCAGAGTCACAAAGGTTTTGGATGCAGCCGTAGTACGTGTTGGTGTCAATACCGTACTTGCTTTGGCACTCGTTGGCTGTAAAGCGTACTGGTCTTTTGAACTTGCGGTAAAGACTGTCAATCTCCCTGAGGATAATGTCTTTTGCGTTTTGCATATTCTTGAATTTTAACGTTTATGTTCTTTGGCGTTGGGTATCCAATAACAAGGTTGATAAACCTGACTGTTTGACAAATGATTGAACGTATGTAGTTTCCTTGTCGTAGTGAATACCTGCATATGTTATTACTTTCAATCCCTACGTAGTGAAAACGACTTGTCGATAGTCAAAGTTAAAAACTGACAGTTGACTGTCATATCTACGTACTGATGTATCTTTACGTTTAAGGTTATTGTCAATAGTCAAAATTTAATTTTTCTTGTTTATAGTCGTATTCACTACGTACTGGAGTATTATTACGTACATAAAAGAAAGAAATATTAAAGAAAGAAAGTTCTTCAATTTTTGGGCATATCCAGGGGGTACGGAAAACCTGAAAGTCCCCCCTGCCACAGAGTGCCGTAGAATGTCGTTTTTCGTTCTCATTTTATAACTATATACTTCGTATATTTTCTTTTTATATGGGACACGATGTTTTTTATACTCCTTAACGTAGTTAAGAATCCTGAATCAGATATTACCAAGTTGAATTTCGGCTTCCGCAGCGAAGGTGTCCCCTAATACGGTACCAAGATACTGACGTGTCTTCTCAATCTTCGTTAGTTTTTTAGGTGGTACGGTTGGTTGTATTTCTTTACTTAAATCAAACCAGTTACCACACTCCATGAAGTCACTGAGTATCCCATCAAGACACTCTTGTCTGGTTGGCTTTCTTCCGTTAAGATTGATAAAAGCCTCTTTCCACTCCTTGAAAGTTTCTTCAACGAATGCTTCAATCTTTTTCCTTTGGTACTCGTAGAACGTACCTTTGTTTTTCTTTTCCATCTTACTACAAAAAAAATCCCCGTCAAGGTTTCAGGGGTTCCACGTCCATCCACCTATCAGGGGTTATATTTCCTTATGTTCACGGACTAATGTGGAACCATCCGCAACAAATCTTTCACAAAGATATGTCAAGATTTTAATAAAACCAAATTCCTGGCACGGTCTTTGTATATAAATAGCCGAAAGTTGACAAAAATACCGCAAACACCCAATCTTTTTCGAAAAAATTACTATTTATTTTCAGAAACCCTTGTTATTGTAGAAAATATATCATATATTTGATAAGAAGTTTCGGTGAACGAAATTTTACCAATTTTTAGCCAAATTTTATGTTCCGTCTGTCCCGGAAGACGTTAAAGACCGGGTAAAATAATTTCTTCGTTTTGTTGTAGGTGGAAGGGTGAAATTCCCTTCCCATGAAAATTAGTAACGCACGATATATGGTAAGCAAGGTTTGTTGGTACGAGTTTAGTAACGGCATTTCGGTTTGGAGCGTTGAGACCGAGAATAGGATGCTTTACTGGGAAGTTGTGATAGGTAATGCGGTGAGGAAGTTCCCACCCGGTCAACAAGCCCTTACCCAAATTGACAATTACATCAAGAGATATATAGGGGCAGGGTAAATAGTTTCTTTGTATTTTTGGGTCCATTTTTTTTACGCCGGTGGGGTTTTTGCTGCTGTTCATACCATAATCCTTTCATATTTCTTACCCACCTGTCCTTATTCTGAGGACCTGCCCCTTTTCTATACGTTCTTTCTCAATTTTACCTGCGAATGAGAACGTTTTTTAGTCAAAATGCGTAACCCCGGACAGTCGGGATGATTATCCGGGATTTTTTAGGAACCTTTTATTGCTCATATATTGTTTTATTAATGTCTCCCCAGGATACGTCCTGGGGTTTTCTTTACTATTAAGCCAGGTTGGGCTATATTAAGTTAACCTTTTTCCAAAAAGGGACTATTTATTAATAAAAAACGATATGCAGCAGTACAATAAAGGATTCACTAATATCAAGCAGATTACACCCAAAATGAAGTATAATGATGCACAGGATAAAGAGTGGGCAACCACACGTTTCTTCCCTCATTTTCCGAATGTCCAAGGCAGTACATGGACAAAGGACCAATACCACTGGTGTGATGTCACAATAACCGGAACACCCGAATCTATTTCAGGGATACCGATGAACGTTGAAATAAAACGTAGGAACATAGATTCAACATCCTATACTGAAACAATAATCGAGAACGACAAGGTAGACAGGATTAAACAGAACGGACCCACAACAACACATCTTCTCATACTATTCCGAGACCGTATAGCGTGGCTACCGGCATCAAGATTCTGGACATCAATTACCCACACAGGAACGGCACACGGATGTCCTGATGAATACCAACCAGGCAAATGGCAGCAAGCCGACAAACCAGTTACTTATTTTGGGCTTAATAACTTCATAATGTATGACTACCAAGACTTTTGATGAAACCCAAGACAGTAACAGACGAAAACAGGGTAATAGTTAACACAATAGCAACCTCCCGTACATTACATGACATAATATCCAAAGTAACTGACAACGGAAAAAACGTCCTGGACCCCAGCACCCTTGATGACTTGGAACAAGACCTTTATATCTCCCTGTTGCACGACCCTAAACTCCCAAGACTATGGGAAAAACAAGAAATAAATTACTACATGGCTCGCATGGTGCTTAACAACCTTATATCAACCTTGTCACCATACGCACGAACTTATCTGAAGTTCAGAAGCCTTTCAGACCCCATACCAGATGAATCCACAGGACTTGAAGAAATTGATAGCTGAGTACGCTGCTACTTACGATATAATGGATGATGATGATGCCAGAACTCATTATTTGAAGGTGGCGTTGTCAGACGTAACGGAAGCAGATAGAGTAATATTCTGTCTCTATCTTGATTTGGGCAGTAGCCGTAAAGTAGGGAAACTTCTGGGGGTCAGTCACTCAACAATACTCACAGAAGTGAAAAAAATAAAAAACCTAATATTAGAAAACTATAAAAAATATGAACGAGATATGGAGAACTATTAGAGAGAAAAATAAAAGCAAAAGTAATGATATATATGGAACACTGTAAATATGCGGTTCTTACCTACCTCTTCGGAAGTTATGACAAACTCCACCCCATTATCACCAAGACTCCAGACACCCAGTATGTGCTGGTAACTGACAACCGTAACCTGGTGTCCGATGATTGGACAATAGTGTATAAAGATTTCCAGACAGACAACGACTTTGACAAGTGTCTTTATGTGCGTTATCATCCATTCGAATTCGTGAATGCCGATATCGTCCTTCGCATAGATGCATCAGTGCAGGTGCGTGATGACCTCACCCGTATCTTCCAGGACTTTGAGAAAGGAGACTCACAACTGGCAGTCCACATACATCCAACCCGTAACACGATTTACGATGAACTTTCAGCGTGGGTGCAATCAAGGGGTATGGCAGTAGATGAAGCCAATAAAGTATTACAGTTTATGACCCAATTTGAAGGTTATAACGTGAAAGATTACAAGCACCTGGTTCAACTGTCCTGGACTATGGAGAAGAACACCCCGGCAATACAACGTCTTGATGAACTTACATATGCCTGGAACAAGTACCTTGGAAACGGCAGTGATTTCCGTTGTGACCAGTGCGTCTTTTCGTTTGTGGTAGCAAAGTACTTCAATCAGTTGCCTATGGACGTATGGGATATGCGAATCCTGTTCGGCAAGTACTTCCTTTGGTACCCCCACAACAGTGACGTTCCTTTCCAGTTCGATATCAAAGACCTTAAACCGGCTTACTGGCTCAATAAACGCATACAAACCAAGCGAGAACAAGACCTATGATATACATTAACATTTTGCTAATAGCAACCATATTGGTTATTGTCACCGATATCTCTGACTTCCCTAACACCATAAAACACTTGATATGGAAATGGCTGAAACCCAAATCCCCGTATAGGGACTACCGGCTTCACTTAGTCGATTGCAGTTTTTGCCAGACGTGGTGGGCTTCGCTTCTTTGTATTCTGGTGATGGGTGAACTTCATTTATACACCCTGGCATTTGCCCTTCTTGTGGCATTTCTTACCCCGGTAATCAACATAGCACTACACTTTATATACGACTTTTTTGTAGGGGTTTTTAACGTCCTTTACCGCCTTTTGGGGCTATAATAATATTTATATAAAAGATTTTATCATGAATTTAGAACAATATCAGATGTTAAATAAGTTCGATGAGCACCTTAGAAACTCATTCAGCAGCTTTGTACGCATCAATACCAAAGAGTTTAGTGAAATCGAACACACCTGGGAACTCGTTACAGGGCAGAAAGAGGTTTTCAACCACTCCTGTGGTAAATGTAACCTCAATTTTCTTCGTAAGGTAGCAACGGCTTATTTGGCTTTCCAGAAGACTCTGGTTGACAAAGAACCCGAACCTGAACCTGTAAGTGATTCAGTATCAGAGACTAATAATATAACCAAACCAAAAAAGGCTACAAATAATGAACGAACTAAACCCAAAAATAACCGAAAACATTAACCTTGGAATCTTCGAATATCTGAAGGAGACTGAGGTTGATATGCTCATGAAAAACGCTATTGCAAATTCTGGCAGGAGGGGTGGAAATAACCCCAACAAGATTTGGAATGAGGGTTTGCTTAACATTCGCCACAGTGCCATTCTTGAACTTTACTGTCATAGAGGTATGTCACAGACAGAAGTCGCAAGACAGATATCAAGCCGTTGGGAATGCAGCCTACGCTCAGCACAGAAGTACGTTACTGAGGCTATGAGTGCATTAACCAAGGACTACGATAAATACCAGGATACGGCACGTACGGCACACCTCAGGAGATTGGAAGCCATTATGCAAGATTGTCTTGACCGTGGACAAACGGAACAGGCATTAAAGGCTATGGACCAAATAAGCAAAATAAACGGCTATTACAACGAGACAAAGACGTTGAAGGTAGAAGCACCAATCAAGTTCGAATTTGGGGAGTAAGAAAAACACAGTGCAGACCTATGTCGGTCCTAAACTGTTCCCGTGGCAGAAGGATGTTGCAACAGCAATATGTAACCAGAAGGGGACAGGTAAAGTGTGTGTTGTCAAGGCTCCACGTCAGAGGGGTAAATCCTATTTGTGCGAAGGTGTTCTCTTATGGTATGCCATAAACCAGGCTAAGTCAGAGAACGCCATGCTGAGTCCTACACTTGCACAGAGTAGGAAGATATTCAAGGAGATTGTTGCTGCAATATATTCATCAGGGATTATCAAGCGCAAGAATGAAACCCTGTTGGAAATAGAACTTATAAACGGCAGTACCATTTTCTTCAAATCCGGGGAAATGCGTGAAGCCCTTCGTGGTTATCATGTCAACGGCATACTGATACTTGATGAAGCAGCGTATCTACCCCCTGATATTCTCGAACTTGTGCTGCCTTGGAGACAGGTTAGTAACTGTCCTATGCTGATAGTCTCAACCCCTAAGGTACGTGATGGCATATTCTACAACTACTATACGGAAGGGGTTAATGGAAACCCCCTTGTAACTTCAATAGACTGGTGTGACTATGATACGTCAAGAATGGTGACACCCGAAATGATTGAGCAATACCGGAAGGTACTTACAGCAAACCAGTTCAAGTCCGAAATCCTTGGACAGTGGCTTGACTCTGACGGTATGGTGTTCACACGCCTTAAAGAGAACGCAACAGCCAGACAGTTCAACGAAGGTGGGAACTATAATGCTTTCTATGGTGGCATAGACTGGGGTGCCGGTAATACTGGAGACTATACTGTCCTTACTATTTTCGATGAACGTGGGGAACAGGTGTTTCTGGATTACTTTAATGACCTTGGGACGTTCCAGCAGATTGAACGTATTATTAACGACCTTCAACCGTTTGCGACCAGGATAAGGACTATCAACAGCGAAAACAACAGTATAGGAAGTCCTTTCAACGACCTGTTGATAAAAACCCTTAGGGAACAGCGACAAAACAACCTGGCTAACAACATAGAACGTTGGACTACCACAAACCAAAGCAAGTCCAAGTTGGTGACAGACTTTTCTGTTGCACTTGAAAGAAGTGAAGCCCAGATTCTTGATGAACGCCAGTTGCTTTACCAGTTCGGGGCTTTTGAATGTAACTACAACCCGAAGACCCAGATTATCACCTATGAGGGTGCTTATGGTACCCACGATGATATTGTGATGGCAACCATGCTGGCATGGGAAGCGTTCAAGAAATACTCAACATTTGGGCACTATTCAATAAGCGTGGTGTAAGTAGAACTCGAACCCTAATTGATTATTAATAACTTATATAGTAAGGCTACGAATAAAGACATTTTTATGACATACAAAGACATATCTATCAAACAATATTTGGCACTTACCGAACTTGCAGAAGAAGCGGATAACAGGGACATGCTTTCACTTCAAGTAGGGGAGATTGCCATTATTTTCAACATGACGGAAGACGATGTTCTAAGTCTCCCGTTACCAGAGTACCAGAAAAAGGTTAAGGAAATCCAGTTCCTTTCAACACCCCCGAAACGAAACCCCCACAGGATTAGCAAGATTAAGATAAACGGCAAGTCCTATGATGTGGCAACCGATGTCAGGAAATTAACTGCCGGACAGTTCATAGACTACAACACGTTTGTTAAGATGAAGGATGATAAATACCTTCCCCATATCATCAGTGTGTTTGTAACCCCTGAGGGGAAGAAGTACGGTGATTACGATATGGATGCCCATATTGAGGAAGTCAGTTGTCTGGATTTGCAGACAGCCCTGGATTTATCTTTTTTTTTTCTCAGCAAGTATCAGGACTGGTTAAAGAGTATGATACTCTGTTTGGGCTGGCAGATAAAGAAAGTGAAGAACCCGGAGACGAAGAAGACGTTGATGAACCAGTTGGATTCTTTGAAAAGTGGACTTGGGTATATAACACAGATGTAGTGGCAAACCTGGTTCACCAGTCCTGGGATGAAGTGCTCCAAAAGTCTGTTATAGAGTTCCTGAACTTAATGAGTTACCAACGTGATAAGGATGCTTGGGAGAAAGCAGAACGCGAAAAATGGAAAGCAAAACACTAAAACATTTTTAAGAAAAATTATGTTAGAATGGAATAACACAATCAAGGTTCTTAATGAATTCGGTAAGATACTTGTTGAACGTTACCGTGAGAACCTTCAAGAGCATAGGGCAAGTGGCAAACTCCAAGACACCTGCCGGTACTTTGTTGAGACAGGCACCAACAGCATAGAACTCAACCTGTCTTTGGAAGAATACTGGAAGTACATAGAGTACGGTACAAAACCTCACTGGCCACCAATAACGGCTATCAGGAACTGGATTGAAATAAAGCCCGTATTACCCTATCCAGGAAAGGATGGGAAGTTACCTACCCCAGAGCAGTTGGCGTTTCTTATAAGCCGTAAAATAAGCATAGAAGGCACAAAACCCACCAACATTCTGGAAGGTACTATTGATGAAGTCCTTGCCGAATTCAATAATGCTCTTGATGAAGCCATTACCCAGGACCTCGATACCGAACTCAGTGCTATTATGACAATCATACACTAAATACTGGCAAAGAGGTTTTAATATTTATCTAAAATAAAACAATAACACAAACAACATGACTTCCCCAATTTGGAAAGACACAACATATACTTCATCAACATCAGCACTTAGTTACACCATTAACGTTGATGGTTCCAGTATATTCTCCGGTACTTCAGTAGCCCCACCGGACGGGGGACCAATAGAGATAAGGCTTAACGATATTTGTGAGAACTGGCTTCATACTGAAATGCCCGATTTCAGGAGTTTCACCGACAACACAACCCAACATCCCCTGGCGTTCAGGTCCTTTGTGCTTATAGACAGTAACAGCAACACCACACTTGGGACTTATGCGTTCCTGAACTGCTATGACCAGACATTTGATTGGACTGGACAGACAGCCACATTATCCAATCCCGTTAACGGGCATGCAAGTTCACAAATGTATTTGTTTAAAACCGATTTTGCTGGCGGTTCTGTTACAACTCGAACCTCACTTGGGAGTATCACCGGTTATGACCGTTCCTACTGCGGTGAGGGGGCTATTTACTACCTTAACCGTAGGGGTGGGTATGACAGTTTCCTTCTCGAAGGCTACATTAAAAGAACGGATAACTATGAACGTGACTCACTCTTGAAGGTCTATAACAACACCACAATAGAATTTGGTGAACGTCCTTATGCAACCAAGACCAGCGTGTCCTGGGAACTCAATACTGGGTGGCTTACAGATGAACAAAGTAAGAACTTCGCTTGGAACGTAGTAGGCTCCAATCAGATTTGGCTACATGACTTCCAGAGTGGAGAGATATACCCTGTGGAGATAGAAGACACCAACGTGGAGTACAAGGAATATAGACACGGAAGGAAGAAAGTAAGTTACAGTATAGTAGTTCGTTCAGCACAATCATATTTCAACAAACTTTAATAACATTTTTTCTAAAAATGTGATATGCACAGCATCAAACTATATATCAACAGCACGTTGGTGGAATTCAACGAACCACCGGCAATTGCTTACAACTATAAACTCACAGATTTCGAAAACCCTCTTGATGTCAAGAACGGGTATTCCAAGACTGTTGTCATACCTGGCACAAAGTCCAATAACAGGCTTTTTGACAGCGTTTGGAGACTTGACCGTACACAGAGTCCGGACAGTCAGTTCAACCCCAGTAAAAAGGCTGATTTTATGCTTTATATTGATGGTGTGCTCTATGAATCCGGGTATGTTAAACTTGATACGGTCAAACGTAACGACACAGGGTTCTGGGAGTATGGTGTAACCTTGTATAGTGGTATCGGTGAATTCTTGTACAACCTGACGTACAACTCTAATGGTGAGAAACTAAAACTGTCTGATATCTGGCTTGGTGCCGGTGCTGCATCTGCCCGTGATACTGAACTTGATATGACTATCAACCAGCAGGAGATATGGGGTGCTTGGGCTTGTCTTGGTACTACCTGGGACCAGACCTGGGATGACCAGCGTCACCAGGTGCTTACGTATGTTCCTTGTTATAATGGAAAACCAAAGAACTTCAGTACCAACAAGGTTGTGCTTAATATGAGGGGCACTCCATTTTCAAGTAGTGCTATAAGTGACGGTCAGACTTACACCACGATAGGAGGGTTTGCACTTGGTGATTTGACAGACGATATGGATGAATGGGGTATGAGGGACCTTCGGGACTGGTGCCAACGTCCTGCAATCAGAATGAAGAAAATCGTGGAAGCCTGCACATACCCTGTCAACAACAGTGGCAGTATAGGTAACACCGGTAATGGTTACACCGTTGAACTCGACCCCGACTTCTTTAATTCTTCAAATCCTGCGTGGGAAGACACCTGGCTCACCTTGCCAAGAATAGATGAAATTGAATACCAGGCATCACAAGAAATCCAGGGTACTTTCCAGTTCAGTGGTTCCACAACCAACGGGGAGTATAGCGCAATAACAAAGCCGTGGGTTACAACCTACGAAACCGATATAGATACCAGTGGACAAACCCTTAATGGAGCGTCTGTTAGTTTCAAACTCAATCTCCACGTAACAGGTGGTACGCTTGATAACGACTCAACGTACCTTTCTCTTAACACCTATTCACTTTCTGACACCAACACCCCGATAGACAGTTTTGAGGGTGCTATTATGATGCAACTTGTGGGTTACAACAGTTATGGCAAGGCTGTTGCCGGTTCTGATGTGGCTTTCATCACCAACGTTCACCACTGGCGAAGGAATGGTTCGAACAGAGGTGGTAGTGGTGGTGAGACCGCTGTGGTTCCAGAATTCAAAGATTTTACTGCCTACACCCCTACATATAGTGCCGGTACCATAGGATATAGGGAATACCGTTCCGGGTTCTCTGGCAATATCAACACCGGAAACTATTTGTCAGCAGACAACTTCGTGTTAACTATTAACAGCAGTGACCGTGTGTTTTCCAGTCTCAAACTCGTTATCACCAAGGTAACGGCTTTGGTTCATTACCGTGTAGCATACCCACCTGCACAGGTTTGGCAGAACATTAACCGTTTGATGTTCAACACCAGGACTGAGGGTGATTTCGAACATGGCGTAAACCGTGTACGTTATACGTTTATAGACACCATTACCCCACAACTTACTGCAACGCTCCACGACAACACAGGTGCTGAGGTTAGCAGCAAGTTTTCAAGTGGTAAAAGCGGTTTGGGTTCAGGGTCTTTCATCACCAAAAAGAACTTGCTTAATACTCAATACACTCCTGCCGATTACCTATTGTCTTACTGCAAGATGTTCGGGCTTTATTTGGTCAAGGACGTGAGTGAGAGAAAGGTGTCTATCCTTACCCGTAAGAACTTTTTCTTGCGTAATAAGGTAGACAATATTGAAAATATTATCGACCACGGACGTGAGTGGACAATAACACCACTGACATTTGACACCAAGTACTATGACTTTGCACCAACTGTTGTTCAGGGTACATGGGCTAAGGACTACTCAGCAACCACAAATGTGGCTTTTGGTATTCAACGTGTGGACACAGGCTATGATTTCAACGCTGAGAAAACTGTTGTTACCGACAAACTGGCGTTCAAATCTTGTGTTGAAGGGCTTGCTAAGTCCCCATACTACACGGTTGGTCCTGGTGGTGATGGTGTATATACCTGGAAGTTGTGGATGAAAAACGGGTTCAAATACACCCTTTATGGAACTGGTGAAAGCACAACCCAGGTTGAGGTTCCTACTGGAGAAATAGAACTTAGTGCCATTAACCAATCCAACAGGAAATACTATGACTTCACACCAAAGCCCGAATTCAGGAACGGTGATGCTGGTGTTGCCGGTGAGAACGTCCTGTTGTTCTACAACGGAAAGAAGACAACCACAGAAGGTACAAATCCTTTCAAGTATTACTTATCATCTGACTTGATGTTTATGAACAACTACAACGGTGGTAACAGTTGCTGGCTTTACACAACAAGCGAACTTGATATTGATGGTGAGCCTTTGGCAACTGAGATAACCGAACTTCCGGTATTCGAGCGTTACAGGACTGTTGATGATTCTAATGACATTATGCTGTCACTTGACTTTGGTACCCCAAGGCAACTCTATGTCCCTGACTATACCGAAAGCGGAAATGATACTGTTTATGCCCGTAACTGGAAAACCTATTTCGAGGATATGTACGATATTGATGCAAAAATCCTTTTGTGTTACTGCCGTATTACTGAAGTACCGAACCCCGGCATGTTCAGAAAGTTCTATTGGTTCCAGAACAGTATATGGAGATTGAACAGCATAGTGAATTGGGTTCCAGGACAACTCGAACCTACCCAGTGTGAGTTCGTGCGTGTTCAGAACCTTAACAACTACACTACCAATAGGTTAGCAGATGAACAGAGTGTTGGATTGAAGTTGAGTAAAACCACCATCACAGACACAGGGGCTACACTTACGGCAACAATTACAACTTCCCAATCCGATGTTCCTTGGATATTTGGGGTGCAGATGGCTTATGATGTTGAGAACTTCCATCCTACTATTACAGTCTCCCCGACAGCAGGAACCGGTACTGCTATTTGTACTATCACCATACCAGCCAACACCACAGAACACACCATCAGGTACATAGCAACAGTTACCGGTCCTTACAACAGTGCGTATAAGATGATTGAGCAGTTATCTGAATATGACTGGTATGTGGCGTTAAGAAACGATGGTACTGTTATCGGGTACACAGATGATTTGTCAACAACCGTATTCCTTGATGTTATCAACGCCCGTGTGTCAAGTGCTTCTTGTGCCACTGCAAACTACGTAAGTTGGGGACAGAACTATGTGGACCTCAATTTCGATGACAACATTACCCTGGGGTTTGTCAACCACGATGTGTTTATAACAGCCACCACAGCCAACGGTGGTGAGGAATACCTTACATACCATATAACCCAGATACCTGAGAAACTTGAATTCCCAGCAACCGGTGGTACGAAGACCCTTACATCAAACGTGCCTTTGAGTTCAGCAGGTCCTTGGTGGTTGCAGATAACCGATAGTGGTAACACCCATATATACCAGGCAGTACCAAACACTGATACTGTTGTTCGTTCAAGCGGTATAAGTTTTACTTATAACAACGCTGTTGAGTACGGTACCGTTTCACAGGGTAAGAACAGTGGAAAATTCCTTACCGTGTCACCAGCCTCATTCATATTCGACAACCACGGCAGCACCCAGTACCTTACTATTACAACAAACTCCATGTGGGGTATAACAACACCAAGTTGGGTAACTGCCAGCACCATGACAGGTAGCGGTAATGCTGTGATAGCCCTAACAACAGGAACGTATGCAGGTACCAGTGACCGTACTGACAATATTGTTGTTAACGGGGAAGGAAATTCAGTAACCATTCCAGTAATACAATATAGGAACTATGCCGGACGTGCGTTAAGAGTCTCAACAGACACAAGTATTATTCCTGCTGAGGGAGGGGTTGTTAATATCAATATACTATACAACCAGCGTGGTAGTGATACTGTAACCCCTTCTGCCAACGTAACTGGTGTTACTTTCGGTGAAGTCCAGTGGTTCGGAGAAACCGGTACGGTAAGGGCTGTTGTACCTGGAAGTGCAAGTGCGAGGACCATTACATTCACCGTCACCCCAGGTAGTGCCCTTGCAAGTGCTGTAAGCGTCAGCGTAACCCAGACTGGTGAGGAAGATTACCTCATAACATCAAAAGACGATATCCGATTCCATTACTATGGTGGTACCGATACGTTCACCATCAATACCAATAACGATTTCGAAATAGTGCTAAACACATATGGCTACTAACGGATTTACTGTAACCCCGACATCAGGACACAGTGGTGTCACCACAATAACAGTTTCAGCCACCTCCCTTACCTCAGATGCTGAGAGGGGAGTGTGGATTGATATTACGGCAGGTACACTTACCAAACAAGTACTGGCATGGCAGGACACTGCAAAACACCATCTTGACGTAACACCCCCAAGGGTTTATTTACCTTCAACTGGTGGCAGTGCAACGTTCCATATTGACAGTGATGAAAACTGGGTATTGACAAACCAAACCACTTGGGCAACATTCAGCCAACTTAGTGGTTCCAGTACTTCAGTAACTGTCTCAGCCGGTATTAACCATAGTGTTGATACCCGTAGTGCTATGTTCATGATAAACACCCCAAATTTGACTGGAAGCGTGTACGTGGAGCAACCATCGGCAGCATCATTAAACGTCACTCCAAACCCCGTTTATGCAGATTCTGGGGCTTCTTCTACCTACATGACAATAACCAGCAATAGTGGTTGGACTATAAGCACCCTTCCAGATTGGGTAACTGCTTCCCAAGTTTCAGGTACTGGTAATACAACTGTTGTTTTATATTGTACTTCTTTCACCGGTGAAGGAACGAGGACTGGCACTATTACCATTAACTATGGTGACGGTTCCGCTTATCAGATTGGTATTATCCAGTATGGAAAATATTGGTTATCAGTAGAGCCTGACAGTTTCAGTTTCGATAAAGAAGCCGGAAGCACGTCATTTACCCTGACCTCAGATTGCCAGTGGCGTATAAGTTCTTCATACGCAACATCAATTTCACCAGCATCAGGTTCAGGAAGCACAACCATATATTTCTCTTATCCTGAGAACACAGCAACTGCTGCAACATCAGGGTACATAACCATAGAATATGGACGTACTTCTTATGATAGTACGTTAACAATCCCTATCACCCAGGAGGGTAGGAAATTTATTGAAGCAACACCAACGGCTATTACTTTCTCATACCAGGGTGGTAGTTCTAATGTTACAGTGAAATCAAACGTACCTTGGGTTGCCGGACGTAGTAAGGATTGGTTAAGTGTGTCACCAACAGCAGGAACAAGCGGACAGACAACTGTTACCATTTCAGCAGATACCTACACCAGTGGTAGAACCGGTCAAGTAACATTTCATGATGAAGATTACTGGGCTGTTGAACCTGTTGAGATAACTCAGTCCATGGCTCTTGGTGTCAATCCAACAGGACTTACATTCGGTCCAACATCAGGTGAGGTTAAGACCATAGAGGTGCTTGGAAGTGACGAATTTGATTATAGTTACATTTTGTGGTCACATTTTGAAATGTCTGTTTCCGGCAGGGTCTTTACAGTTTCAGCAGTTACAGGAAATTATAGTGATACCGACTATGATGGTGGTACCATCACCCTTACAGGAAGAACCAGTGGAATAGTTATTTCCGTGCCTGTTATCCAGGAGTATGCAAAGAACAGTATTGTTATTGATGACAACCTACAAATACCTTATGGTGGCAAGGTAGTTAACGTGGTTGTGAATTCAAACTACCTGGATAATATTAGAGTTAGTGTAGGTTCTTCTTATAGTTTCGTTTATAGTGGAACCACAGGGCAAACCATACCTGTTTATATTGAGAATGGTACAAGCCTTAGTGCAGACAGTGCTACGACTATAAATTTTTACGTGAACGATAGTTATCCTCATTCTTACCCTATCAACGTTACGTTGAAAGCAGACCCCGATTATGATTATCGTCACTATTATGCTTATTGGGACTCAAGAGGTGATTATGGTTATGCACTATTTTATGACCATCCTGTAAAACCTTATTGTTATGATAGTATACCTAATTTTGTGGTTGAAGGTCTTACATCAATAGGCATATCAAGTTCAAGTCCTTGGATTTCGGCAACCTATGATGAATATGTCTATAACTATGGATATGGCACGTGTGAGTTAGGTTCCACTGATAGGGAGGGGTTTATCACCGTCACCGGTTTGACAAGTGATAATAGGGTTTTAACCAGAACTCTTTATTGTAAACAAATTGCAACAGGACAAACATACACCGTTACCTGTGTTATTACCGGTTGGGGAAACAGAGACGTTCAAATGGGAAATGGTTATTATCTTACAGACATCAAAGTTAATGGCACTTCCATAGGTGCTGTTGAGGACTATGTTTTTAACAACTCAATTGATAACACGGTGGTGTATTATTTCAGTAACCCTATTCTTAATTATAGTTTTGCTCACACCAGGAATTTAAAATCAATAACTGTTGATAGTGGGTTTAAAGAAGTAAGGCAATTGGGGATGCCGGATGATTATAGTACAAGAGTATTACAAAACATTACTTTGCCAAATGGTTTGGAAATCTTAAACTTCCGAAGTAGCACAAGTTCTAATTCTTACACAGCATTAACCACCACTACAATACCAAGTTCCGTGGTATTTATTGCCAATCCTGCTGCTTCCAAACCAGTTTATGATAATAGGCAAATATATGGTGCTGTAATGCCATTAAACTCTTGGGAAACCAGTTACAACGAACCTTTGACTTTGATTACCGATTCATTATCCATACCTTCTGATTATGCAACAACTGCTGTAACTGCGAATGTAGCAACTAATATAGGTGTGGGTAAACCAATAAGAAGCCTTACTGTCAATAGTAATGCAATAACTGTTGGTAATAGTGACTATAGATATCAACTCGATACTCTTGTACTTGGCAGTAGTGTTAAAGAGGTTTATTTTTATAATTTGCCAACATCAATTACCTGTAATGGGACAACAGCACCTGCCGTTCACAATATCGTAAATATACCAGCTACCGGCACCTTCTCATACCCAGCCGGTGCAGATTACAGTTACTGGTTGAGTATCTTACCAGAGGGCTGGACAATCACCACACATTAAAATCACCCTGCCGTTTAAAAACCGATTCGCTACCTGTTTTGGACTGGGTGTGCCCCCGTAGGATGAAATACGGGGGTTTTTACTTACTAAGCAACAATAAATAATATTTATAAAAAAATCTTATGGCAGAAGAAGTAAGAAAAGTCATACACATAGATACCCAAGGTTCACAAACATCGGTTAAAGACCTTAGGGATAATGTCAAGAAGTTGCAAGATGCACTATTAGGTCTTGACAGTGCGTCAGAGGAATACAAACAAATTGCAACCCAAATATATTCAACCCAGCAGAAACTTAACCAGGTTATGTCTGCCGGTAAGAACGCTATAACCCCTTATGAAAGGAGTTTGAAAGCCCTTACCGACACCTATGCTAACCAACGTCAGGAACTCCGTGCACTTCGTACTGCATTAGAGAACTTGGACCCTGCCAGCAGGGAATACCAGGTGGCATTTGAACGTGCTGCTGAGATAACCCATGAACTCCAGGAGCGTCAGGAAATGTTGAGACGTAGTAGTTCAGACCTTGGTGCACAACTTTCCAATATGCAACAGATTGGGACTGGTATTGCTGCCGGTTTCAGTAGTGTTAATGCCCTTATGACCCTTATGGGTAATGACAGTGAGAACCTACAAAAACAGATGGTAAAACTCCAAGCAGGTATGGCACTGGTCCAGGGTATGAAGGGCTTAGATGGGCTTACAAAGGCTGTTAAAGGCTATGTTAATGGTGCTGCCAAATGGTTTGACAGCATTAAGAACGCCATATCCGGAAACAAGCAACTTGCTACCCAGGTACAGACTGCAAGTGCTGCACAGGAAGGATTGGCTGTTGCTGAAAACAAGGCAACGGCAGGTGCTGCTGCTGAAACCACTGCTCTCAAAGTCCAAACAACTACAACGGTTGGTGCTACTGCTGCTGCAACAGCATTAAAGGCTGTGTTGATGTCCCTTGGTATTGGTGTTGTTATTGCCGGAATCAGTGGACTTATTACCCTTATCGGTAATATTGGTAAGGAAGCCAAGGAGTCCTATGACCTTGCAACCAGTAGTGGTGAAATCTATTTTGATGAAGTTCAACGTGAAAAGGCTCTTGCAGAAAAACATCACCAACAGCAAATGGAACAACTTCGTGCAGAGGGTGCCACAGAACAACAGTTGCGTGAAGCTGAAATAGCGTGGATAAAACAGCAGGGTAAGGAATGGGAAATGGTCACAGGCAGATTCAATCAATATTATGAGTCTGTGATGAAGATGAAGGATATGCGCAATTCCTTTGGTGGTCTTATTGGTGATGACCAGAAGATTAGTGGGCACCGTTTGGCAAAGATAACCTATGGTGTTACTGAAAAGGATATTGCCAACATCACTATGTTGGGTAAGGAAATCCAGAACCTTTCTACCCCTTCAAAAGACGTATGGAATACTATGAGTAAAGAATCCCAAAAGGCTTTCCTTAGTATCAGACAACACGGTATCCAGACTTTCGGTGAACTCCGTGAGGCTATGCAGATTCTTGCAACTGTCGGTCCCGAAAACTGGAGACAGATGGCAGAAGAATTTAATGAGGATATGGATGCAGCAGCCAAAGTCCAAAGGGCTGAATATATTAAGGATGCTGTTGATGCCGGTAAGTCTGAAATCCAATTGCTTAAAGAACAAAGGAATGAACGTATCAAGGTTGTTGGTGAGGGCACGGAAGCGGAAAAACTTATACGTCAACAATATAACAAGCAGATATGGTCTATTGTAACCGGACAGACCCAGAGCATTATTGACAACGCTAAGTCCGTTAACCAAACAGAGTTGGAAAACCTTCAAGATAAGTACAACAAGGAACGTAAAATCCTCATACAATACGGGCGCAGCACTGTCGAACTTACTGCTGCTTATGAGAAACAGCGTCAGGATATTATCAACAAAAACACCACAACTGCCATTACCGAATATATGCGTGTGGCAAAGAACCAGGTTAAGGAACTTACAAAGGACAGTAAGTTTGAGGAAGAACGTCTCCAAGCCCTTGGTTTACCTTCTGCTGATGCTGCTCAGAAACGTGCCGATGAGATATATGAATATGAACTTCAACTTGCTAATGAGGAACTTAAACTATGGAAACAGGTTGCAGCCGATACTGCCGTTACCGGTGAGTACCGTATCCAGGTTGAACAGAAGGTCAGTGACCTTGTTCTTGAAATACATGAGAAGGAAAACAACAAGATTATTGAGGATGCCAAAATCCGCACCCAGAAGATAAAGGAACAACTTGCTGAACTTGATAAAGAAATTGACAAGATTGAGGCTGGTACACGTGGTAAGTTGGCAAATTCACGTTATAATTATGAAATAAACAGCCTTCCCAACAACTTCTGGCAGAATGCAGCAGGAACAGCCAACCCTACATTCGCAGCACAGAAAGCCCAAGTTGAAGAAGAATATAAGATTGTTGTTGAAGGACTCAGAAAACAAATTGAAGCAAAGAAAAAGTTTGCTGAGGAAAATAAACTTATTGGCGATGAAAAGATAAAGAACGATAGGGAGATTGCTGCTCTGGAAGCCCAGATTATGCAGGCAACAAATGAAGCAGCAATTCAACAATCAGAAATTCAGACCGAGGCGTGGCAAACTATTCTTGACGCAACGTTAAGTGTTGCAGACTCCTTTGCCGATGTCCTTGGCTCTATTGCTGACACTATGGAATCCCAAATAGAACGTCAGAAAGAAGCCGGGGAGATTACAGAAGAGGAAGCTGAAAAGCAGATGGACCAGGTTAGGGCAATCCAGATTGCACAGGCCATCATCAACACCCTCAGTGGTTCCATAGGTGCATTTACGCAAGCATCTGCAACCATACCTCCACCTGCCGGACAGATTGTGGGTGCAGCAGCAGCTGCTGCCGTTATTGCTGCCGGTGTTGCTCAGATTGCTCAGATTAGGAACACCAAGAAAGGTAGTAGCAACATCACCAGTGGGTTGAAAGCAGCAGCCCCTGCACTTACTGATTACACACCTGAATACACACAGAATTTGACTGGCAACAGTGAGATATCAAGTCTACGTAACGCACTGGAAGGTGCCGAAATTCACGCCTACATTTTGGAGGATGAAATGCAGACCGCTAACAAGAGAATGGCAAATAGAAAACGGGAATCAACCTTCTAAAATAAACCCTCCCCTAACTTGGGAGGGTTTTGTATTTCCATATGTAACCATGTGATGTTTTTCGTTCACCCCTACAACAAGCCCTTAAACTTTGCCCATTTATTCCCAAAACTTTTGCAGCCGTATAACAACTATCCCATTCATTAACAAATTCACCTGTTAATGTGTATTGGAAAATCGGTTTAAATTTTTTTTCTCTGGTACGTTGGATAGAAGTTCCATAGTTTGAATTATATTCATAACTGCACCACTCCAAATTAGACAATTCAGGGTTCACACTACCATCAGGATTTATGTGAATATAGTTGTTCATAGGATTTTCATCCTTGTGGTTCACACAAGGTAGGTTGTTGGGGTTAGGGAGAAATGCTTCTGCCATTAATCTGTGAACAGTTTTAAAAACATGTTTTCCATTTTTAGATAAACTAACAGACGGGTAATTATTTCTTAAAAAGTTTTTCAATATAACACCTTTATATTCTCTTTTATAAGGAGTATCTAAATGCGTTTCCTCACCTGTTCGGTCACAACTTCTAACTTGATTAATGTTGTTAACTTGATAAAGTCCTTCCCATCCTGGTATATCTCTCCATTTTTCCATAATTCTCTGGATAACAATTTGTTAAAAAATATGACATTTCCAGGACAAAACCAAATAATATTTATAAAAAATTGTGTTTATGGAACTTTATAATGGTTTACCGCTTTATATAGCTAAAATAGATGAGGAAACAGGTCTTCAAGTTGTGTCACTTGTAGATTTTCCAGCAATTGAGCGTGATTTCCTGGCTTTTGATAAGCAGAAGGAACTTGTTAAACTACAAGTCCAAAATGAGGAACAACGCATTTGTTTCGGACCGGCATTAATCCCCGATGCTCCAATATATAGACGTACTCCTGATGGGTTTGAGTATTTTATCAGTTTCCCACAGGACACGATACGTGAGTGCGTTGAAAAATTCTTTAAAGAGAACCGTACAAACCTTACTGATGTTCAGCATTCGTTTGAGATTGAACCTGGGGTTGTTATGGTCCAGAGCATGTTTAAAGACACTGATAACGGCATAGCACCAAAGGGTTTTGAAGACTGCCCTGACGGTACCTGGTTTGTGGCTTATCACGTGGAAAATGATGAAGTTTGGGATAAAGTGAAGTCCGGTGAGGTACGTGGATTTTCAATAGCCGGGATATTCAATCTTGAACCAGTAAATAATGAAAAAGAAGATACAAAAATGAGTAAATTGAATTCAATTAAAGCCTCTCTTGCTGAGGCACTTTTGGCACTTGCCAAAGTCAGTACCAATAAAGGCTTGCTCTCTTATGATGGGGAGGACCTTGAAGTTGGTGTTGCTGTTTATATCGTAGACGAGGAAGGTAACGAATCCAAGCCGGAAGACGGTGACTACGAAACCGATACCCAGGTTATCAAGATTGAGGACGGTAAGGTTACTGAAATCAACGAGAAGAAAGTTGATGAACCTGGTGAACCTCAGGAAGAAGTTGAAGCCAGTGCAGAAGAACCAAAAGAGGAAGAGGCACCTGCTGAGGAACCTGAGGAAACCAAGTGCCCTGCAAGGGAAAGATTCTCCAAAATCCAGGCTCTTTTTGAGGAAAGTTATGAGGAAAAGACCATCAAGATAGCCGATGCTATCCGTGCTCTTGGAGTTGACTGCTGGGTAGTTGAGTGTGGTGACGATTTCGCAATTGCCGAAGTCTGGAACGAAGAAACAGCAACCTGGGACAAACACTGGAGATATGATATTTCTTGGGATGAGGAAGGTAATGCAATTGCATCCAATCCTGTTGAAGTAAAATCTGAGTACGTTCCTGTTGGTGAGAACCGTGAAGAGACTATTGCCGAACTCCGTAAAGAGATTGAGACTTTAAAGGCGGAGCCACAGGCAAAACCTGCTGCTGATGAATTCCGTCAGGCAACTGCTCCTACCGGCAATAAGACTATGGATAAGATAGCAAACTTATTCAGCAAGTAACCAAACCCCCTTTGGTAAAATGAACCCCCAGGACTATCACAGCCGTGGGGGTTTTTTGTTATCATGAAAAAAAATCTCAAAAGGGTGCTATCACAGCAGCCTATATTTAATTTCTTCTATGTGCTTCAAAAATTGCTGACAAATCTGTCAAAAAATTATAGCAATATTCCGTTACCTCTTCTACTGTGATACCCCAAGTATCACACATGTGATTGGCAACAAGTCTTCCAATTGCTTTGCGGTCCCTACGGCTACCCCTCATAGGAAGGGCATCAATAAATTCCTGGTCATCAACCTTGGTGGTGATAGTATTACCATCAATATGAAAAGACACATGATACTTAGAGTAAGTATAACCAGTACAATTGGACTCCAGACCCAGGATTGAGTCGAATACTTTTGAAATAATAAATCTTTTATCCATAACAAAATTAATTTACTTCTTTACTTTCAAAAACCGTGCCAAACTCACTTTCTCTGGGTACAAAGTTAACAATATTTTCTGGAATCTGCAAACTTTTTTGAAAATTATTTGTATTTCCATACGTAGCCGTAAGCGGTTTTGCGTTTGCTAACAGTTAAGTTTTTAATTTTAATATTTAAATAATTGATTACTATTTATAAACCAAAAATCTTTGGTCTTTGACATTTCTTCAGCATACTCAAAGACATCCACGTACACCTTGTGTTTATCGTCAAGGTAGTAATAACCTCTTTTCCATTTATTATACTGAAGTGTTGGGCAGTTGGGGAGGTAAATGTTGGCTTTTTCTGCAACCTTGTTCACCACATATGTGTAATACCAGGAATTGACAGTATCAAGCACATACTGAATGTCAGCAAACTCAACTTCACCTTCACTGTTGGTGGGAACCACTGCACATTTATTTTGTGCCCTATGGTCGTAAACCCTGATGTCCATGAACGGTCCATCCCACTTGCAGTTAACAACTAAGCAGTTCTTCAACAAGAGAACTTTTTCACC
>RHMF01000433.1_pt1 | contig 23447 bp, 29 predicted proteins | sample 5365151 | NCBI WGS metagenome assembly RHMF01 (sample SAMN10266501, study PRJNA497801) | feces metagenome | isolation source: feces | host: Bos taurus | place: China: Prairie of Fairy Mountain | collected 2017-08-14 | reverse complement strand
AAGACAAAACCTACGTTTTCGCCATGAACGGTCAGACCGGCAAGATGACCGGCTCCTTCCCTATCTGTCCCAAGCGGACGGCATTGTGGTTCGGCGGCATCTGGGCGGGCGTCACGGCAGTGCTGACCGCACTGCTCTCCCTGCTGGGTTAGGAGGTGGCGGCATGAAAAAGATTTGGTCAATCCTTCTTGTTTTCCTGCTTTTGCTCAGCCTCTCCCCTTCCGCCTATGCTACGCTGGATGAAGCAGACTATATGGTGGACTACGGCAAGCTGCTGACTGCCGAGGAAGAACATCTGCTCCAACAGCGGCTTCAGGAAATGAGAGGTCAATTACAGCTGGACATCGTCATCGTAACCACCTACGGAACGGGTGATAAGGAAATTCAGCAATTTGCGGATGACTTCTACGACAGCAACGGCTATGGATACGGCAGCGATTACAGCGGTATTCTGCTGGTTCTGGATATGGAATCCCGGCAGTGGTACATGTCCACCTGCGGCGAGGCAATTTCTATCTTCACGGACTATGTGCTGGATCGGCTGGGCAATGAGATGCTCCCCTGGCTTTCGTCCGGACAGTATTACACGGCCTTTGAAGTGTGGCTGAATGCCCTGCCGAGTTATGTGGAAGCCTACCGAAATCCATCTATTGATCAGGGGTTCGTATCCCAGGATCCGTTCTATCCGGATTACGATCAGGAGCAGATCTATTATGAACCCTTCCGTCTGAAAAATCCTTTCCCCATCGCGCTGATCATCGGTCTGGCGGCGGCATTGATCACCGTGCTGGTGATGCGAAGTAAAATGAACACCGCAAAGCTACAGACCGGTGCCGTGGATTACCTGAAGGAACATTCCTTCCATATGCGCCAGCGCAGTGATACCTTCCTCTACAGCCGGGTAACACGAACGGCCCGGCCCAAGCAAACCACATCCCGGAGCGGCGGCAGCTCCGTACACAGAAGTTCCCGCGGCATATCCCACGGCGGCCGGGGCGGCAGATTTTAATTAAAAGGAGAATGAATCATGGGTCTTATCAAAGCAGCAGCAGGTTCTCTGGGCGGCGTTCTGGCCGATCAGTGGAGAGAGTATTTTTACTGTGACAGCATGGACGCAGATACGCTGATGAGCAAGGGTGTCAAGCGCACCTCCCGCCGCAGCAGCAACACCAAGGGTTCTGACAATGTTATCACCAACGGCTCTGTCATCGCTGTCAATGAAGGGCAGTGCATGATGATCGTGGATCAGGGCAGCATCGTGGAGTTCACCGCTGAACCCGGCGAGTACACCTGGGATGCCTCCTCCGAGGGCAGCATTTTCTACGGCGGTTTCGGCCAGGGTCTGGCTGCCAGCTGGGAAGCCTTCAAGCGCCGCTTTACTTTCGGCGGTGACACCGGCAAGGACCAGAGAGTATACTTCTTCAACACCAAGGAGATCATCGGCAATAAGTATGGCACCCCCTCCCCCGTTCCCTTCCGGGTGGTGGATACCAATATCGGCCTGGATATGGATGTTTCCATCCGCTGCAACGGCGAATATTCCTACAAGATCAGCGACCCCATGCTGTTCTACAAGAATGTGGCCGGCAATGTCTCCGGCGATTATGACCGCAGCCAGCTGGACGGTCAGTTGAAGAGCGAATTCATGACCGCTCTGCAGCCCGCCTTTGCTAAGATCTCCGCTCAGGGAATCCGCTATTCCGCTCTGCCCGGCCATACCTATGAGCTGGCTGAGGCTATGAACAATGTGCTTTCCCCCAAGTGGAGCGGCCTGCGGGGCATTTCGATCGTGTCCGTGGGTGTCAATTCAATCAATGCATCCCCCGAGGATGAAGCAACCATCAAGGAGCTGCAGAAGACCGCTGTCCTCCGCAACGCTAACATGGCTGCCGCTTACACCGTTGCCGCCCAGGGTGAGGCTATGAAGGCCGCTGCTGCCAACGAAGCCGGTGCCATGACCGGTTTCATGGGTATGGGCATGGCACAGCAGGCCGGCGGCGTCAATGCCAATGATCTGTACAATATGGCTGCACAGCAGAATGCAGAGCCTGCGGGCGGCTGGAAGTGCAAGTGCGGCACTGTGAACACCGGCAAGTTCTGCACCGAATGCGGCGCTTCCCAGGGCTGGGTATGCAGCTGCGGCGCAGTGAATAAGGGCAAGTTCTGCTCCGAGTGCGGCGCGAAGAAGCCCGAAAACGCCCCCCAGTACCGCTGCGACAAGTGCGGCTGGGAGCCGGAAGATCCTGCAAATCCCCCGAAATTCTGCCCTGAGTGTGGTGACCGCTTCGGCAGCGAAGATATGAAGTAAGGAAGGTAACAAAAATGGCTAAAAAAGCAAAACGCCCCAGCGCTCCCGTGGATGTGACTCCCGTAGCCAATCCTTATGCTGAAAAGTCTCTGCTGAGCCGCAGAATGGGCAGCCTGATGGGCTGCGCCTGCCTGGTGGTGTTTATCCTCTTTAAGGAACTATGGATCGGCATGCTGGCCTTTGGCATTGGCTTCGCGCTTATTTTCGGTGTGGAGGCTCTGGTGGAAAAGACCAAGGTCTGGTATGCCTCCTCCAATCTGTATTTGTCCGTTATCTGCCTGGCACTGGCCTGGGCGGAATACGCCAACGGTTTCATCACCAATCTGATGTCCATGAAATAAGGAAAAGGGCCGCTCAGCTGAGCGGCCCTTAAATTTTTATACTCTTCTGTCGGTGAGACTTTTTGCCAGTGCGATCATGTACTCGTTATCATCGAAAACCTTAAGGGCATCGATGGCAGCGGCGGTATAGCTCTGCACCAGCTCTTCGCACTTCTCAAGACCGTAGAGCTTGACAAAGGTATTCTTGGTCTCGTCCGTGCCCACGCCCTTGCCCATTTCCTCCTGGGTGCCGATCACATCCAGCATGTCATCCCGGATCTGGAATGCCATGCCCAGGGCACCGGCAAAGGTGGCAGCAGCTTCGATCTTCTTCTCGTCACCACCACCGGCGATGACGCCCAGAACGCAGGCGGCATTGATCAGTGCGCCGGTTTTCCGGGACTGAATATCGATGACCTCCTGCTCGGTCAGTTCCCGCTCCTCGGAGCAGATGTCCAGCACCTGACCGCCCACCATTCCGAGAGAACCGGAATTCTGGGCCAGAACCTGGATGGCAAGGCCCATCTGCGTAGGATCAGGGAGCTTGGCGGAAGCTGCCAGCAGGAAAGCATCCGTCAGCAGGCCGTCACCGGCGAGGATCGCCATGGTTTCGCCATAGACCTTGTGATTGGTGGGTCTGCCCCGGCGGAAATCATCGTTATCCATGCAGGGCAAATCGTCGTGGATCAGGCTGTAAGTATGGATCATCTCCATAGCTGCGGCAAAGGGAGCGGCATCCTGCCAGTCACCGCCGCACATCCGGCAGAAATCCAGAGCGAAAATGGGGCGCAGCCGCTTGCCGCCGGCAAGAAGACTGTACTCCATAGCGTCAATCAACGCCGTTTGGGGTTCGGTGCGGAACTGGGGATAGATATTTTTCAGATAATCTTCCACAAATTCCCGATACTCATGGCTTCTTTCCTCAAAGGTCATGGGGGAATTCCTCCTCTACGGGACTGCCATCGGGGGCAGTCATGATCTTCTTCACCTGCAGCTGGGCGTTTTCCAGCAGCTCGTTGCACTCACGTACCAACTCGGTACCCTCCTGAAAGAGCTTCAGGCTTTCCTCCAGAGCCACATCGCCCCGTTCCATTGCCCGGACAATTTGCTCCAGGCGCTGCATATTGCCTTCAAAGGACTTGTTTTGCTGATTCATTTCCCATTCTCCTTCTTATCCATAACGGTGGCAATGAGCTTGCCGTCACTTAACGAAACATGGATCTTCCCGCCCCGCTCCACCTGGGAAACGGAACGGACAACCTCTCCCCCATCGCTGCGAACCATGGAATAGCCCCGGGTCAGTACTTTCAGGGGACTCATGGCATCCAGCTTGGCGGTCAGGGCGACGTAGCGCTGGGTGTTCCGGGCGATATTCTGATTCTCCGCGGCGATCAGGCGGTTTTTCAGCAGTTCCAGCTGACGTCCCTTCTGATTCAGGTAACCCGTGGGGCTTTGCAGAGCAGGAGATTTGCTCAACACATCCAGGTGCTGCTTATGGGCCCTGATCTGTCGGGTCAGGGCATTTGCCATGGCATTGCCCATGGAATCCAGAGTCTGGCTCAGGGCTTCCCGATCCGGAACAGCCAGCTCTGCCGCATTGGAGGGAGTTGCAGCCCGGAGATCGGCCACAAAATCGGAAATGGTTACATCCGGCTCATGGCCCACGGCGGAAATTACCGGGATCTCCGAATCATAGATGGCATGGGCCACAATCTCTTCATTGAATGCCCAAAGGTCTTCAATGCTGCCGCCTCCCCGGCCTACAATCAGCAGATCCGCAAGCCGGTGGTAATTGGCATACCGGATGGCCGCGGCGATCTCACCAGGAGCTTCCACACCCTGAACACGAACCGGAAGCAGCCGAACCTTAGCCAGGGGGTATCGTTTATTCAGAATCCGCAGCATATCATGCACCGCAGCACCAGCGGAGCTGGTAATGATGCCGATGGTTCCGGGGAATTTGGGGATGGGCTTTTTATGGGCTGGGTCGAAAAGCCCCTGGGCCTGAAGCTTCTTTTTCAGCTGCTCAAAGGCGGCATAGAGATCGCCCACACCGTCCAAGGCCATGGCGGTACAGTAGAGCTGATAGGCGCCGTCCCGGGGGAAGACGCTGACCTTGCCCATGGCAATGATCTTCATACCGTTTTCCGGACGGAACCGGAGCCGCATGGCGTTGCCCTTGAACATAACGCATTTGAGGGCGGAATTTTCATCCTTCAGGGTGAAATAATGGTGACCGGAGGGATAGCACTTGTAGTTGCTGATCTCACCTTTGACGGCCACTGCATTCAACAGGCCGTCTGCGTCCATTTTGCCCCGGATATATTCATTTAAGGCGGTGATGGTCATAACCTGCTGCTGCATTACATTCACTCCTGGTATCTGGATGCCAGCACCGCAACACCCATGGCATTGTCGGTGGAGTACTGGGGTTCGGAAAAAATGGGGTTCAGGGGTGCGATCACATCCCGGAGCATGGAATTGGATGCCACACCGCCGGAAAATACGATTCGCAGGCCGGGATAGGCTTTCAACGCCTGCTCGGAGGCCTGATACACAGCCTTAGCCACACAGCGCAGCGCATAAGCCGCGGTTTCCGCAGGCTCGCCATGGACTGCATGGAACTGCTGCACCTTATTCTGCACGCCGGAAAGAGAGAACTCCATATTGGTGCATTTCACTTTAAAGGTTTCCTTCAAAACAGCTTCCTTACTCAGTCCATCAATATGCTTACCCGAAGGAAACGGTAGCTCCAGCAGCTGACCGGTGCGATCGATGAGCTGACCGGCGGAAATATCCGTGGTGCCGCCGATTTTGGTGCATTTGACGTTCCTTCCATCAGGCTCCACCAGCAGCAGTTCCGTAGTGCCGCCGGATAAATGCCAGGCCAGGTGGGGTTCGTCCATCAGTTCCAGGTGACCGGCACTCCAAAGGGAAGCGGCCACATGGCCCTGCTGGTGGGAAACTTCGATCATAGGCACCCGGAGGGCTTCTGCGAGCATCTTTGCGTGGGAGCAGCCAACCATGAAGCAGGGCATATAGCTGCCCTCCACGGCTCTGGGACGGGTGGAAACACCCACAGCGGTAATTTCCTCTGCCCGGATGCCCGGACATGGGAAAACAGCCTGCCGGAAAGCTCCGGCAGGCTCTTGATGTGGGCAAAGACAGCGTCAGACTGGCGCAGGCCAAGCTCTCCCTGGCGAACCGGGAGTAGTTTGGAGCAATTCACACCGCCGGTTCCGTCAAAATACGCGATGGAGGTGGTGTAATTGCTGGTATCAATGCCGATGACGCTCATATTATACTTCCTCAGCCGGAATTTCGGCGGGGGCGGCTTCCTCTGCCTTGTCCTGGGCAGGTGCGATCAGGCCACGGGCGAATGCGCCCAGAATGCCGTTGACAAAGGAGCCGGTATCATCGCCGTCGTACTTCTTGGCGATGCGGACAGCCTCGGAAATGGCAACGCCGGTGGGGACGTCTTCCAGGTAGAGAATTTCAAACATGGCCAGCTGCATGACGCAGCGGGTCAGACGGGAGATACGCTTTACATCCCAGCCGATGGAATACTTCTGGATCATTTCGTTCAGGTCATCCTGGCGGTTTGCCACGCCGGAAACCACGATGTCCAGATAGTTCACCTGGGCCTTGATGGGCCGCTCGGTGTAGACCTCGTTTTCTTCGGAAAGAGTAGCGTAATACTCCTTGTTCAGACGGGTGGTGACAACCTGCTGGGGCTCTTCACCGGTGAAATCCCGTCCGTAGATCAGATGTACAGCCAGTTCTCTGGCGTTTGCTCTTGTCATATCGGATCCTTAGCGAACGATGCCGCAGATGTTGACGTTGACGCCGGAGACCTTGATGCCGGTCATGGATTCTACGTTGGAAGTGACGTTCTGCTGGACGGCGGCGGCCACATCCACAACGGAATTGCCGTAGGCAACCATAACGCTGCAATCGATGGCAACGCTGTTGTCCTCTGCGATCATGATCTTCAGGCTTTTGCTCCAGTTCTTCTTGATAGCGAAATCGGCGATACCGATGCCGGGCTTGGAGCCAAGGGAGCCAATACCATCCACTTCAGCAAGCGCATTCGCAACGATGGTGGCGATCACGTCCTCCGAGATCATCACATTACCGTTCTCCTGGATCTGGGTGATGTACTGCTTATACTCAGCCATTTGGGTTTCCTCCTAAAATTGATGCTATGGGACACTGCCTCATAGTTATATACATTTTACCACAAATCCGAAAAAATACAATAGCAAATGTGAAAACGCCCCGGATTTTCCGGGGCGCTGGTCAATTCACTTCCACAATCCGAATATCGGTAAGCAGATAATCGGACTGGCTCATAACAATGTCCGCAATCACGGCCACATCTGCCTGCTGCAGACCGCCTTCCGGTGCGGAAACGGCCACGGAGATCCCCTCATTGGTCATGTAGGCCACGCAGTCGGTGTAGCCCTTGGCAATGATCAGACTTTCAATCTGGGCCTCCGTCAGGGCGGTCTGGACGATGTCTTCCAGCTGGGCGGAGGATTCCGCATCCTTGGTGCCGTCGGCATAGGACATGGCTTCCTGCAATAGGTTCAGGGCGCTGTCCCGGGCCTGCTGCCGGGACAGCCGCACAGCGGCAAAATAATCACTGCCGATGGTCTGTAAATCCTCACCGGAAGCCAGAGCTTCCATATCCTCGCTGAGCTGCATGGATTCATCGGACATGACCTTTTCCGTGTCCAGTGTGTCCGTCAGGTCTGCGGTGGCAGCATCCTCCGTGTAGAGCCAGTTGAGATAGATGCCGGAGCAGACGGTGACCAGCACTGCCGCGGCGATCATATTCTTCTTCCATTGATTCATAACGTAACCTCCAGTCATTTCATTTTCAGAACGGATATTTTATCGGCGGAAAGGCCCGTGGCATCGCTGACCGCATCCACCACAGCCAGCTGCACCTGGGGCAGATCCCCGCCCTGACATACGATCACAGCGCCCAGATAAGTCGGCGGCAGAACCTGAGATATAAGACCGTTCTCAGTTCTTTCACTGTCCGTGATGACTACCACTTCCCTGCTCTGAGACCGGTTATCAGTGGATTCCGAGAGGTCTTCATCAAAGACATAGACTACCTTTTCTCCTTCAGATACCGTCAGAAGCACAGAAACCCGGCCGACTCCCTGGATCTGGGACAGAATTTCCTCAAGCCGCTGCTCCTGGCTCACCGGTTCCGCTGACGGAACGGGGGAAAGCTGTGGTTCTTCCTGCTTTTCCGGCAGAAGCATCAAAAGAATCCCGATGGCAAGAATCAGCGCTACGTATTTGTATTCCCTGATCAGGCCGATGATCTGCTGTTTTATGGAATCCATTGCTGATCCTCCTCCCGGATGCCCAAATCTGCTTCCATGATCTGCTTCAGCTGCCGGCGTGTATAGGGCGACACCTCTCCCTGAACGATGCACCCAACGGGAACGAGAGTTTCTTCATGCAGAAGCACCTCAACGGTGATCGCTGCGCCGAAGCGGGAAGCTTTGTCCAAGATATATGCTTCCGCCTGCTCTTTTATGCGTCGTGCCTTCGCCGATTGGGCATAGTCAATGCCGTCCTCCACTGCAGCGCCGGCATCGGATGAAAATTCAGAAAACATAGACGGAAACTCGTTGATCTGAATATCCGCCAGGGGACGAACCATGGTGAATGCCAAAAACAGACCGCTGATTACTTTTAAAATCCCGGCAGCACTCCCCTTTTCCCCGACTATGCTTCGTAGGATGCTGCAGATCATGGCGGCTGCGGTGACAGAAAGAATATATTCCCGGATATGTTCCATTATCCCACTCCCCGCAGAAAACATACCGTGCTGATCAGCTGCAGCAGGCAGACCGACCCGGTCATGGCAAGCATCAGCCCCATGGCAGCGGCAAAATCGGCGATCAGATTGGTGCAGGATTTAACCCCAAACACCTCACAAACTGTCGCTGTGAGCCTGATCAGCAGGTAATGGCCGCTCAGTTTCAGAAAGGGCTCGGCCGCAATGGCCAGCACTGCCAGAATTCCATAAATCCCTGCGGCATTTCGTACCATACCTGCCCCAACCAGAACTGCTTCCGACGCATCAGACAAAATCCCACCCACCACCGGCACCGCGCCGGAAATGGTCAGCTTTGCAGCCTTCAGCGCGGCGGCATCTGTGGTGCCGCTGACTACCCCGGTGATGCTGATGTATCCGGTGAAGATGTATAATATGGTTTTCAGAATCCACTGGGATAGAGATTTGATCAGATCGGCCAGCTTTTTCAGACTGTTTTCGCCCATAGCGGCATTGGAAACGGATAAGGCCAGGTACATGTAAATTGCCGGAATCAAAAGCTTTGTCAGAAGCGCGGTCAAAATCGAATTGAATGCGGCTGTTCCTGCGTACAGCGCGGTGGAGGCAGTTACGCCGCCCTGGGCAGCCATGGCGGAGGTCATTACCGGCAGAAGTAGTTTTGCGTAGTCGCTGATTTCCCGGATGGCTTCTTCGCTCATACGGATCATGGAATCACTGCTGCCAAGAAGCAGCCCCGCAATGGTCACAGCCCCCACAAGATCCAAGGTTTTGGATGATGCCCCGGTCAATAACTGAACGGTACTGATCAGCAAAACCACGGAGAATATGCAGATACAAACCCTGACAGCTTCTGAAAGATCCGGATGCATAGCCCGGAAGCAGTTGTTGAGTAATTCCAGCAATGCATCCGAAAAAGAATCTGTGTTATCCGGCATCAGGGCTGCTGCGGATTTCGGTACCAAAGGTGCGGTCAAAATGTCCATTATGACACCTCCAGAATATCCCGGATCAGATCCAGCAGCGCTCGAAAGATGGGTAAGGACAGAAACAGTATCACGACGGTTGAAAGCATGCGTAAACCCTGCCCTAAGGATGCATTACCGGAATCGCTGCACAGCAGGCAGATGATTTCGGTAATGATACCGATGCCCGTTACTTTCAGCAAAATCCGCAGAAAATCATGCTGCACCGATATCATTTCGTCCAATTCCCGCATAAAAGATAGTACTGGATCCAGATAGGATAGGCACGCAAACAGAACAATGGCACATATTGCCATGCTGAGAACTGAAGAGAATGATTTATCCCGACCGGAAATCAGGGAAATGAGAATTACACCGATCAATACCGCTGCTGACCCTTGCAGAAATCGTTCCATCAGAATCCGAACAGCTCCTTTACCAACTGAAAGAGGTCGGCGATCTTCTGGGCCAGCATCATCAGCACAACAACAAGGCCTGCCAGAGTGGTCATAGTGGCCTGCTCGTCCCTTCCCGAACGGGCAAGCACCTGGTTGAGAATCGACACAATGATGCCGATGGCAGCAATTTTGAAAATCAGATCAATATCCATGTTAAATCAGTAGAATCGCAAGAGCCGCACCGGCACATAGGCTCAGGGTTTGGTAATTTCGAAACCGCATTTCCCGGTCTGCTGTGAGCTTGTCCAGATCCGCACGGCAGGATGCCCGGACGGACTCCAGTCCCTTTAGCTGCCCATCCAGATCAAAACGGCCAAGAGAGGATGCCAGCAGGCGCAGATTCTGCTGCGTTAAAGCGGGTAATGCAACCTTATGCATGGCACTTTCCATGCATTCGGCCGCATCGGGACTTACATTCAGATCCAGGTTATCCGCCAGACCGGACAGCACTTTTCCGATAGATTTTCCGCACTCCCCTGCTGCCAAGCGGCACAACATCGGCAAGGGCGTTGCCCGGAAGCACAGTTCACTGATCATAAAATCCAGCGCCCGGATGAAAGATCGCAGACTTGCTTCCTCTCGGCGGTGGGCGGCGGTCAGACTGAATCCGAAGCCACCGGAAGCTGCGATGATCAATACCGCGCCGATCCATTTGATGTCCATCCTTTGCTCCTTTCCAAGCGCCAGGTCTTCTCCTTCCGCAGGATTACGATATGTTCGAATAAATTCTGCTTCAACAGCGGTGCATAGATTTCCCGATGCAGGAAATCTTCCAGGGAAGATGCGTGGGCGGTGGCATATAAGGAAACGCCGCACCAGGCGGCTTTCTGAAGCGCCAGGCAGTCCTCTTTTGCGGTGATCTCGTCCATGGCGATAATTTCCGGCTCCATGGTTCTCAGAAGCATGTCCACCCCCTGAGGCTTCGGGCACCCTCGCATAACCTCTACCCGATTTCCAATCGATAGTCCTTCCGGAAACAGTTCTTCCCGCTCATCCAAGACGCTGATGGAGGCGCCCTGATTGCCTTTTTGTCGGATCAGATCCCGTAGCAGCGTGGTTTTTCCCCATCCGGGGGCGCCCAAAATCAGAACCGAACCCTCCAGATGCGATAACTCCTTCGCTATGCCGGGAAAATCTCTGGCAATCCGGATACACAGTGACGTTACCTCCCGAATTCCGGTCATTTCTCCGTTTTTCATCACGGCCTCCCCGCAGATTCCGATTCTGTGACCGCCCTTTGCCGTGAGATACCCTTTGGTAATTGTTGTGGCAGCCCAGGGGGAATATCGGCTGGCCGTGTTTATGCAGAAATTCAAATCGTCCCGGGTAATCTGTTCATTCAGCCAGAAAGTTTTTTTGCCGCAGCACAGCTCCGGCGGTGCATGCAGTCTTAAGCGCAGATTCTGCCCCGTATTTTTGCCGAGTCTGTCCACCTCCGGACGGAGCCGCGGCGGCAGAATGGACAGAAAATCATTCCAGGCACATGTCATTTGCATCACTCCTGGGATAAGTCTATGTGTTTAAGTCAGCCAATTGCGTAAAAAATGCCGACAGCTTTCGCTGTCGGCATTACTGTATGAGATTACTTCTGACCAAGCTTGATCAGGCGAACGATTACGGGAGCCAGAATGATATTGACAGCCAGCTCGATCAGGAAATTGGCACCGGCCAGGCCCAGGAACATATAGGCCGCTGCGTTTTCGTAGCCAAGTGCAGCGCCCCAGGAAGACACGGTTTCCAGGAAAAAGAACTGGCAGCCCAGCAGAAAGATGCCAGTATTGACCACAGGTGCTGTAATGGCCGCGGTAAAAACGGCGAAGACCTTGTTGACTCCAGACAGAAGTTTGTAAACCAGTCCGGCAAAGAAACCGCAGCCAACGCCCTTGAGGAGAACCACACCCACGGTTGCGATGGGATCTACGACCATGAATGCAGCTGCATCACCAGAGAGAAGAACCGCGATGCCAAAGGCAAAGCCCAGCCAAGCACCGGCCTTCCAGCCGTAGAGTGCGGAGCCGACTACAATAGGTAACAGCACCAGGGAGATAGAGAACATACCGAACTTGATTCCGCCGCCCAAGAACTGGAGCACAATGACGATCGCGGTAAACAGTCCGACGCCTACCATGTTTTTTGTTTTGCTATGCATATAAAATTTTCCTCCTTGCTGTCCCTCCGGCATTCCGGATGGGATGCAAATTATGTATTTATCTCAAGCGGTTTCCCGCCAAAGACCAATCAGAACGGCAGATCCTCAGGAACTGCGGTATCCTCCAGATCGTCCATAGACAGCTGGGTGGTACCCTGGGACTTCATCTGCTCCCACTGCTCCTTGGTGATCAGGATATTCCGGGGCTTGGAGCCCTGGAAGGGGCCGACGATGCCCTTTTCTTCCATCTCGTCCACGATCCGGGCAGCCCGGGCATAGCCCAGCTTCAGCCGGCGCTGGAGCATGGAAACAGATGCCTGTCCGGTTTCCAGAACCACGTCCACAGCCTGGGGCAGCAGCTCATCGCCTTCCAGCTCGTCCATATTGGGTTCGGGATCGGCAGCAGTGATGGGTGCGGATTTCTTACCGGTCTGCAGGGCCTTCTTTTCGATGTCAGCCAGGACGGTCTGATCGTAGTCGGCCACATAATGCTCCTTGACGTAGGAGGTGACGGCGAGAACTTCCGCATCGGTTACGAAGCAGCCCTGGACACGGAGGGGTTTGCCATTGCCGATGGGGGCAAAGAGCATATCGCCCTTACCAACCAGCTTTTCAGCGCCCTGGGTATCCAGAATGATGCGGGATTCCATAGCGGATGCTACGGAGAAAGCGATTCTGGAAGGAATATTGGCCTTCATAAGGCCGGTAATCACGTCCGCAGAGGGACGCTGAGTGGCGATGACCAGGTGGACACCGGAAGCACGGCCCATCTGGGCGATGCGGCAGATGGAATCTTCCACCTCCTTGGCGGCGACCATCATCAGATCAGCCAGCTCATCAATGATCACGATCAGCTGCGGAACCTTCTCACCGCCCTCGGCGGCAACGATGGAATTGTAGGATTCCAGATCCCGGACGCCGGCATCGGACATGGTCTTGTAGCGGCGCATCATTTCCGTGACAGCCCACTGAAGGGCGCCAGCGGCCTTTTTGGGATCGGTGACCACGGGGATCATCAGGTGGGGAATACCGTTGTAGTTGGCCAGCTCCACCATCTTGGGGTCCACCATGATGAGCTTCACATCATCAGGGCCTGCCTTATACAGCAGGGAGATGATGATGGAGTTCATGCATACGGACTTACCGGAGCCGGTGGTACCGGCGATGAGCATATGGGGCATCTTGGCGATGTTGCCGACGATGCAGGTGCCGCCGATGTCCTTGCCCACGGCGAAGGTGGACATGCCCTTGGAGGCATTGAATTCATTGGAATCGATAACTTCCCGGAGGGAAACAGTATTGACAGCCCGGTTGGGAACCTCTATGCCCACAACGCTGATCTTATCGGGAACCGGTGCAATACGGACACCGGAAGCACCCAGGCTCAGGGCGATGTCATCGGCGCAGTTGGTCAGCTTGCTGAGCTTGACACCCTTTTCCAGCTCCACTTCATAACGGGTAACGCTGGGGCCGCGGGTCACATTGACGATGTGGGCAGCAATATTGAAGCTTACCAGGGCTTCGTTCAGCCGCCGGGAGTTCTCCTTCATTTCCTCCACACCGCCTGCGCCGCCCTTGGGGGGCATCTTCAGCAGATTGAGGGGCGGGAAGCAATAGGGAGCTTTTTTCAGCTCCACGGCCTCGTCCAGCTCTTTCGCAACAGCCTCCGCAGCTTCTTCCTGCTGCTTTTTGGTGGCTTTGGAAGACTTGGCAGGTGCATTCTTTACCTCTTCTTCCACGGCTGCAGGCTGTTCGGCAACCTCTTCTTTATGTACGGAACCAGAAGCATGACCGGTGACAGGGGTGTCAATATCCTCTTCCATCTGCCGCATCAGCCGATCCTGCTTGGACTTGTCCGGCGCAGCAGGCGCAGTGATGCCCCTGGGCTCGGAAGCGCCGTGATTTTTTCTGTTATGGAAGATACGGGATAAACTCAGATCCTCTGCAAGAGAATCCGGATCGTCGGCATCCTCTTCATCGTAATATTCATACTCATCATCGGCTGCCTGCAGCCGTTCACGGCGGCGCTGACGGGCATCGATCCGATACTGGGCAATGTGATTGACCAGCTCTGCAGCCCGATCACGAACCTCGAAGACTTCCTCTTCCTCGTCCTCATCCCGGGGCATGTTCTGAAAGGCATTGTAAAGTCCCTTGATGGTGATCTCCATGGAGCGCAGCAGGAGGATGGCAGCCAGGAGCAGCAGGAGTACAAAGGAAATGATGTCGCCGAAAACATTACGCATCAGAATTCCCAGTCCGCCGCAAATGACACCGCCGGTGCTGCCGTTGATACCGCCCAGAAACAGCTCATAAATAGCCGGGAAGAAACCGCCATATACCGTTTCCGGTACCATCATCTGCAAAGACATGCCGCAAATCAGCATGAAGCCGATGGCGGAGAAGCTGCGCATGGCAGCGTTGCAGCGGCGCATAACGTTCAGAATCCAGAACAGGTACGGCAGCAGGAACGTCATGATCCAGAAGCCCACCTCGCCAAACAGACCGAGAATCAGGTCTCTGTACAGCAGCGGAATGGTACCCTCCGGTTTAAAAATCACCACCAGATGCACAAAGAACATGCAAAGGCAGATAATACCCATAAACAGTCGGACAGGAATCGGACTGGATTCATAGGTGGTATTGGTGACCGAAGCTTTACTGTTCTTCTTTGCAGTGGACTGTTTATTTTGTTTTGTTTGTTTAGTTTTCTTGTTTTTCGTGAAAAAACCAGCCATGGGAAACCTCCTTACACAGCTGCCAGGAACAGAATAAATGTGAGCAAGGCCATGCCCCAGCTATACAAGCCGAAAACAGACCAGCCGAAATTCTCAGTGATTTTCCGGAGCAGACGGACGCCCAGGAAAATGCCGGCAAAGGCCGTGATGCCTGCCAAAACAGCACGGATCAGTGCGCCGAAGGAAAGACTTCCGGCACCGCCTCCCAGGAGTTCCAGCAGATCGAACAGCGCAAAACCGATGTTCATGGGAATATTCATAACCAGCGCCAGATTCATTGCCTTTTTCAGATCCATGCCCCGAACACCGGCGATGGACACAGTGGTGCCGACGCAGGAAATACCGGGCAGGGTTGCGGCGGCGCCGCCCACACCGAACAGAAACGCATCCAGTGCGGAAAGATCGCCGGACTGGCGGTTGCTGCCTGGCAGATACTGGGGCAGATACAGAACGATACCGTTGACAACCAGCAGTGCTGCCAAAATCAGGGTTTTGCTTCCCCAGGAAGAAGTTCTGGAATAGAACAAAAAGGCAAGCACAATGGGAATCAGCGTGGTTCTCAGCAGACGGAAATCGCTGAGCGCTTCCATATCCAGGGGGCGCTTGCGGCGCTTCTTGGGAATCAGCGCCAGGCGCTGTGCCCGCATCATCCGGGCAATATGATTCCGGCAGCAATAGTAAAGCGCAAGCGCGGCGGCAATATGTATCATCAGCCGCAGAACAGCCGCTTCTTCTCCGGCGCCGAAGACTTTCAGGAACAGCAATCTATGTGCCTTGGCAGATACAGGCAAAACTTCCGTAATGCCGGAGAGCAGGCCTAAAAAGAGACTCTGAAACCAGTTCAGTTCCAAAATAATCCCTCCATTCAAAACTTTTACACCATATGATACCACATTCTGAAGGAAATTTCCAGTCCTAAAATGAAAATTGAGCGAAACCTTTCAGGTTTCGCTCTTAAGATTTTCAATCATGCTGTGCAAACAATGCAGTGCATCATTGAGTCCGCCCAATTCATCGATCAGGCCGGAGGAAACTGCTTCCTTGCCGTACAGAATGGTACCCACATCCGTAGCCATCTCCCCGGTGGCCATCATATACTGCTCAAATTTCTCCCTTGTGATGCCGGAATTGGCGGTGACAAAGTCTGCGATCTGTTCCTGGATCCGCTGGAAATACCGGAAGGTCTGAGGCGCGCCAACCACAAGACCGGTCATTCGTACCGGATGCACCGTCATGCTTGCAGTGGGTGTGATAAAGGAATGTTTGGTACAGACGGCAAGCGGGATCCCGATGGAGTGACCGCCGCCCAGAACCAGGGAAACTGTGGGCTTCTTCATCCCGGCGATCATCTCGGCTATGGCAAGGCCTGCCTCAATATCGCCGCCCACAGTGTTGAGCAGCAGCAAAAGTCCGTCAATGTCGTCGCTCTCCTCAATTCCCGCCAACAACGGGAGGACATGCTCGTACTTGGTGGTTTTCACCGTTTCCGGGGCCACCTGATGGCCCTCCACCTGGCCGATGATGGTGAGCGTATAGATATTTCCCTTGCTGGAGCGTGTAATGTCCGAACCCAGCTCAATTACCTGCTCCCGTTCCTCTTTTTTCAGATCAGCATCTTTCATTTCCTGCATAATAAGCCCTCCTTTATTCTCTAGGATGGACGAAAATCACGGAATTATCCCTCCAAAGGGCTTGACAGATAGAGTATAATAGATGCAGAAATTTAAATAACGAAAGGAAACTTAATCATGCAGTTTACTTATAAGACCAAGGGCACCTGCTCCCAGATGATCTCTTTCGAGGTCAACAATAACATCGTTTCCAATGTCCAGTACTACGGCGGCTGCAACGGCAACCTGAAGGGCATCGGCAAGCTGGTGGAAGGTATGAACATCGATGAGGTCATCGCCCGTCTGGAAGGCATTCAGTGCGGCATGAAGCCCACCTCCTGCCCCGATCAGCTGGCTCAGGCTCTGAAGGAAGCAAAGAACGCCTGATTATCCCAAAAAATAAAAACGGCAAGGTATTGAACTGGTATCATACCTTGCCGTTTTTCTTATTTTACGGATGCCTGAATCAGGGCTACAAAGAGCTTTGCAGAGGATTCTTCAATATCCCATATCCGTTCCGGGTGCCACTGGACACCCCAGAGGAAAGGTTTGGATGGATCATAGATGGCCTCGATGATCCCATCCTCACTGCAACCCATGGAAAGAAAATTGGACGCCAGATCCTTTACAGCCTGATGGTGGTGGCTGTTGACACCGATGATGTTGGTGCCGGAGATTTGATGCAAAGGTGTTCCCTTTTCCAAAATGCATTTGTGGGAAGCCCGGTGATAGGGCTTTTCCATCCGATGCTGAACCTCCGAGGGAATCTGAGCAGGAATATCCTGCCACAGACTTCCACCGAAATGGACATTCAGCATCTGAATACCCCGGCAAATGCCGAGAATCGGCAGATTTCTGGAGAGGGCCATATCAATAACGATACCTTCCTGGTCGTCCCGCTCCGGCGCGATCTCGACAGTGTCATTGAGAACCGTCTCTCCAAAGAGAACCGGGTCAATGTCATTTCCGCCGGTGAGGATCACCCCGTCGCACTGATCCAGCAGGAATTCCAGTTCCTCTTCCCGGGCAAATACCGGGATCAGCAGCGGAATGCCGCCAAAATGACGGATGGCTTCAAAATAGCTCTTGGGCAGGAAGATCTGCTCGCTGTCTTCCTTTACCATGAAGGAGCTGGTAAGACCGATCACGGGTATCTTTTTCTTCATAGGTATCCCCTTTCAGCATTCCTCCGCGGGCTCCGCCCACCGAAGGAGGGTCTGCATCATACGATCCATAAATTCCGGCTGATTGGCCGGAGAGATCACTTCATCCATGTCCTCGGCCTGAGTCCAGGGAAGCTCCATTGGGCCGATCCAAAGAAGAAATGTCTCGTTATCACTTTCTTCCGGGCGCAAAGGTACATCATCGATATGCAGATAGGCCTCTCCCCTGTTGAGGATCTCACCGGTGACCCGGTACGCTGCCGCGACCAGGGTCGGTTCTATGGGCATCACTTCGCAGGGGCCATTCAGATAAATCCCGAACCGGCTCAGCACCGGCCGAAGACTGGGGTTGGCGACATCCACATTCTCGTAAAAGTTCTGACAATAGGCGCAGGTGCAGTGATCCAGGCTGCATTTGTGGGTGTAGTCCATGGTGGCATCTACATCCACCCGGAATTGCCAGTCCGCCAGGGTGATGATCATATCACTCGCCAGCGGCAGTGAGGATCAGACGCACCAGTTCGTCCCGGCCGTTGCCCTTCTCTGCGGAGAAAGGAATCACAGGAACGTGTTCCGGCAGCTCCAGATCCTCCCGAATGGTCAGGAGGTTCGGTTCCAGCTCGCTCTTTTTCAGCTTGTCCATTTTGTTGGCAACCACCACAAAGGGACAGCCGGAGTCCATGAACCACCGGGCCATGGTGATGTCGTTATTCGTGGGTGGATGACGGTAATCCACGATCAGTACGCCCAAGTCGATGCGGCCTGCAGCGAAATAGTCCTCCATCAATTTGCCCCAGCGGGCCTTTTCTTTCTCGGAAACCTTGGCGAAGCCGTAGCCGGGAAGGTCCACGAAGTAACACTTGCTGTCGATGGTGAAATAATTCACATGGATGGTCTTGCCGGGCTTATCGCCCACCCGGGCGAAGTTCTTCCGCTGCAGGATGCGGTTGATCACGGAAGACTTGCCAACATTGGACTTGCCCGCAAAGGCGATTTCCGGCAGCCGATCCCTGGGGAAATCCTTGGGAGCGGCGGCGGAAATCAGAAAATCCACTTTTTGAAAGTTCATAATGTTCCTCCTTACTGATGGATCAGTGCCTTAGGGGCCGTGGCCTTCATATCCTCAGGGATATGGGTGAGAATATCGGGATTGGGCATCACCGCGGGATTCAGGGCGGTTTCCAGAACCGTATCCACATGCCGTGCGATGACAAAATGCAGCTTGGCGCGGACCGTCTGGTCGATTTCAGCCAGATCCCGCTCGTTGTCCGCAGGAATGATCACAGTCTTGATGCCGTGGCGCAGGGCGGCCATGGTCTTCTCCTTCAGACCGCCGATGGCCATTACACGGCCGCGAAGGCTGATCTCACCGGTCATGGCTACATCCCGCTGGACAGTTCTGCCGGTGAGGGCGGAAACAATAGCGGTGCATACGGTTATGCCGGCGCTGGGGCCGTCCTTGGGCACAGCACCTTCGGGGAAATGGACGTGGATGTCTTTGGTTTTGTAGAAATCCTCCTCAATGCCCAGCTTTCTGGCATTGGTACGGATATAGGACAGGGCCGCCTGAACAGATTCCTGCATCACCTGCCCCAAGTTGCCGGTGAGGTTCAGCTTGCCGGAGCCTTCCATCACATTGACTTCCACTTCCAGGGTCTCGCCGCCCACGCTCGTCCAGGCAAGACCGGTGACCAGACCCACTTCGTCGGAAGTGTTCAGCTGATCCCGGACATACTTGCGGACACCCAGATAATTTTCCAGATTCTTTTCCGTCACGGTGATCCGCTTGGGGGTCTCCTGGTTCAGAATCTCCATGGCGCTCTTGCGGCAGATTTCCGCAAAACGGCGCTCCAGCGTACGCACACCGGATTCCCGGGTGTAGGATGCAATGATCTCCCGGATGGTATCATCGGAAATACGGATCTGGCTCTTCTTAAGGCCGTGCTTCTTCAGCTGCTTGGGAATCAGATGATTCTTGGCGATCATCAGCTTCTCTTCATCGGTGTAGGAATTCAGCTCAATGATCTCCATACGATCCAGCAGCGGCCGGGGCACGGTATCCAGGGTGTTGGCGGTGGTGATAAACATCACATCGGAAAGATCGAAGGGAATTTCCAGATAGTGATCCCGGTATGTGGCGTTCTGCTCGCCGTCCAGCACTTCCAGCAGCGCCGCGCTGGGATCGCCACGGTGATCGTGGCCCAGCTTGTCGATCTCGTCCAACAGCAGAATGGGATTGCATGAACCGGCCTGGGTGATGGCCTGCATGATGCGGCCGGGCATGGCGCCCACGTAGGTCTTGCGATGGCCCCGGATCTCAGCTTCATCATGAACGCCGCCAAGAGCAATTCTTGCCATTTTCCGGTTCAGACTCCGGGCGATGGAATAGGAAATGGAGGTTTTGCCCACACCGGGAGGGCCGACCAGACACAGAATCTGGGGCGGCATTTCGGGGGCCATCTGGCGGACAGCCAGAGTCTCCAGGATTCGCTCCTTCACCTTTTCCATTCCAAAGTGGTCATTGTCCAGAATCTTCCGGGCAGCAGCCACATCGATCCGCTCCTTGGTGCTTACGTTCCAGGGAATTTCCAGAACAGTATCCAGATAATTACGCAGAACACTGCCTTCCGAGGAGCCGAAGGGCTGTTTCTTCAGCCGGTCCACATCCTTCAAAAGCTTCTGTTCCTGCTCTTCCGGCAGGTGCAGCGCTCGGATTTTATCCTTATATGTATCGCATTCGTCCAGATCGTCGCCTTCGCCCAGCTCCTCCCGGATGGCTTTCATCTGCTCCCGCAGATAATAGTCCTTCTGGTTCTGATCCATGCTGGCCTTGGTGCGTTCCTGAATGACAGCTTCCAGCTTCAGAACCTCCACTTCCTTGCGGAGCAGACGTACAACACTCTCCAGACGCTTGGCGGGGTTCATCTGCGCCAGAAGCTTGCACTTCTCGGGGAAATCAATGCCGGAATTCTGGGCGATGGTATCGGCAGTGAAACCGGTATCTTCGGAAGCAAGCAGCCGCATCTGAACGGTCTGGGCAGGATGCTCCGCTACCTCCATATAAAGACCGTAGAGCATGTTGGCTTCCCGGCGCAGGGCTTTGTTCCGGGCGGAGTCCATCACTTCGGTCTCAGGCACTGCCTGAACATGACCGTAGAGATAGGGATCATTCTGCTCCAGATCGGCGATCCGGGCGCGGCACAGACCGGTGACCAGGACACGCAGATTATCGCCGTGGGTTTTCAGCACCTGCTTAACCTTTGCCACGGTGCCGATGGTATACAAATCATTCAGGCCGGGATCATCGCAGAGCATATCCCGCTGCGGGATCAGCAGAATGTTCTGGTCGCCTTTCATGGCGGCCTCAAGGGACTTTACGCTCTTGGCGCGGCCCACATCGAAGTGAACCGTCTGGTCGGGGAAAATTGCCAGACCCCGCAGAGCCAGGATCGGCAGCTTTCCGGAAACTAAAACTTCAGACAAGGGAATCTCCCTCCTTCTAAGCTAAGGTAAAAAGGGGGTAGAAAATCCTACCCCCTCCAAAAATAGTATCAGTGATTGCCCAGTCCCTGACGGGGATGGACAGCATCCCGGTAGATCCGTGGCTCAGCGCCCTGGACACATTCGGGCGTGATGACGACCTTCTTAATGGAAAGGTCGGAGGGAATCTGGAACATGATCTTGGTCATGACCCGCTCCATAATGGCGCGCAGGCCTCTTGCGCCGATCTGACGATCCAGTGCCTTCTTTGCGATGGCGGTGAGGGCTTCCTCCTGGATCTCCAGCTCCACGCCATCGATCTCCAGCAGCTTCTTGTACTGCTTGGTGAGCGCATTCTTGGGCTCCACCAGGATCCGGCACAGATCCTTCTCGGTCAGGCCTTCCAGGCAGGTCAACACCGGAAGACGGCCTACCAATTCGGGAATGATGCCGAATTTCAGCAGATCCCGGGGTTCGGTCTGGGCCAGCAGCTTGCCCACATCCCGCTTCTTCTTGCTCTCCACGGGAGCATCAAAGCCGATGGCGGACTTTTCGGTGCGCTTTTCCACGATCTTATCCAGACCGTCGAAGGCGCCGCCGCAGATGAAGAGGATGTTGGTGGTATCCACCGGGATCATCTCCTGCTGAGGATGCTTCCGGCCCCCCTGAGGAGGCACGGAGGCAACAGTGCCTTCCAGGATCTTCAGCAGCGCCTGCTGAACACCCTCGCCGGAAACGTCGCGGGTGATGGAGGTATTCTCGCTCTTGCGGGCGATCTTATCCATTTCGTCGATGTAAATGATGCCCCGCTGTGCCAGTTCCACATCAAAATCCGCTGCCTGCAGCAGACGAAGGAGAATGTTCTCCACGTCGTCGCCCACATAGCCGGCCTCGGTCAGGGTGGTGGCATCCGCGATGGCAAAGGGAACGTTCAGAATCTTGGCCAGGGTCTGGGCAAAGAGGGTCTTGCCGGAACCGGTGGGGCCGATGAGCAGAATGTTGCTCTTCTGAAGCTCCACATCGGACTCGCCGCCGAAATAGATGCGCTTATAGTGATTGTAGACCGCCACGGAGAGGGCGATCTTGGCTTCTTCCTGACCAATAATGTACTGGTCCATGAAGCTCTTGATCTCCACGGGGGTGGGCAGGCTCTCGGGGGCCTCCAGGCCACCGCCTAAGTCGTATTCCTCCCGCAGCAGATCCTTGCAGGCGTCCACGCAGTCGCTGCAGATGTACGCACCGGGACCGGCGATGAGCCGGCCGGTCTGATTCTCCCGGCGACCGCAGAAGCTGCAGCGAATGGGCTGCTCAGTTTTATTGGCCATGCAGTTTATCGCCTTTCTTCTTAGTGATGGGTCAGCACCCGGTCGATGATGCCGAATTCCTTAGCCTCGTCAGCGCTCATGAAATTATCCCGCTCGCAGGCAGCGGTAACAACATCCAGAGGCTTTCCGGTGTTCTCGGACAGAATCTTGTTCATCCGGGCCTTGATGGTTTCCAGACGCTTCAGGTGGATGGCCATATCGGTGATCTGACCCTGGGTGCCGGCGGAGGGCTGATGGATCATGATCTCAGAATTGGGCAGAGCCATGCGCTTGCCCTTGGTACCGGCGCTCAGCAGGAATGCGCCCATGGAGGCAGCCATACCAACGCAAATGGTGGCCACATCGCACTTGATATACTGCATGGTATCATAGATGGCCATGCCTGCGGTGACGGAGCCGCCGGGGCTGTTGATATAGAACTGAATATCCTTGTCGGGATCCTGAGCCTCCAGATACAGCAGCTGGGCCACGATCAGGGATGCGGTGGTGTCGTTGACTTCCTCGGACAGGAAGATGATACGGTCGTTCAGCAGACGGGAGAAAATATCGTAGCTGCGTTCGCCGCGGCTGGTCTGCTCGACAACATAGGGAATTAATGCCATGGTGATGTCTCCTTTCAGTGGATACGAAACATTCTAACCATTTGCAAGGAAAGATATTCCTCGCCGTGAAACAAATGGGAAGTTTCCCGATAATAGACTGCTACGCCGGTGGGTCACACCGGCGTGCAGGATGAAATTTTGTGATTACTCAGCCTTGGGAGCAACAGCAACAGCGGAGTCGACGATGACCTTGACAGCCTGACGGTTCATCAGGTTGGCCTTGACTTCCTCAGCGGAAACCATTTCCTTGACCTTCTCAACTTCCAGCTCGTACTGCTTTGCAATGCCCTCGAACTCAGCGTTCAGATCCTCGTCGGTGACAACGATGCCCTCGACCTCGGCGATCTTCTCCAGGGTCAGGTTGATCTTAGCCTGCTTCTCAGCGGTGGGACGGAAAGCGTTGCGCATAGTGGACACATCGCCGCCCATCATCTTGGCGTACTGCTCCATGGAGTAGCCGCTCATCTGCAGCTGGTAAGCGAAGTTGTTCATCTGGTTGTCCAGCTCA
>RHMF01000228.1_pt1 | contig 23454 bp, 15 predicted proteins | sample 5365151 | NCBI WGS metagenome assembly RHMF01 (sample SAMN10266501, study PRJNA497801) | feces metagenome | isolation source: feces | host: Bos taurus | place: China: Prairie of Fairy Mountain | collected 2017-08-14 | reverse complement strand
GAGAGTGCGATAGGGGTGTTGAGGTCGTCGCAGAGAGCCTCGTATACGCCTTCGATAAGCGCCTTGACCTCTGCATTTGTAGCTGCCACGGTGTCAGGAGCAACAGCAGAAACGAACTCGCCATATGCAAGAGCTGGAGCCGAAGCCACGCCAGCGGCACCAGCGAGCGCCTTGAGGTCCTTGCCTGCCTGCATGATCCTCTTCAGACCCTTCTCGGCAGCCTGCAGAGCCTCGTTGCTGAAGTCGAGTGTTCCGCGGTAGTGTGCCTGGAGGATGAAGAATCTCACAGTCATAGGGGTATATGCCTGAGCAAGCTTCTCGTGCTTTCCGGCGAAGAGCTCAGGGAGGGGGATGAAGTTTCCGAGCGATTTGCCCATCTTCTTGCCCTCGATGGTGATCATGTTGTTGTGCATCCAGTACTTCACACCGCTGCAGCCGCGCGAAGCTGTGTTCTGTGCTATTTCGCACTCATGGTGTGGGAAGAGGAGGTCCATTCCGCCGCCGTGGATGTCGAACTCCTTACCGAGGTACTTCTCGCTCATAGCCGAGCACTCGAGATGCCAGCCTGGGAAGCCGTCGCTCCAAGGAGAAGGCCAGCGCATGATATGCTCCGGTGAAGCCTTCTTCCATAGGGCGAAGTCATAAGATGCGCGCTTGTCCTGCTGACCGTCCAGGTCGCGTGTGCCTTCCTTGACCTCGTCCAGAGTGCGTCCGGACAATACGCCGTATTTATGGTCTGCATCATATTTAATGACGTCGAAATAGATGGATCCGTTGCTTTCATAAGCATATCCGGCCTCGATGATCTTCTTCACGAGGTCGATCTGCTCGATGATGTGTCCTGAAGCGCGAGGCTCGATCGAAGGGGGAGCGACGTTGAGCATCCTCATGGCCTCATGGTATGCAAGCGTACATCTCTGCACCACCTCCATCGGCTCCAGCTGCTCCAGACGTGCCTTCTTTGCAATCTTGTCCTCTCCTTCGTCTGCATCATGTTCGAGATGGCCCACGTCGGTAATGTTGCGGACATAACGTACCTTGTACCCGAGGTGGCGGAGAAGTTTAACGAATACATCATATGTCACACCCGGTCTTGCATGGCCGAGGTGAGCGTCGCCATAGACAGTCGGACCGCAGACATAAAGTCCTACATGTCCCTCGTTGATAGGCTTGAAAATCTCTTTCTTTCTCGAAAGTGAATTTGTTATATAAAGTTCTCTCATAATATCTATATCTGACACAACCTGCAAATATAGTGAAATTCCTCTTTAATAAGGTGTCAAATCCGATGAAACAGCTAAATTTGCAGAAAAAACAAGCTATGAGATTCTCGGAACTGATCATCAAGAGACAGAGTGACCGTAAATATAAGGATACACCTGTGCCAAAGGAAGATATTGTAAGCTGTCTTGAAGCCGCAAGGCTGGCTCCATCGGCATGCAATTCTCAGCCATGGAAATTCATCGTCGTGCAGGACAAGGAACTCTTGAAGGAAATATCTGATGCTGCAATCGGGCTGGGAATGAACAAGTTTACTGCTACGGTTCCCGTAATGGTAGCTGTAGTCCAGGAGAGCATGAATCTGGAGGCCAAGGCAGGTACGCTGGTCAAAAGCAAGGATTACAGCATGATAGACCTGGGGATTGCTGTCGAGAATTTCTGTCTTCAGGCCGCTGAACTTGGACTAGGTACTTGTATCATCGGCTGGTTCGATGAGAAGCGCGTCAAGAAGCTTCTTGGCGTTCCGCGCAGCAGGCGCATCCAAGTGCTGATCTCGCTCGGATATCCTGATGCGCCGTCTCGCAACAAGGTCCGCAAATCTCTGGAAGAGATGTCCTCGTGGGATAAATATTAAGGAATGTCACCTTTCTTCCTCGAACATTTCCTTGCCTACGCCGCAAGCCGGACATAACCATTCTTCAGGTATGTCTTCAAACGGAGTGCCTGGAGGAATTCCGCTTTCAGGATCTCCTTCCTGCGGGTCATAGACCCAGCCGCATGTGATGCAGACATATCTTTTCATCTTCTTTGCTGCTGGCTTCTCTTCGGCGAGATCTGACATGACGGCCATTATTCCTGGGGAAACGTATCTTTCCGAGATCTTTTCCCAGTTGATGAGCTCCCAGCATTTGCTGACATATTCTGCACGTCTGTTCCTGTAGTCGATATAATATGCGTGTTCCCAGACATCGATGGTCATCAGTGGCTTGTAGCCGGCTCTCATGGGGTTGCCTGCATTTGACTCCTGAATGATGTGGAGCTTTCCATGATTGTCTTGGGCGAGCCATGCCCAGCCTGAACCGAATATGCCTGTGGCGGCTTCCTTGAACTGTTTCTCGAAATTTCCGAATGATCCGAAGTCACGGGTGATGGCCTTGCCCAGTTTGTCGGAAATGACAGATGGTCCGGGAGTGAGACCGTCAAAAAAGAATGTGTGGTTCCATACCTGGGCGGCGTTGTTGTAGATGGGACCTGTAGATGAAAGAATCAGGTCTTCAAGGGTGAGACCATCGTGTCGAGTATCTGCTACCAGACGATTGAGGTTGTCAACATAGGTCTGCAGGTGTTTGCCATAATGATACTCGATGGTTTCCTTGCTCATGAGAGGCTCCAGAGCGTCCATGGCATAAGGGAGAGGGGGTAATGTGAAGATCATGTCTAAAATGTTTAAAAGTTCGTTATTCTGCAGATGGCAATTATCGGGCCATTTTAAAGTAGGAGCTAAGATTCTTCAAAAGGTCGAAAAAAGCGCATAATTGATGATGCAGGACCGATTTTTGTATGCTTTTTCGTCGAAAATTGCACGCAAAATGGAAAATGAATTTACTTATGATCTCAGCATTTCCAAGCTGAGGAAACAATTTCCGGCCAGCCAGATGGTTGCAGCCGGTGATGACTTCTGCATGTTCAATATCGGATATAGCGAACGGCTTCATGCATTCGGGGCGCCGTGCCGTGTGGATGGACTGACCATATTGTATTGCATGAAGGGACATGTAAAGCTTTCGGTCAATCTGAATGAGTATGACATAAAGGACAATGACCTTATAGTGGCTTCTCCAGGCAATATCATCAAAGTTACAGATGTTCCGGAACAGGATCTGGGGCATCTGAAATATGTCGTAGTGGTCATGTCTTCGAAGTTCTGCTCGGAACTTAAGATGGATTTGAGGAAACTGCTGAAGGATGGTCTGGCTCTCATGGAAAGACCGGTAGTGTCTTTGTCGGAGAAGATGCAGACTTTGCTCGGCCGCTATCTGACTTTGATGGCAGAGCTTGTTCAGGTGGAGGGACCGTTCAAGGACAGCGCCCTTGCGTCATTGGCATCATCGATGTTGAGTGTCGTTGCGGGGGTATGGTTGGAAAGTCTTGACGAGCAGAGGACAAGCCCGTCCCACCAGACTACACGTAGCCGCATGGTTTTCGAGGAGTTCATAAAGCTTGTGGCAGAGAATCATATGAAGTATCGTAATGTGGGCTTTTATGCGGATAAGCTGTGCCTTACTCCTAAATATCTTTCCAAGCTGATCAAGAATGCATCGGGTAAATCTGCGCCCGAATGGATTGATGCACATGTGATCCTGGAAGCTAAGAATCTGCTGAAATATTCCGATATCACGATCAAGGAAATTGTCTATAGGCTTAACTTCCCGAACCAGTCGGTATTCTACAAATTCTTCAAGACGCGTACGGGTATGACGCCTAGCGAGTATAGAAATTCGTGATGATTTTTTGTCAAACAGCTTAAAAAATATACTGAAAATTTGGACTTTAATTTTAAATCATTACCTTTGCAATAGACATCAGAAATTATTTTTCGTGTCTATTTGTTAAGTTCGTTTTATATACGGCAGGCGTCCTTGGGGAGGGACGCCTGCTAATTTTATGGGCTTTTGCATAAGATGTCAAAATTTTTCGTAACTTAGGCCCGATTTTGACGAATCATTATATTATTAACATAAAAACTAATCGAAATGAACAAGAACAAGATCAACTGGGTAGCAGTCCTTACGATGATGTTCCTCTTCGGAATGATTTCATTCGTGACTAATCTTGCTGCTCCAATCGGTACAATCTGGAAACAGCAGCCTGGTATCGAGGGCTCTAACACGTGGGGTATGATGGGTAATATGATGAACTTCCTTGCATATCTCTTCATGGGTATTCCTGCAGGTAAGCTCATTACAAAAGTAGGTTATAAGAAGACTACTCTCATCGGTGTCGGCGTAGGCTTTTTCGGTGTGCTGATTCAGTTCCTTTCAGGTAAGATCGGTGTCGGAGCATCTCTTGCCGGCCTTCCTGCCAATTTCTTCGTGTATCTCCTCGGAGCATTCGTTTGCGGATTCTCTGTTTGTGTCCTCAATACAGTGGTGAATCCTATGCTCAACCTTCTCGGTGGCGGCGGAAACAAGGGTAATCAGCTGGTACAGATCGGCGGTACATTCAACTCGCTTCTCGGTACTCTTACTCCTATGCTCGTAGGTGCGCTTATCGGTTCAGTTACAAAGGATACTGTCATTACTGACGTGAATCTTGTGCTTTTCATCGCCATGGGCGTGTTTGCGGCAACATTCGTTATCCTTACCTTCGTTCCTTTCGTGGAGCCTGAACAGGAGAAGTCCGATGCTTCTGTGAAGTCACTTCTCAAGTACAGTCATCTTGTATTCGGTGTCATCGCCATCTTCCTTTATGTAGGTGTCGAAGTCGGCATACCTGGCACACTTAACTTCTATCTTACAGATACTCTCGGAACTGCAAATGCTGCTACAACAGCTGGTTTCGTTGCCGGTACTTACTGGTTCCTCATGCTTTGCGGCCGTTTCATTTCAAGCTTCATCAGTGGTAAGGTATCAAGCCGTACCCAGCTTTCTGTGACTTGTGCTGTCGCTATCGTTCTCGTAATCAGCGCTATGTTCTCTACAAACGTACAGGCTTCCATGCCGGTATTTACAGGTTCAGGATTCGGTATGGCACAGGTGCCTCTTACAGCGGTTCTTCTCGTATGCTGCGGTCTCTGCACATCTGTAATGTGGGGAACAATCTTCAACCTTTCGATTGAGGGCCTCGGCAAGCATTCTGCACTCGCTTCAGGTCTTTTCATGACAATGGTAGTAGGTGGTGGAGTACTTCCTCTTATCCAGGGCGCAATCGCTGACTCTGTTTCATATATGGCTAGCTACTGGGTGATCGTCGCAGCCCTTGCATACATGCTCTGGTTCGCATTGCTCGGTTCAAAAGTAAAGAAGAACGCATAACATTAAACCAAAATAACAATGGATTCAACATTCGTAGTCGGTATTGACGTGGGAGGACAGACCTCCAAGCTCGGTGTCGTTGACGCGAGAGGAGCAGTTCTCGCACAGACAGTTATCCGCACAGATACATATTCTGAAGTGGAGCCTTATATAGCTGAACTTGCAGCAGCAGTAAAGAAAATCATCAAAGAATCTGGTACAGAAGGTAAAGTAAGGGGTATCGGAGTAGGTGCTCCTAACGGAAACTATTATACAGGAACTATCGAGAATGCCCCTAATCTTCTCTGGGGACATAATAAAGTTGAGTTTGCGAAGCTTCTTACAGAGGCAATGGACGGACTTCCTGTAGCCCTTACCAATGATGCTAATGCAGCTGCTGTCGGTGAGATGACTTATGGTGCTGCAAGAGGAATGAAGAACTTCATCATGATCACTCTTGGTACCGGTGTGGGATCAGGTATCGTCATCAACGGTGAGGTCGTTTATGGTCATGACGGTTTTGCCGGTGAGCTTGGCCATACTTCTGCTGTGCGCAACAATGGCCGTACATGCGGTTGTGGAAAGACCGGTTGCCTTGAGACTTATGCTTCAGCTACTGGTGTTGCACGTACTGCACGTGAGTGGCTTGAACTTACTGATGAGCCTTCTGTGCTCAGAAGCCTTGATACAATTGCGTCAAAGGACGTATATGAGGCTGCCAAGGAGGGTGACAAGCTTGCTCTCAAGATATTCGAGTTCACAGGTAAGATCCTCGGCCGTTCATTCGCAGATTTCATCGCTTTCAGTGCACCGGAGGCAATCGTTCTCTTCGGTGGACTTGCACGTGCCAAGGAGTTCCTTCTTGAGCCTATCGAGACTGCAATGAATGAGAACCTTCTTCCTATGTGGAGAAACAAGGTGAAGATCGTGTTCTCTCAGCTTAAGGAATCAGATGCGGCTATTCTTGGTGCTTCCGCTCTTGCATGGGAGCTCTAGGAAACAGTCCGTTTCAAGATAGTTATAAAAAACTCTCCCTCCGGAAAAGACCGGAGGGAGAGTTTTTCTTTTATCGTGAAGATCAGAACCTCATAAGCCTCATTTCCGGGCCTACCCTGAATTTTGTGGCCCTGATGAAAAGAAGCCACTGAGCGAGGAAGTAGGATACGAGTACGAGATAATGGCGGTATGGTATTGGGCCTACGAATTTATGCCAAGCCAGAATGAAGTCTGAGAATACGAACAATATGGCTCCAAGTGCGAATATGCTGCTTCTCTGGAGCATGGCTGAGACCAGCATGATACATATCAGTATGGCGTATATACCGGTGCCTATGCGGATTATGCCTACCGGCGCTTCAGGTATGATACGGGTGAACGCCACACCTAACAAGGCCAGTGCGCAGAATACGACCATGGCAAGATATCCTTTCGCTTTTCCGGTGAGTTTTCTGTCGGGCTCGACCTTCTTGAAATATCTCACGAAGAAATAGACTATGAACCATATGTGCGATATGGCGAAGAATCCCATCTGTCCCAGAAAGTTGTTGCATGAGCCCATGTGGTCGCCTAGGGCAGAGAATAGGAATGCCAGACTCATCTGCCAAGGACACAGCCAGAGCGAAGCTATGAAAAGCAGCGATACGCATGGAGTGATCTTGTGTGGGAATTCCAATGGGGAAAAGAATATCACAGTCAGGATAAGATACAAAGCAGAGACGGTCAATGCTGCTGCTTTGACCTTGCTGTCTTTTAGTTTTAATATAGCCATGTTTATAATTTTTTGCTAAGATACGAAAAAATACGATAGGAGCGCTCAGATAGTGAATGCGCTGTAAATCGGAATGTTATAAATTTAGGACAGGTGGATGTTTTGTTGCAAATGATGACGATTATTTGTAATTTTGCAGGCTGGTATGTTCGAAAATGAAAGTGAGTATATAATATTTATGTTTAATAACTAAAAGTCAAAACAAAACCAGATGAAAAAAATCAAATTGTTTTTCCTGGCAATGACAATGCTTGTGTCGGTTCTGGCGAATGCCCAGAATATCACCGTGACGGGTGTTGTCAGGGATTCTTCCACTGGTGAGGGTGTGCCTTTTGCATCTCTTCAGCTGAAAGGAACGATGACTGGAACCAGTTCGGATGCTGATGGAATCTATTCCATTGATGTTCCGGCTGATGGAGTCCTGATCTTCTCGTCAGTAGGATATGTCACAGTTGAAGTACCGGTTTCAGGTAAGGCTAAGCATGATGTTCTTCTCGATCCGGATACAGAAGCTATTGAAGAGACAATTGTCGTAGCCTTCGGTACAGCGACCAAGGAGTCGTTTACCGGTTCTGCTACTGTCGTGAAATCTGATGATATCGCAAAAGTTCAGGCATCTGATGCGACAAGAGCTCTCGAGGGAGTCGTTGCCGGAGTCCAGATGACCACTACAACAGGTACATTGGGAAGTTCTCCATCACTCCAGATCCGTGGTGCCAGCTCGATTTCTGCAGGAACACAGCCTCTTTATGTGGTTGACGGTATTCCTTTCGAGGGAGATATGAACAATATCAACCCTGCCGACATCGAGTCTATGACAGTCCTCAAGGACGCTGCTTCAAATGCGCTTTATGGTGCCCGTGGTGCAAACGGTGTCATCATGATCACAACAAAGAAGGCAAAGCATGGAGATGCAGTAGTGAACGTTGATGCAAAGTGGGGTCTCAATACCAAGGCACTCAGGAACTATGACTATATCACAGCTCCGGGTCAGTATTATGAGACTTATTATGCTGCCCTGAAGAATTACTATCATTATGGACAGGGAATGTCTGAGTTCGAGTCTCATATTTCAGCAAACCAGATGATTGCCGGAAGTCCTAATGACGGCGGTCTCGGTTATCAGGTGTATTCATATCCTGACGGCGAGGCTTTCATCGGTACTAACGGAAAGCTCAATCCTAAGGCTACCCTCGGCCGTGTTGTTGACTATGGCGGAGAGTCATTCTATCTCACACCGGATAACTGGCTTGACGAGACATATCGCAATTCGCTCCGTCAGGAGTACAACGTGAGCGTTTCAGGTACTACAGGAAATGCATCGATCCTTGCTTCGTTCGGTTATCTCAACAACAAGGGTATCGTTGACGGTGCGGACATGTACCGTTATACAGCACGTCTGCGTGCGGATTATCAGGCTAAGGAGTGGCTTAAGGTAGGTGGTAACATCTCCTATACAAACTACAACTACAACAATGGTAATACAGATGAGGGATCAAGCTCATCTACAGGTAACATCTTTGCCATTGCAAACTCCATCGCTCCGATCTATCCTCTCTACATAAGAGATGCGATGGGAAGGATCAAGACAGACAGATTCGGATTCAATATGTATGACTACGGTACAGGCGAGAATGCCGGTGCATCACGTCCATATCTTCCGAATTCGAATGCGCTTCAGGCTGCAATACTCGACAGAAACAATTCAGAGGGTAACGCATTCAATGCTTCAGGCTATACTGAAATCAAGTTCCTCAGGGACTTCACTTTCACATTCAATGCCGGTATGGGACTTCAGGAGACACGCTCTTCTTCTGTAATGAACATGTATTACGGCCAGTATGCTTCCATAGGAGGTATGGTGGGCAAGTCTCATTCAAGAGGTCTCACCCTCAACCTTCAGCAGCTCCTCAACTGGAAACGCACTTTCGGCGGTCTCCACAATGTAAGTGTCCTTCTCGGACATGAGAACTATGTAGCGAATTCATATTCTCTCAGCGCCTCAAAGAGCCAGATGTATTCAATGGAGAACGACGAGCTCAACGGTGCAGTGGTCGATGGAAAGAGCGCAGGTTCATCAAGAAGTACATATAATAATGAAGGTTACTTCGTGCGTGCCCAATATGACTACATGAACAGGATCTTCGTAAGTGCCTCATATCGTCGTGACGCTTCTTCAAGATTCCATCCTGACCACAGATGGGGTAACTTCTGGTCTCTCGGTGGAGGTTGGATCATCAACGAAGAGAAATGGTTCCCAAGCCTTTATTGGGTGGATATGCTCAAACTCAAGGCTTCGATCGGTTCGCAGGGTAATGACAACATCGGAAACTACCTTTATACCGATACTTATTCTCTCTTGAGCTACGAAGGTGCTCCTGCAACTCCGTTCGGAGTGAAGGGTAACAAGAACATCACCTGGGAGACAAACACCAACTTCAATGCCGGTGTGGACTTCGATCTCTTCAGAGGAAGAATCTCAGGTAGCGTGGAATACTTCTACCGCAATACTTCCGATATGCTCTTCTGGTTTACCGTTCCTATCTCTTTGGGTTACGGCGGATACTATGACAATATCGGTGATATGAGGAACCAGGGAGTCGAGCTCTCGACCAATTTCAACGTAATGCAGAGAGAGAACCTAAATTGGGACTTCTATCTCAACTTCACTCATTATACCAACAAGATCACTAGACTTCCTGAAGAAAGGAAGACAAGAGTTGTCGAGGGTTATGAGGGTTATGCAAACGGTACATCGTTCCTTGGTGAGGGACTTCCGCTTCATACTTTCTATATGTACAAGTACGCAGGCGTAGATCCTGACACTGGAAATCCGCTCTGGTACAAGGATATCAAGGATGAGAACGGAAAGGTTATCGGCAAGGAGAAGACAGGTGAGTATTCATCTGCTACACAGTATCTTTGCGGCAATCCTACTCCGAAGCTTTACGGAGGTTTCGGTACCTCTCTCAATTTCTACGGATTCGATCTTTCTGTAGCGTTCACATACTCTATCGGAGGTCTTGCTTATGACTCAGGATATGCGTCATACATGTCGTCTCCTACACAGGCGAATGCGGGTACTAACTTCCATAAGGATATTCTCCGTTCATGGACTCCTACAAACAGGAATACAGACATTCCTAAACATCAGTACAATGAGCAATATACTGCAGCATCGTCTGACCGCTTCCTTACAGATGCAAGCTACCTGAATTTCCAGAACGCCCAGATCGGATATACGTTCCCTGGAAAAATCACAAAGAAGCTTATGCTCAACAGACTTAGAATCTATGTAGCATGCGACAATATCATCTATTGGTCGCGTCGTCTCGGATTCGACCCTCGTCAGAGCTTCACAGGTGCAACCAGCAATGCCTTGAACTCTCCGGTAAGGACAGTTTCTGGCGGTATTAACATCACATTCTAACGGAAAAATGGGAAAAATGAAGAATATACTTATCAAATCATTTGCTGTACTTTCTGCGGTAATGATAGCTGCAGGATGTATCAAAGAGACTTTCCCTACAGGAGGCACGATCACTGAAGGTCAGCTTGAGGCATCTCCGAATGCGCTCCAGTATATGGTGAACGCGATTCCTGCTGCAATGATGACTTCAGGTACTGCAGGATATGCTTCCAGCTACGGTTATCATGCTGATTTCGGTATTGCCGGAATCCATCTTATGACAGAGTCGATGCTTGAGGACCTTACTGTAGGAGGTGATCTCGGTTATTTCTGGTTCGGAGCATTCTTTCAGAATGTTTCCATGGGTGCCGACTATATATACGGAAACTATTTCTGGGATTGCTACTATAAATGGATCAAGTCAGCCAATGATATCATCAGAAAGGCTGGAGAAGTGACAGAGGAAACTGACCAGACTGTCCTTTCAGCACTCGGTCAGGCACATGCTTACAGGGCGATGTTCTATCTTGACCTTACAAGACTCTATGAGCCAAAGGACAATGAACTTGCTCCTATCAGCGATGAGATCCGTGGCCTTACAGTGCCTATCGTTACCGAAGATACAACAGAAGAAATTGCAAAATATAATCCTCGTGTAGCCAGAGAGGATATGTATGATTTCATCTTCTCTGACCTCAAGAAGGCTGAGATGTATCTCAGCGCTACTGAGACATCTTACACAAAGCCGACTCTCGGAGCTGTTTACGGTCTGTATGCAAGAGCATATCTTGAGCTTGGCGCGGCTGACGATCAGGTAAGCAGGGCTGATTATTCAAAGGCAGCTGAGTATGCTCGTCAAGCTATCCAGGTAAGTGGCAAGACTCCTCTTACAGAAGAGCAGTGGCATGACCCTAGGACAGGTTTCAATGACGGTAGTGCAAACAACTCATGGATGTGGGGACTTACCCTTTCTGCTGAGAATGCTTCCAACATCGTAACCAACATCGCTCATATCGCGCCTGAGGCAGTGTGGGGATATTCTATCCTTTCTATGCCAAGTGTGAACAAGGCTTTGTATGACCGCATCAATTTTGCCGATTTCAGAAAGAAGTCGTGGCTCGATCCGGAATATACATGGAATCAGTGGAATGACGGCTACAATCCTGAGCATGGATATCAGTTCGCCGGTAAGGACGATCCGCTTTCTGGTTTCGAGCAGTACGGCATCACTACTGCTAATGACTATTTCGTTCAGCTCGCTTCCCCTTATGTAAACCTCAAGTTCCGTCCTGCTGATGGCCAGTGCGTTGATTATACTGAAGGAAACTGTGCTGACCATGTCCTTATGCGTGTTGAGGAAATGTACTTCATCGAGATCGAGGCAACTCTTTATACCAAGGGTCTTGATGCAGCGAAATCGCTCCTTAACAGCTTCATGCGTACATACAGATACAAGACATACGACTGCAGCCGCGTGAACTCAAATGAGTCTTTCATTCAGGAGATGCTTTTCCAGAAGAGAGTCGAGTTCTGGGGTGAGGGTATCCTTATCTATGACTACAAGCGTCTTGACCAGGGTGTTACCAGAGGTTATTCAGGTACAAACTTCCCTGCAGTGGCAAGATTCAATTGCACAGGACGTTCTCCACAGTGGAATGTTGTGATCCCAAGAGTTGAGATGCAGGCAAACACTGCCATTACGCAGTCTCTCAACAATCCAGATCCTACAGGAAAGCTTAAAGCTTGGACCGAATAATCGTTAGTTTGATATGAATATGAAGACAATGAAATATTTGAATTACCTTCTCTCTGCCGTATTGGTGCTTTGCCTGGCTTCATGCCAGGAGGAGCCTTATGCACCGGGAGAAGCAGACAGGCTGGATTGCCAGGGCCTTTTCTTCCCTCAGGAGCAGGCTGCGCATTATGAGCTTTCTCCGGAAGGCAATCTGACCCTTTCGTTTTCTGTAGAAAGGACTCTTGCAGACGTCGAGTCTGAGATTCCTTTTACAATGGAGAGCAGCGTAGAGGATATGTTTGAAATGGAGGAGGACTTCTTCTATTTTGATGAAGACCAGAAGAGAGCTACCTTCAAAGTCATGCTTACCGGTGACTATGAGCTTGGAGAGACATATTCTTGTACAATCAAAGTTACTGATCCTCAGTATGTTTCCATTTATGGACTTGCCAGCAGTGAACTTACTTTCACAGTGGCTGTCGTTAAATGGGAGAAGCTCGTGAACAACGGTAAGTCAACCGGATATTGGAGAGATGACTTCTTTACAAGTTACGGTCAGCTCCTTGGAGCTACACTTGAAAAGCCGTATCTTGAGAAAGAGATCGAGATCTATGAGCGTTCTGACCGCAAGGGTTATTATAGGATAGACAATGTCTATACATCAGACTATCTTTCTCAGATCTTTGCAGGTGACGATTCATATACTGAAGCTCTCAAGGAATACTGTCCTGTACAGAGTATCTTTATTGATGCAACTGATCCTGAAAAGGTGTTCATCGATTTCAATTTCGCATTCTATGATCCGTTCATGAATTTCGGAGCAGTATATATCTGCTCACATGTAGAGGAACTCTTCTACAGCGGTTTTTCAAACCAGTATGGAAGAATTCTTGACGGTAACATCACTTTCCCTAAGGAGTCGGTAGTCCTTTACCTTCCATCTCTCAATAACGGAGGTATAATCAATGCGAACCTTGCAAAGAGAATGAGAATCGTTCTTCCTGGATATGAGCCACGTGATTATTTCGTTACAGTGACCAACACCCCTGCAGAGAATGGTGTGATGTCGATTGATTTCACTCTTGATCCTGATGTGGCTGTCGTGAAATATAAGGTGTTCGAAGGTTATCTTAACGATGTCGAGATGGTTGCGAAGCTCGATGAGGTAAGGAGCGGTTCCGGCCAGCTCGAGATCAGAGAATCTGGAAAGTATGATTTCACAGCTCCTGTTTCAGGTTTCTATACGCTTATCGCATGTTCATTCGATGCTGCAGGAAACTATCGTGACTATGATTATATCCAGTTCGGTTATGACACTGCATCTGATCCTAAGGAAGTAGATATCCATATGGGCCTGATCGTTTCTGACAAACATGCAGCAACCGGCAGGACAGCCGAGAACTCTATGGAGTACTATGTGTATGGCTCGGATATCCAGGAGGCTAAGGTGGCTCTTTACAAGAAGATCCATTACGAGGACTTCCGTGATGCCATTGATTCGGAATTCGAATATTACATCACTCCACTTGATGATTATCAGCTTGATTCACTCAACAGATTAGGATATACAGGTGTGGTTGATGGTCTTACTCCGGGTACTGAATATGTTCTTGTAGTATATGCAGACAACGGATACCATAGCGGATATTTCACAGCAACAGCTCAGACTGAAGGTGTATTCGATCTTATGGATGCAGAGTTCAGCTTCTATGATATCCCGACAAGACTTCAGCCAGACAGTCATGACGCATACTTCAAGGAGTGGCAGTTGTGGTCTCTTGATCCTTATACAGCTACAAGATGGGGACGTCAGAAGAGGTCAACGGTGAAGATTACGGATGCTGTCGATGTCATGTTCGATAAGAATGGTCAGGTTACCAAGGATCCGTCACTTGCTGAGAACACTATGGACTATATCAATGTCGAGGGTATGCATCCTAATCTTGCAAAGCTCGGTTTGAACGACGTCCTCGATTTTGAGTATTATGAAGGCTTCATCTATTCTTTGATGACTCCTATGGATGCCTTCAAGTATGAGGGCAAGACTGTTTACCCTACCAATGCATATCTCTACTTCAGTACCGGATCACTCAGCCCATATCTTGAGAACGGCGCCATGATCGGAGGCTTCCTCACAGAGGAGAAGGACGTTATCGCATTTGTAGGAAATCCTAAGGCAAGCGCAGCGTATGTAGCAATGCAGCTCTGCTATTTCGAGGATCAGTCATACTCTTCTAACGGATACCTCTTTGAAGAAGATGCACATGCATATCCTCTTCTTGTGAGCCCTGATTCAGAGTATGCATCATATGGAACTTCAAAGACAAGCCTTTCGCTCGCTCCTGTTTATGAGCGTGTGTCTGCAGAGCTTGCAAAGGGACAGAGCAACTGTGTCGAGACTGCACGTGGATATATCATGTCAACAATCGACAGAGTGCGCTCAACTCCATACAATTACATGAAGAATTCTGTAGATGTTCCAGTCAGCTTCGAGAAGGCTGAGGCGGATTTCACTCTGACAAGATCTTCAAGATAATTCAAATCATCAGATGAAAAGATTTTCTGTATTTGCAATCGCGGGTCTTCTTGCAGCTGCCTCTTGTACTGAGGAGCTGCAGGAAGGAGCGCATGCAACTGTTCCAGAAGGTGCGGTTGTGACCAAGGTGATAAACAGTCCTGAAAATTATGTGGAAGGTATGCTTCTTCTTTGTCTGACAGAGGAAGCGTCTGCTGCATATGAAAATGGAGATGCTTCTCTTGTCGAGCAGTTTTCAGAGGAAATGAAGGTGGTTTCCTTCAGTCCTGTGTTCAATATCGCTCCAGGTAAAGATGAGGTGGCAAGAAAACATAATCTCCATAAGTGGTTCAGAATCGACTTCGATGGAATCAGTGCAGACAATGCGGCAGCGAAGCTTTCTGCATTCAATGCTGTAAGCATGGTTCAGTACAACAAGATCCTGTCTCCGGCTTCAGACTGCAGCTTCACCCCATATGTTCCGTCTTTGTCAGAGATGGCAGTATCGTCATTCAATGACCCTATGTTAAAGGATCAGTGGCATTATATCAATACCGGAAGCGGTTCAGTAGCCAATACTGCTGTAGCCGGAGGAGATATTGCCGTTCAGGATGCATGGAATCTGACTGCAGGTGATCCTCGTATCATCGTTGCAATCGTTGACGGACCGGTGAAATATAATCATCCGGACATTGCCGCAAACATGTGGAAGAACCAGAAGGAGATTGCAGGTAACGGAATCGATGATGACGATAACGGTTATATTGATGATGTCCATGGTATCAACTGCATATCACGTAACGGCAACGTCAATTGGAACAACCCAGCTGAGACCGGCCATGGTACTCATGTGGCAGGTACTGTCGCTGCAGTCAATGGCAACAGCACCGGTGTCTGCGGAGTAGCCGGTGGTTCAGGAAAGGGAGATGGCGTAAGAATGATGTCTTGCCAGATTTTTGACGGCGGTACATCAGGACTGGAATCTTCTGCTATCGCTTTCCAGTATGCAGCAGACAATGGTGCCTGCATCGCACAGTGTTCTTTCGGTTACGAAGGTGAAGGTGCGGCTTATGGCTCCGATGCTGAATATTCCATGGTTTTCGGCGCTGAGTATGATGCCATAAGGTATTTCATGGATCCGGCAAACAACAACAGCGAAATTCTTGACGGAAACCTTGTGATTGCAGCAGCAGGAAACGATGCCAGGAATATGTCCAGCTATCCGGCAGCGGTTCAGGAAGTGATATCTGTGACCGGTCTGGGCCCAGATTATCTTCCTGCTGTCAATTATACCAATTATGGCCCTGGCTGCAATATTGCCGCACCTGGTGGAGATTTTTATATCGGAAATACCGTCGAGGTAGCTCAGAACAGAAGCCGTGTCCTTTCTACCTTTATCAATTCTGTGAAGGATTCAAATCTCGGTACTTCAGGTCATGACTACGTCTATATGCAGGGTACTTCCATGGCATGCCCATGTGTATCAGGTGTCGCGGCTCTAGGACTGGCATATGCATATAAGCTCGGTCTTAGGTTTACCCGCGATCAGTTCACTTCACTTCTTCTTACCTCAGTAAACGACCTTGATGATTCACTGATTGACAACAAGCTGAAGATTGCCGGTTATGACAGAAATGGAAATGCAAGAAATGTGAATCTCGGACTTTACAGAGGCAAGATGGGTACCGGTGCAATCGATGCGTGGAAGTTCCTTATGAACCTCGAGGGTACTCCTACACTTACTGTCCAGGTCGGTGATGCTTCATCAAAGGCAAAACGCTATGAAATATCTTCATATTTCGGTGGTTCTTCGGCTAATCTTACATATATTGACATAGAGTGCGATGAAGCTACAAAGAAGGCTTTGGGCCTTGTAGCTGACCCTGAAATCAAGTTCGGAAAGCTCAGCATCAATCCTACAAAGGTTGGATCCGGAAAAGTTACCATCAAAGCAATTGCAGGATATGATGAGGATGGGAGGATAGATGGAACCCAGCAGATCGGTGGAATGGAGATTTCAAGAACCATCTCTATCATGTCCCGTGGAGTCGTAAGTGATAATGGCGGTTGGCTGTAATTCAATAAAGGAAAGAACTATGAAGAAGATATTTGGAATACTGCTTATCCTTTCAATGGGTCTTCTTGCTGCTTCTTGCGGTGAGAAACAGAAAGGACCGGACGTGGCAACCAAGATTGTTGCCGAATGGCATCTTACAAGCGTATCAGGCATGGATAATTCAGCCGTTCCTGAGGTCTATATTTCCTTTGCACAGGATTTCAGCTTCGAACTTTATCAGAAGATCGGCGCAGGCCGTTTCAGAAAGTACGAAGGAACATATGCCGTTGCAGGCTCTGTGGTTTCCGGAAGCTATAATGATGGAGAAACCTGGGGCAGTACATATAAGGCCTCATTTGAAGGTGAAGAACTCGTTCTGACAGCGGAAAACGGTTCTGCAGAGGTGTGCAGGTATGAAAAGAAAGCCCTATCACAGAGTGATAAGGCTGATGCTATAGTCGTGACTCGATCTGCAGAGGCAGACGGTCTCAGATTCCTTTAGAGCTTGTCCTGTTTCAGGTCTTCGACATATTTTCCGATGCGGTGCAGCTGCCTCGGTATGTCGATATTCTGAGGACAATGTCCGGAACATTGGTTGCATCCGATGCATCGGTCTGCCTGACGCAGTTTTGGAATAGCCCTGTCGTAGCTTACAAGATAAGCGCGACGGGCTTTTTTATATCCTTCGTCTTCTATGCCTTTTGCAATTTCACCCGCATTGACGCATTTGTTGTAGTGGAGAAGAATTGCAGGGATATCGATTCCATATGGGCATGGCATGCAGTATTTGCAGTCATTGCATGGGATTGTAGGATATTTCTGCATCAGTTCCGCCGTGTCTTCCAGAAAAGCCAGTTCGCTTTCATTCAGAGGTACCAGAGGAGAATAAGTGCTTACATTATCCTGCAGATGTTCCATGTATGTCATTCCGCTGAGTACGCATAGTACTCCTGGATGTGTCCCTGCAAATCTGAATGCCCATGATGCTATGCTTCCCTGCGGGTTACGTTCCTTCAGACGGTCTGCAACATGTTCAGGTACCTTTGAAAGACGTCCGCCAAGGAGTGGCTCCATGATGATTGATGGTATTCCTCTCTTATCAAGCTCTTCCTGAAGATATTTTGCATTCGCATTCCTTCCTGAGGCATGGGTCCAATCGACATAGTTGAGCTGTATCTGTACAAAATCCCAATGGTATTTATCATGAAGCTTCAGGAATTCGTCAAAACTCTCCTGATTGCCATGAAAAGAAAAACCAAGGTTTCTGATACGTCCGGCCTTTCTCTCTTCAATCAGGAAATCCAGCATTCCGTTATCGACATATCTGGCATTGAAGGCTTCAATACCACCTCCTCCGATAGAATGCAGCAGATAATAATCGATATAATCAGTCTGAAGATTTTCGAATGATTTCTTGTACATCAGCATTGAATTCTCTCTGGAATAATTGCTGAAGTTTGAGAGCTTGGTAGCTATGTAATAGCTTTCGCGCGGGTGCCTTTTCAGAGCTATGCCAGTTGCAGCTTCGCTCTGTCCCTGAAGATACACCGGTGATGTGTCGAAATAATTGACACCATGTCCGATAGCGTAATCTACAAGTCTGTTGGTTGTTTCCTGATCTATTATGTCCTTTCCGTTTTCGTCCTTGATCATCGGCCAGCGCATGCAGCCATAGCCTAGAATGCTGACTTTATCCCCATTCCCGGGATTTGTCCTGTAGGTCATTTCTCCCTCTGTGATAGTGCTGCTTCCATCATTTCCGGTGTTCTCAGACGATTTGCCTGCTTTGCAACCTGTGATTGCGGCAAAACCTCCGATTGCAAGAGCAGTGCTTCCAGCTCTTTTGAGAAATTCTCTTCTGTCTATATCTTTTTTCATAATCAGATCTCCTTATGTACTTCGTGTCCTTCCACATGAATTGCTGTCAGAGGCCTTGCAGGACAAAGATTTTCACATGCTCCGCAGCCGATGCATCTTTCTTCATCGACTGTCGGTATCATCAATGACTTAGGATCTTCAGGATTCTTCTTTACCATTCTGATCGCTCCAGCAGGGCAGTGGCGGGCACAGTTGCCACATTTTACGTTGTCGGTATTCACTACGCATACATCGAGATTCACAACAGCATGACCGATCTGAATCGATGACTTTTCTTCCCTTGTTATCGGTCTGATCGCTCCGGCTGGACATATCTCGGAACATCTTGTGCATTCCGGACGGCAATAACCTCTTTCATATGACATCTCAGGCATCATAAGGGTCATTAGCGATGTCGAAGGTCTGAGAACCTGATTAGGACATACGCTGACACATAGCTGACATGCTGTACAATGGTCTGCGAAATTCTTTATGCTGAGGGAGCCTGCAGGTACGAGAGGTGTCTGTCTTTCAGGCTTTTCTGCGTGTGCTATGTCTGTCAGACCTCCGTCAACCTTCATCTCCTGAGCTTTTATAGCTGCTGTCGCAACCATAAAGGCACCGGTCGTCACGAATGCACGTCTGCCAACCCCGTCTTCTTTCTTTGCTGATGATTCAGGTGCGCTGATGCGTCTTTTCCTGCGCGCATAGCTGATAGCTCCTTCTTTGCATGTGTCTATGCAATCCATGCATGCTACGCAACGGCTGTAGTCGATCTCATGCTCCTTCATGTTGATGCATGAGGCCTTGCACTGCTTTCCGCAGAGGCCGCAGTTACGGCATTTCTCTGTGTCGATGACCGGCGCGAACACGCTGAATCTTGAGAAGAATCCAAGCACTGTTCCGACAGGACATATGGTGTTGCACCATGTTCTGCCGTGCTTCCATGCGAGGATGCCGACCACTATGAATGAAACGATGGCGATGATGAATGTAGATACTGACTTGATCCATACATCAACGCTGTAGAAGGCATAGCTTCCAGCCCTTTCCGCTATCCATGCCAGGAAATTGTTTCCCCATTGATATAGAGGGGCAAGGAGATTGCCGGCGATGCGTCCGTAAGCGCTGTAAGGGGCGATGAGGATTGCGATCGAATGGGCTCCTAGGACAAGGCATGCTATGAACAGGACCAGTACCGTATATCTCAGCCAGTTTTTGGCAGGGGAGTAGCTGAAGCGGAAACGGTTCTTTTTCTTAGTCTTGCCATGGATCCATGAAATGATGTCCTGCATGATTCCCAGCGGGCAAATCACAGAACAATAGACTCTGCCGAAAAGCAGCGTGAGCAGCAGCAGTATCGCCACTACCACGACATTCAACGCCAGTACGGCAGGCAGGAATTGTACTTTGGCCATCCAACCGAGCCATGCGTGGAGGGTACCTGTAAAATCCAGGAACAGCAGGGTCACGCCGATGAAAAAGATGGAAGCCAGAATGATTCGGATCTTTCTAAGCATATAGTTAAAGTTTGGTATTTTCATATCTGTCAAGAGCAGCTTTGGTAAGAGCTCGTCCGGCTTCGGAAATCTCCCGGGCCTTGGCATAGTCTCCGATCTCTCCATAAGAATCGAAAGGCATCTTTATCAGTACGTCCGGCTGATACCTTTCCGAAGCCAGCTTCGCAAGAGCGTGATTCATTATAGAGAAAGTACGTGAAAGTATGCTGTAATAGTTATCTTCATAAAAGAGTTCCGGTTCAGATTCCTCATTATGCCATTTATGGGAAAGGACTTTCATGCCCTGCTCTCTTGCGAGCCTGAGTTTTTCACCGAAAGAAAGTGAATAATTGTGCTTTACCGCGTTTATTACGCTCATCGTCTCTTCGTTGAGCTCTTTCTCCTCTGCCTCCCTGGCTTCTTCCAGGCGGGCTTCTTCGATGAGGGTATGCCTTATGCTTTCGACATCAATGTCATTCACATCGAATGCTACCAGAATGTCTCTGCCGTTGCGTACCGCTTTATCGATAGGCATGGTGTTGACTATTCCTCCGTCAACGAGAGTCCTGAACCCGTATTTTACCGGTCTGAAAAGCGATGGAATCGATATCGAAGCTCTGATCGCGTCGAATAGAGGACCACGGTCAAATACCACTTCCTCACCTGTATAAAGATCAGCTGCAACAGCTCTGTAAGGTATCTTCAGGTCTTCGATGTTGATGTCCGGCACTATCTCCTTAAGCGCTCCAATGACCTTGTCACCTTTTACCAGGTGGTTCTTGCTGATGGAGATGTCCATAAGAGTGAAAACCTTCCATGCGTCAAGACTGAACAGCCATTCCTTTACTTCCTCAAGCTTTCCTGCGGCATAGATACCTCCGATAAGGGAGCCTATTGACGTGCCTGCAACTGAAGTTATCTCGTAACCTCTGCTGACAAGTTCCTCGATGGCTCCTATGTAAGCCCAACCTCGCGGCCCGCCGCTGGAAAGGACAAGTGAAACGTCTTTTTTCATGGCAATGATGTCAAGGCTTACAAATATAGCAAAAAAAGAACCTGACCAGGTTCTTTTTTACTAATTCATTACCGCACAATCAAAATATTCCTTGAATATTGCAAATGCCTTGTCTAGCTGCTGAGGAGTATTATGTGGAGTATTTTCAAGTTTATACTCCCATCCTAATGATTCGTACTTGTGCTTTCCGAGAGTATGGTAAGGCAGGATCTCCACTCTCTGGAGCATCTTATAGCCCTTGAAATGTTCTCCCAAGGCTCTGATGTCTTCTTCGAAATCACTTATCCCCGGAACGAGAACATAGCGTAGCCAGAAAGGCTTTCCGTTATCTTCCAGCCATTGAGCGGTCTTGAGGGTCTGAGCATTGCTGCGCCCTGTAAGGCTCTCATGTCTGGAGTCGTTGAACTGCTTGCAGTCAAGGAGAACAAGGTCTGTCTGTCTCAGGAGTTCTTCGATGTCGCTGTTCCATGTTCCTCCATTGGTGTCAAGACATATGTTTATGCCTTCCTCCTTCAGCCTTGCAAACAGCGGAAGAAGCTCCTTTGCCTGCATTGTAGGCTCTCCTCCGGAGAATGTGATACCTCCGCGCCTTCCGAAGAATGGCTTCTGGCTTACAGCCATGCTGACGATCTCCTCTGTTTCCGTCGGAGTGCCTCCTTCAAATGAAATCGTATCCGGATTGGCGCAGTAAAGGCAACGGAAAGGACAACCCTGCAGAAAAACGACGAGCCTGAGTCCCGGCCCGTCGTATGTTCCCATTGATTCGTATGAATGAACCTTAAGCATTATCTGAGTGATTCATGGAATGTTCTTGAAATCACCTCGAGCTGCTGCTCACGGCTGAGTCTGATGAAGTTTACAGCGTATCCTGAAACTCTGATAGTAAGCTGAGGGTACTTCTCAGGGTGCTCCATAGCATCTTCAAGCATCTCTCTGTTGAGAACGTTCACATTGAGGTGATGTGCTCCCTTAGTGAAATATCCGTCCATCATTGTGATGAGATTGTCGATCTTGTCTTCTTCTGTAGGACCGAGTGACTTAGGCACGATTGAGAATGTATTCGATATACCGTCCTTTGCATCGTGGTAGTCAAGCTTTGCTACAGATGAGAGTGATGCGATGGCTCCGTGAGTATCGCGTCCGTGCATAGGGTTTGCACCTGGTGCGAATGCCACTCCCTTTGCTCTTCCGTCCGGAGTCGCTCCTGTCTTCTTTCCGTACATCACGTTTGATGTGATTGTAAGGAGAGAAAGTGTAGGCTCTGCTCCCTTGTAAACCTTACGTGCGCGAAGCTCTGTGTCGAAGAGCTGGACAACATCGCGTGCGAGTACATCGACTCTGTCGTCGTCGTTACCGAACATAGGGAATTCTCCCTCGATGTCGAAGCCTTCTGTAAGTCCGTCAGCATTGCGACGTGCTGTCACCTTTGCATGCTTGATTGCTGAAAGTGAGTCAGCTACGATAGACAGACCGGCAACTCCGTATGCAAGATTGATCTTAGGGTCTGTATCAATGAACGCCATCTGTGACTTCTCATAGTCATACTTGTCGTGCATGAAATGAATGATGTTCATTGTCTCGTTGTAAACGCGGGCTACCTCATGGAGAACCTTCTTGTAGTTATCCATTACTTCGTCGAAGTCAAGAACATCGCTTGAAAGCGGCTTGATTCCCTCGACCATAAGGGTTCCTGTGTTCTCGCAGCGTCCTCCATTGATTGCAAGGAGGAGTGCCTTTGCAAGGTTTGCACGTGCTCCGAAGAACTGGATAGCCTTTCCGATAGCCTGATAAGAAACGCAGCATGCGATACCATAATCGTCGCAGCCTCTTACCTTACGCATGAGTGAGTCGTTCTCGTACTGTACTGAGCTTGTCTCGATCGAAACCTTTGCGCAGAACTCCTTGAATCCCTCAGGAAGCTGTGGATGCCAGAGTACTGTCATGTTTGGCTCCGGTGCAGGTCCGAGGTTGTAAAGAGTCTGAAGGAAACGGAATGAAGTCTTTGTAACCTTGCTCTTACCGCCTGTGAAACGTCCTCCGATAGACTCTGTGATCCATGTAGGGTCTCCTGCGAAGAGGTCGTTGTAAGAGTTCATTCTGAGGTGACGGACCATTCTGAGCTTCATTACGAACTGGTCGATAAGCTCCTGAGCGAAAGTCTCGTCTATGATATTGTTATCAAGATCATACTGGATGAAGATGTCAAGGAATGATGATACATTACCAAGCGACATCGCTGCTCCGTCCTGCTCCTTTACAGCGGCGAGGTAAGCCATGTAAAGCCACTGGACTGCCTCCTGAGCATTTGTAGCAGGTCTGCTGAGGTCGAGACCATAGTACCCACCCATGATCTTGATCTCCTGAAG
>RHMF01000970.1_pt1 | contig 23522 bp, 26 predicted proteins | sample 5365151 | NCBI WGS metagenome assembly RHMF01 (sample SAMN10266501, study PRJNA497801) | feces metagenome | isolation source: feces | host: Bos taurus | place: China: Prairie of Fairy Mountain | collected 2017-08-14 | reverse complement strand
CGAACCCCCGACCTACTGATTACAAATCAGTTGCTCTACCAACTGAGCTATACCGGCAGCTCAAACAGAACACGCTTATTATAGCCATCTAACCCTGGTTTGTCAAGCATAAATTTTGCTTTTTCTCCACAAAGTTGCCGACCGAAGAATACTTCGGTCGGCTTCTTACTTTTTATTAGAGTTTGCAATACTCAACTGCAGTCTTAGCGGCCAGGCGGGCATTGTTAAACACCAGCTGAATATTGGAAGCCAGTGAGTCGCCACCGGTGAGTTCAGACACCCTTGCCAGCAGGAAGGGGGTGGTTTCCTTGCCGTGAATGCCCTTTTCCACACTCTCGGCAATCGCTTTGTCGATAGCGGCAGTAATCACTTCCAGAGGCATTGCATACTCCTCAGGGATGGGATTTGCTACCAGCATACCGGCCGGGAAACCCAGGTCATTCTGGGTCTTGAAAGCCTTTGCCAACTCTGCAGGAGAATCCATCCGGTAGTCTACCCGGAAGCCGGAAGTACGGGTATAGAAAGCAGGCAGTTCTTCGGTTTCGTAGCCGATAACGGGTACGCCCTTGGTTTCCAGGTATTCCAGGGTCAGTCCCAGGTCCAGAATGGATTTTGCGCCGGCGCATACAACCATAACAGGGGTCTGGCCCAGTTCTTCCAGGTCAGCAGAAATATCCATAGTGGTTTCTGCGCCACGATGTACGCCGCCGATGCCGCCGGTGGCAAATACACGAATGCCGGCCATATGGGCAATAATCATTGTGGTGGTAACGGTGGTGGCGCCATCTTCTCCCCGGGCGCACAGTACAGCCAGGTCCCGGCGGGAAGCCTTGGCAATATTCAGGCCCTTCTTGCCAAAGTACTCAATTTCTTCCGGGGTCAAACCAGCCTTCAGGCGGCCGCCGATAACGGCGATGGTGGCAGGAACTGCGCCATGCTCACGCACAATGCGCTCCACTTCCAAAGCAGTCTGTACATTCTGGGGATAGGGCATACCATGAGAAATGATGGTGGATTCCAGGGCCACAACAGGCTTGCCTGCTGCCAGGGCTTCTGCAACTTCGGGCTTAATGTCTAAAAACTTATTGAGGTTCATAACGCAATTCTCCTTATGTTAAATGATTTATTTCATTCTTGCTCTTAAATTTTCGGCACACATGCCGGGGTTTATGGTTTGAGCAGATTCCATTGTGATAGCCCCCGCAGCCACTGCCGCTAAGGCAGCATCCTGCAAGTCTGCCCCTTCCAGGCAGGACCACACGATGGCCGCCATAGCACTGTCACCGCAGCCGGTGGTGTTCACCATTTCGCCGGGCAGAATAGGCTGCCACAACCGTTTCTTGGAAGAAGCAGCATAAATACCATCCTTGCCGCAGGAGATAAATACCTGCTGGACGCCCTTCCGGAGTAAAATTTCTGCCGCCTTTTCTACCTGTTCCTTTGTTTCCACCGGCACGCCAGCAAGAAGTGCCGCTTCTATCCGATTGGGCTTCAAAGTGTGGATTTTTGAAAGAATGGGCAAAAGTTTTTCTGCCTTTGTGGTAGAAACCGGGTCGCAGAAAATAGGAGCTGTGCAGTTTTCTGCCAAAAATGCCAAACTCTCTGCCGGGATATTGGCATCTGCCACCACGACCCGGGCATTTTCCAAAAGGGGCAGTTTGGAATTCAGATAAGCCGGAGTAATCCGATCGCAAATACGCATATCGGAAACCGCCAACGCCATCTCCCCTTTGGGATCTGCAATATATAAATAGGTGGAAGTAGGAGCATCCTTTAGGCGCAAAGCATGATTTATGTCAATGCCCAAATTTGCGCAGGAAACGGCAACTTCCTGACCGTGCAGGTCTTCCCCAATGGCAGTAAGCAGACGCACATCTACACCCATCAGGCTTAAATTATGGGCAATATTCCGGCCAACGCCGCCCAGGCTGACCTGGACAGAGCCGGGATTGGAGTCTGAGTCCACCAAGCGGTCAAAAGAACGGCCGCCGATATCCACATTCACACCGCCAACCACCACAGCATAGGCATTCTTTCTAAGAACATAGCCCTTGCCGGCAATGTAACCTTTCTTTTGCAGATTAGAAATGTGGACCGCCACAGAAGAACGGGTAATACCCAATTTCTCTGCCAATTCTTGCTGGGAGATCATAGGATTTTCTTCTAAAAAGCCCAATATCTGTTGCTCTCTTTGGGTCATACCCTCACCTACCATAAACTTTTGTTTATTTATAAGCATATCTTTATTTTATAGTAGCTTTTCTTATTTGTCAACAGGAAAGTTTATCCCAAGGCAGCCTCTACCAGTAAAGGCAGGTTGGCACGATAAATTTCCGGGAATTGTTCTATGGGCAAAGGGTTTTCACCCCTACCCACTTCCACTGTGTAACCGGGTCTTCGATACATTTTTATAAACCAGTCCTTATAGCCTGCAAAGGAAGAGGCGTAGGGCGTGTCTGCCAGGGTGTAGCCGCTGACCTGGGCCAATCGTTCTCCCAGTTCCCGGGCGTCGGGCACAAAGTAGTCCTCAAATTGCCAATAGATTTCCTCTCCCTGGGAGTGAAAAGCCAGCACCAGCGCCGGGTCGATAACCTGGGTATAGCCCTCCATCGCCCGGCTTTCCACCTGGTCTAAGGGCGCCCTGCCCACATAATCCCGAGGACCGGGGCGGGTAAACCCTTGCATAAATTTAATCTCCCGGGCCTGACGCCAGCCTGCAGGGAACTGCAAGTTCAAATCCACTCCCAAAAGGTTGGCTTTCCATCCGGAGGGGAAGGGTATGCCCGGATAGTTTTCACTTAAGGCCGTTGCCAAGGCATACTCCGGAGAAGCCGGATCTATGGCCCCAGTCACCAAATCCACCCCATCCGGATTCACAAGAGGCACCATATATATCGTAACTTTGTCTTTCAGTTCTCTGGCATCCCGTCCTGCAATTTTCCCCCCAGAGACAATGGCTTCCCCAAACTGCCTTGCAAAAGTCAGCAAAATCAGCGTAGTAATCCATTCGTTGCCGTGAAAGGCGGCACTGTAAATAACCTTTCTCGGGCCGTTACCAACCACCAAGGTAGTTATAGGTCGCCCAAAAGCCGTAGTAGCAAGCCGTTCACTTCGCATAAATGGATAGGTTCGAAGGAGGCTTTCAATCTCCCTTTGGGTGTTTTGGGCCGTTACCGGTTGTAAATTCCAAGAATTATCCATCATTTCACCTCCTGTTATTCTATGGCAAAGGGGTGGCTTTGGTGTTGCTTTTGCATAAGATTTGTGGTAAAATATTAAAAATGTTCAGAAAGGAGGCCGGTTATGCGAAAGGCCCTTTTATTTTTCCTTGCCACTACCCTCGTGCTCTTCCTGGCAACGGGCGTATCGGCAGACCAGATTGACCATTCCGGCCTCTATGCAACCGTAATGGAAGACGGCAGTTGCCAAGTTTCTATGACCATCACCCTTTCTATGGACAAGATGGATCCCACTATGCGTTTCCCCATTCCGGCAAACGCATCAGATGTACAACTAAACGGTTTTGGCGTAGGTACCTATTATTCCGGATCTTTCCAGTATGTAACCCTTGACAGTGTTTTAGGGGCCGAGGACACCACTGCCACCTTCACCTTAAGTTACCGGGTAGCAGATGTGGTAGACAGCACCGGTAAATTGACCCTGCCTCTGCTAAGCGGCTTCCAACTGCCCATTAACGGCTTTGATTTTACGGTTTCCTTCCCGGGAACAGTAACCAACAAACCCAGTTTCACCAGTACCTACTACCAAAGTAATATTGAAAGCAGTCTGCACTGGACAGTTGCAGGCAGTACCGTCAGCGGCCGCACCACCGCCCTTCTGAATGACTACGAAACCTTGGAAATGTCTTTGAAACTTGACGGCGGCCTGTTTTCCCACCATCATGTTGTTTTCATTGACTCCGGTGTAGACGATTGGTTGATGTGGGGATGTTTGCTCCTTGCTCTTGCATACTGGGTGCTGTTTATGCGGCTGGGCATCCCCCGGTTCCGCCGGTGCAGTCAGCCCCCTCAGGGTTACACCGCCGGACATATACGCCCCATCTTAACCCTTCGGGGACCGGATCTTTCCCTGATGGTTCTTTCCTGGGCCCAACTGGGCTATGTGCTTTTAGAGCGAAAAGGCGGTGGCAAAATCTTTATTCACCGTAAAATGGACATGGGCAACGAACGCTCTGCCTACGAACAACAACTTTTTTCTGTCCTGTTTCGCAAGCGTGACACTGTAGACACCGGCAGTCTTTCCTACGCTGTCCTCTGCGGTAAAGTAGAAAAGCAAGTTTCCGTAGCCAAAGTGCTGACCCATAAACGTAGCGGAAATCCCTTGATTTTCCAGTTCCTTTCTTTGCTTGTCAGTGTTTTTGCCGGTGTGAATGCCGGCCTTGCCTTAGGCAGTAACGCCAGTTGGCAAATTGTATTCCTTATTCTATTGGCCCTTTTGGGCCTGATATTGGGCAGCCTTATTCAAAAAAGCGCCCTGGGTATCTTCCTTTGGAAACCCGGTTCTCTTACCAAGGGGCTGCTGGCCGCCATCATATGGGTGTTCCCTTTCTTCCTCTGTGGAAAACAGTCTTTGGGCTTGAACACCGCTCTGTATCAGTTTATTGCAGGTATCCTGACCGCCTACGGCGGCCGCCGCTCCTCTGACGGCGTGGATGCACTCTCCCAGGCATTGGGGCTGCTTCTTTCTTTCCTTTTGCCGGAAAAGACTTCCTTCTCTATTGCAAAAAAGGCAGACCCAGAGTATTTCCACACCATAGCTCCTTACGCCCTCTCTTTCGGTGCAGACCGTCTGTTTGCTTATCGGTTTGGAAAGGAGCGCATTGCGGAATGTCCCTATCTTTTAGGCATTCCCGAAGCAGACCGCACGGCCTCTCAGTGGAGTCACATACTTCGCAGCACCCTGCGCAGTATGAATGCCCGTTACGAGGGTCTGAAGAAAGAGCGCCTGATAGACAGCCTCTATAACCTTCGTAAATAAGCCTTTCAGTGATGCCGTCGGCTGAGATTTCAGCCGACGGCATTTTAGTACAATTTTTCCGCTTCTTTGTTTCCAGTCCCGCTTCACGTGATTTTTGTGCAAATTTACCTGTTCTTTTTTAGCATATTTTCTTGTCAACGACTATATTTGTATGGTATACTATTTTTACATAGGACGATATTCACATTTCCGGGAGGATTTGGAATGCAAGAGAAAAGTTTTGAAGAGTATCGCCGACGCGGCACAGATGTCTTCCCTTTGGAATACTACTGCGTTGGCAAAAAGCACCCCCGCTATAATATGCCTCACCACTGGCACAGTGAAACAGAACTCATTTATGTGCAAAAGGGCCGTTTTCTTCTTTCTCTGAACGGCAAAGAATATCCTCTGGAAGAAGGAGACCTTTGCTATATCTCCGAAGGGGCTCTGCACGGCGGTATCCCTCAGGATTGTGTGTACGAGTGCCTGGTGTTCAACGCCAACACACTGCTCAAAAACACCAGTCTGGTCCGCGACTACCTGAAAGATGTGGAAAACAGCCACACCTTGATTCAACCTGTATTTACCCGGGCGCAACCGGCGATTTTGAAATGTGTCGGCCGGATGCTTGCCGCAGCCCGCTCCGCAAATCCTGGCTGGGAGCTTTTGGCGCTGGCCGGTCTTTACGATTTCTACGGCACTGTCATTCAGCAAAATTACCGGGAAGAAGCCCACGCCGATGCCACCGCCTTCCAACGCGTACGTCAAATCAAGATGGCGCTGGAATTTATTGAGCAAAATTATCAAAAACCTATTACCCTGGAGCAACTGGCCCACGTTTCCGGCCTGTCTGCCAAGTATTTCTGCCGCTATTTCCGCAACATACTCCAAAGAACTCCCATTGATTACTTAAACTACTACAGGGTAGAGCGAGCCTGCTTTCTATTGGAAGAAAACAAACTCTCTATTACCGATGTTGCCTATGCCTGCGGCTATAACGACAGCAGTTATTTCGTGCGGTGCTTCAAAAAATATAAGGGCATAACGCCCAATCAATATGCCAAATTGGGGAAGGCATTAAAAGTAGGTATATAATAAAAAGAGGATGCGTTTGCATCCTCTTCTTTGTTATTCTTTTCGGTATTTTCTGTCCTCTTCTGTGACGGGTCTGATAACCCTACAGGGATTTCCGTAGGCTACACAGTGGTCGGGAATGTCCTTGGTAACTACACTCCCTGCACCGATTACCACATCGGAGCCAATGGTCACACCGGGCAAAACAACGGTGCCACCGCCAATCCACACATCATCCCCTACGGTGATAGGCTTTGCATACTCTAAAAGAGCATTACGCATATCTTTATCAATGGGGTGGTGGGCCGTGTAAAAGCCGCAACTGGGGGCAATAAACACATTGTTGCCAAAGGTAATTTTCCCGGGATCTACAAACACGCAGTTGTTATTGGCATAGAAATTATCCCCGGCTTCAATGTTAAAGCCAAATCCGCAAAAAATATTGGGCTCCACATAGGGATTTTTGCCCAGTTTCCCAAAGAGTTTCCGCAGGATGGCCTCCCGGCCCGCCATATCGGAAGGCCGGGTATGATTATAGTCGTAGCACAGGTCTGCACAAACCAAGTGAGCTTCTTCCCGTCCCGGAAACGTCGTGTCATAGCATAGTCCTGCCTGGCACTTTTCTAATTCGGTCATCTCACAGTTCAAAGCCCATTTCCTCCGGCAGGCTGTCAAAAACAGCATCATCTGCGCCGGTACCGTGACGGAAAATCACTGCGCAGGTGGCATCGCCGCCCACAGGGAAGGGAGCATAGTGCCATGCGCCTGGAGCCCAGCTGATGCCCTTGCCCACAGGCACATAGAATGCCTGCACCCGGTCAGCCGCCACAGGCCCTGCAGGAATACCGGCAACAATCAAACCGCCGGTGAGGGGTAGCACAGTTTCGGTGGTCCGGGCATGCGCTTCGAACTTGGAAAACACATATTCTCTTTGGATGGCGGTCAGCAGATTAATGGAAACCGTTTGGGCCCCATCTACCTGGGCCTGCTTTTCATACCAGTTGTACATGCCGGCTTCCCCGCCGTATTCCCCGGCTGCTTCAATTACGTTGCCAAAAGGGGCAAAAGCCTCCTTGGTGAGCATTTGCACTTTAATCTTCTTCATGGCAATCTCCTTATACGATAGCGTCCCGGAGCCATTCCAGGGTGCAGGCGACCATATGGGCGCCGGTTTCCCGGGAGGCTTCAATAGCGCTTTGGGCAAACCATTCTTTGTTTTGGCTGCAACGGCTCAAATCCACATTTTCCGGCCAGGTGCCCATCATCAGGCTGGTCTCCCACTTGCCTGCGTGGTCAAAACCGCCGCACTTAATCTGTGCATCTGCGCCGATAAGAGGAATGACCTTAATGTAGGAGAAAGGATCATCGCCGGTGCCCATATCTTCATAATAGGTAGCGTAGTCGTCGCTGCCCCACCAGCCCTTACCCAGGGTATCTTCCATATACTCCATCGTTACCTTCTTGGCGGCCTTGTGGCAAGCAATGGTCATAGGCATCAGACCTGCGCCCTCGGTCTGGTGGTGAGGAACCAGATAAATATTCTTTACGCCGCCGTAAATCATAGACTTCAGAATGCAGTACAGATAATTTACATAGGCATCTTCATCCACGTGAACGTGATCCGGCTTAGGGCCGCAAACGGCATAGGAAGCAACACCGTACCAAATAGGAGGGCAAACCACAATTTCTTTTTCCTTTTCCAGTTCCCGCAGGCAGCCGGTAATAACCATCGTATCCGTACCGCAGGAGGCGTGGCAAGCATGATATTCAATGGTGCCAATAGGAATGACGAAAGGCACTTTTCTTGCTACAGCGTCTTCAATTTGGTCGTGGAACATATTAATAAGTTGCATAATAACACTCCCTTTTTATGAAATCCCTGCGAAGGAGACTCCGCAGGGATTGTTATCGTTATCAGAACAGGATTTCGGGGCAAACTTCGGGGATTTCGGGGCTGAGCAGTTCGTAGCCGCCTTCCTTAACAGCAATACCCTTTTCCCAACGAACGCCGAAGGTGTCGCCGGAAATGTAGGTATCTACCTGGTAGCACATATTAGGCTGCAGGATGTAGTCGGAGCTGGTTTCACACCAGGGGGCTTCTACCTCAATGATGCCGGTGCCGTGAAGAGGACCGTACACATAGTTCTTCTCATAGCCGTTTTCAACAAACAGCTGATAGAAGCGCTTTGCGATATCGCAAGCTTCTACGCCAGCCTTTACCTGCTTTTCGGTCCATGCGTGGGCCTGGCGGCAGAACTGTACGATGTCACGGCGCTGGCCTTCCAGCTTACCCAGGCAGATGGGGTAGCCGATTGCAGCAGAGTAGCCGTCAATCTTGGCAGACAGGTTCAGCTGAACGATGTCGCCCTTCTGGAATTCACGGTAGGAAGAACGGGAAATGGCATGACGGGTGGAAGCCTCGGAGAATACGTACATAGGCAGGCCTTCGTACTCAGCACCGTTTTCATAAACAACGCGCTGGGCAACGCCAACCATCTGCAGTTCGGTCATGCCGGGACGAATTTCCTTCATAACCTGCTGGGTAGCCAGGTCAGCAATCCGGTAGCCTTCACGCAGACAAGCCAATTCGTTTTCAGACTTGATCTTACGCAGTTCCACCATAATCTTGCCGGCATCAACCAGTTCAGCCTTGGGGAATGCATCCCGGATGGCATTGTAGATGGTGACGGAAGTATCCAGGAAGGAAGCAATACCGATGCGCAGATGCTCACCGGAAACACCGATAGCCTTGAATACATCGTGGAAGGTATCGGGCTTCAGTTCAGGATAGGCAGGGTCAGCGCCTTCACGGTAGGCAGTCAGAACGAAGGTCTTGTCCAGCTTATTGCGGTCAGCACCGAAAACAGCAGACTCGGGGCCTACCATCAGAGCAGCATCGCCGTTTGCAGCGATGGCAACACCGGCACGCTCAAACAAGGGCCAGAAGCCAGAGAAGTAACGGGGGTTTGCATAGTCAGCCTCGTTGCCGTTCACAATCAGAACGTCCAGCTTTTCCCGGCGCAGGATTGCAGCACAGCGCTGTACTCTTTCCTTGTACTCATAATCGGGGATACAAATTCTTGCCATAATAATTTCTCCTTATATGTAAATTTTTAATTATTCGCAATAACCGGCGGTGGTGTAGAATGCCACCGTTCTGGGTTCTGCCCGGCCATACTGTGCAACCACAGGCACACTGCTTTCCAGCATAATGGCATACTGCTGCTCAAACTCTGCGGTAAACTTTCCAAAATCCTTTTCTTCGTTGGTCCGCAGGCAACGAACGCGGCGGGCAGCCACCTCTGTGCAGAAGCTGACAGGCTCCTTATCGGGGTAGAACAGGGTGATCTTGATCTTTGCGTCCTCATCGCAGGTGTTGGTGATAATGATGGATTCATGACCGGGAATCAGATTTACACCAACGGGGGGCAATTCCGCATCCGGGAAAATCCAAACTTTTTTGCCGTAACCCATATTGCATTCTCCTTACTCGTAGTGAAAAATTTGTTCCATATCCTGATAAAACTCGCTGTCCGGCCCCATCGCAAACCTGTCAAAACAGGGATGGGTGTGGGTCCACCACTTCTGAGTGATGGGATCCTGGGCCATTTTTTCCATATCTGCATCATAGTCCTGGCCCACGTATTCAAAGTAGGCAAATACCGTTTCTTCCCGCAGAAAGATAGAATAGTTGCGCAGATTGCAATCCGTAATGGTCTGCAGCACTTCCGGCCAAGCCTGGGCATGAAGGGCCCGATAGGTTACCACCATATCCGGTTTTAGTTTTCCCACTTGTCCGAAGATAACCTTTTTCATACCATTTCCTCTTCTGCCGGCACTGCAAATGGCCAACCCACAGAATTATCCAATATATGGACTATATTCATTATACAGGTGTTTTCCTTCCTTGTCTTGTAAAATCATAGCCTAAAACAGGATTATATTCACTTCTTGGCCTGGAAAATGTACTTTTTGGCACTTGCTTGTTATTATTATGCGTGATACAATCAGCGCAATCTGAAAAAAAGGCACCGGTCACCACAGTATAATTTTCCATAAGGGCCAGTACTATGCTGTCTATCATGGCAGAAGTATCCGGCCCGACGACCTGCCCGGTGACCGCCGCACCGCCCGTATTTGCCGACTGACCGTAAAAGACGGTGTTATCACAGCCCATCAATTTGAAAACAGCCTATAAAAAGTTCCGGCAAGGTATTTCTGCCGAAACTTTTCTGTTTGCCTTTTGCAGCAGCTTATGTTACCATAGTATCAGCGACCTAAGCAGGCATAATAATAGGCCTTTTCAAAGTTCCTGAGTTCTTTATAGCAAGCTTCCAACCGGTCGTACAACGGCATACCGGACTCTTCGTAGCACTGGGCCGCTCTTTCGAATTCTCCCAATCCAAAATAGGCTTCTCCCCGCAAGAAGCAGCATCTGTGCGTAGGATTTCCAATCAATTTTAAGTAGGCAAGGGCCAAGGCCCATTCACCCTCCTGAACAGCACTTTCTGCCCGCATTTGCAGCAGCAGACTGTCATCAGGTAACTGCCTGCGGTAACTGCCTGCAAAGTTGTTCTGCCTGGGAGGGGTCTATTTCATAGGCCAAGAGCAAGGCATCTACTTTTGGGAAATAGGGTGTCTTTTTCCCTGCTTCCACCGCTTTTTCCCAAAGGCTTTGCGCATAGGCGGTTTTCCCTTCCTGCAGCGCCTGCCGGGAAAGGGCCAGATAGGCATTACTTTCCAAAAAGTACCGCTCCCGGTCAAATACCGGGTCGGGAGCAATATAGTCCTTTAGAATGCTTTCCACCTGTTCCGGCTTTGCCTGGCGCAAAGAGTGCATCAGCTTTTCGTTGCAGGATGCCCCTTCTTCCAGGAAGTAGCCCACAGTTTTATGCAGGCGGGCAGCCAAAATCCGCAATGTGTCCATAGACGGTCTTGCAGAGCCGTTTTCAATTTGGGAGAGCATATTCCGGGTAACGACCCCTTCGCACAAAGCCCTTTGGGAAAGGCCTGCTTCCAGCCGTGCAGCCCGAATTTTTTGACCCAGTTCCATTTTTGCCCCTCCGGTAATTTATATTTACCCCATCTTATCATATTTTTCGCCTTATGTACAGGCAGAAAGGGTGTTTTTATGAGAATTTATCCCAAAACCCTAAAGCAAGAAGCGGTACAAAGAGTAGACCGTCTAACCTGCAATCCCCGCAAGATCCTTTTAATCTACGCAGCAGTTACCTTCGGTGTTTCTTTGGTGGCAGCATTGATGAACCTGTTCCTGAACGGCCAGATCGCCCAAACCGGAGGTCTGGAAGGGCTGGAAGTAAAAACCCTGTGGGAAACCACCGCCACCGTTTCCGAACTGGCTATAACCTTTCTGTCCCCCCTTTGGAGTTTGGGCCTTGTTTCTGTTGTGCTGGGCTTTGCCCGGGGCAAGGATGCCCAGCCAAAGGATCTGACTTCCGGCTTCAGCCGGTTTGCTGCAGGTCTTGGGCTTCACTTTCTGACCATTTTGCTTTACATCCTGGCCTGCTTTATCGTGGTCTATATCGGTACGACCCTGATGGGCTTTTTGGCAGATACGAACCGCTTGAATACCATTTTGGCACCTTTCTTACCAATGATTGAAGAAACCCCCGACATCATTCAGGATCCTGCCTTCCTGAAGTCCCTTCCCTGGCAGGCGCTTCTTTCCTGCCTGTGGCTGCCTATCTTAGTGATTTTCCTTCTTTCTGCAGTGGCAGTGCTCTTCGTTAGTTACCGCCTGCGGCTTGCCCGGTATTATCTGATGGATGGCATTGGAACGGGCCCCATGCAGGCTGTGCGAAAGAGTTTCTCCGCTATGAAGGGCAATGTGTTTGCCTTCATCCGTCTGGATCTTAGCTACTGGTGGTACTACGGCTTAATGATCCTCTTTGGCACCAGTTCTCTGGCAATTCTTATTCCCTTCCTGCTGGGTATTCCCCAAATGAGTGATTTGGCCGCCATCGGTATTCAGTTCCTGTCTTCCATCGCTCTGTGCGCGCTTTACTGGTGGAAAGGCGCCCAAGTGGAAACCACCTTCGCCCTGGCCTACGAAAATTTGAAAATCAAAACCCTCTAACGGCAACAAAAGACGGCTGCAACGCAGCCGTCTTTTGTTTATTTGCTTTCGTTTAGTAAATCCTGCAAAGTGATGCTTTCAAAGAAGCCGTCGATCATACTGTCCAGCCGATCCCACATCGGTTTTGTTTGACAGCAGGTGCTGCGATTGCAGGCCACCGGTCCCTGGGCAGTACAACTAACCGCCGCCAAAGAACCTTCCGTCAGTTTTAGAATTGCGCCCACCGTATAGTCCTTGGCAGGGCGATTAAGCCGGTAGCCGCCGCCTTTGCCGTGTACCGCATCCACAAAGCCGGCTTTGGAAAGAACCGTCATAATGGATTCCAGATACTTTTGGGAGATGCCCTCTGTCTCCGCAATTTCTTTTAATGGGATGTAGCATTCCCTGTCAGCCATAGCCAGGCCCACCATCACCCGCAGGGCATATCTTCCTTTAGTAGATACAATCATAACTTAGTGGCAGTGACCGCAGTTTTCGCAGTCGGGGAAGAGTTTTTTGTCGTAAGGGATGCCGTTGCGGTCATAGTAGTCCTTCAGAGCAGACTTAATGGCTTCTTCTGCCAGCACAGAGCAGTGGAGTTTATGGGCAGGCAGACCATCCAGGGCCTCTGCTACTGCCTTATTGGTCAGGTTCATAGCCTCGGAAATGGGCTTTCCCTTAATCATCTCGGTAGCCATAGAGGAAGAAGCGATGGCAGAGCCACAGCCGAAGGTCTCAAACTTCACATCCACAATGATGTCGTTTTCAATTTTCAGGTAAATTTTCATAATATCGCCGCACTTGGCGTTGCCCACTTCACCCACGCCGTCCGCATTTTCAATAATGCCCACATTCCGGGGATTGGTGAAATGATCCATAACAATTTCGCTGTATAAAGCCATACTTTATCTCCTTATCTCATTACAAAATGTATTCTCTCTTACCGGTTTGCAAATCGCGCCATACCGGGGACATATTCCGAAGAAGGCTGACCACCTGGGGAATAACCTGGAGAATATGCTCCATTTCTTCCATCGTATTCTCATGGCACAAAGACAGCCGCAAAGAGCCGTGAGCCACATCATGCACCCGGCCAATGGCCAGCAGCACGTGGCTGGGATCCAAAGACCCGGAAGTGCAGGCAGAACCGGAAGATGCATACACACCCTTTGCATCCAGCAAAAGCAGCAGGCTCTCGCCTTCAATGCCCTCAAAACAAAAACTGACTACGCCCGGTAAGCGATTTTCCTGGTCGCCGTTTAATGCGCAATGGGGGATTTGAGAAAGGCCTTCTATCAGTCTGCTGCGCAGGGAAAGCACCTTTTGGGTGTTTTCTTCCAAGTGGTCGCAGGCATCCTGCAAAGCCGCCGCCATACCGCAGATGGCAGGCAGATTTTCTGTGCCGGCCCGTTTGCTCCGTTCCTGGGCGCCTCCTTCTATTAGGTTGCGCAGCATAAGGCCCCGACGGACATACAGAGCGCCCACACCCCGGGGACCGTGAAATTTGTGGGCAGAAAGGGAAAGCATATCAATGTTTTCTTCTTTTACATTGATTTTCAGATGGCCAACTGCCTGCACCGCATCCGTGTGGAATACCACACCGGTTTCCTTGCAAATGGCGCCGATTTCCTTGATGGGAAGAACAGAGCCGATTTCGTTGTTGGCGTACATGCAAGTCACCAGGCAGGTATCGGGCCGGATGGCATTTTTTACCTGCTCTGCCTTGATGTTGTGGCCTTCTTTTACATCCAGCAAGGTCACTTCAAAGCCCTCTTTTTGGAGTTTCTTCAAAGTATGCAAAACTGCGTGATGCTCAAAGGCAGTGGAAATAATATGCTTTTTGCCTTTCTGGGCTCCATTGTAGGCCGCAGACAAAATAGCCTGGTTATCCGCCTCCGTACCGCCGGAAGTGAAATAAATCTCTCTGGGCTCGCAGCCCAGGCAATCGGCAACCGTCTTTCTTGCCTTTTCCAGGGCCTCTTTTGCTTCTTGGCCAGGCGTATGCAAGCTGGAAGGATTGCCATAAATATCGATAAAACAGGGAAGCATTGCCTTTAGCGCATGCTCGCTTATTTTGGTTGTCGCCGCGTTATCTACATATACTTTCATAGGGAAAACCTCATTTATTAGTTTGCATCCATAAGATACCATTTTTTACCTACCTTGTCAATAGGTAAATAGCCAATTTCAGTATGCATTTTTTCTTTTGCTTTATTCTTCTTTTTTGAACCAATATTTTCCAGTTTCTTCACCTTTTGCAAGGGTTACAGTTGTCACGGCGTGGCATATTAAAAGGGCGAAGAAAGGATGGGGCGGAAAATGAAAAAACTCACAATTTGTTTATTTACTTTATTACTGCTTTTTTGCCTGCCCCTTGGGGCATTGGCAGAAAGTTATCTGGTGCCGGGCGGACAACTTTTGGGCATCACTGTAGAAGACGGCAGTTTTGTGGTTGCAGGCTTTGACAGCCGCTACGGGCAGGCTGCCCAGGAAAGCGGACTTTGTGTAGGAGATAAACTTCTCAAAATCAACGGAAAGACCCTTTCAAATTTGAAAGACTTGACCGATACCTTAAATCGGGCAGACGGAAAAATCACCCTCACCATTCAACGGGAAAGCCAGGAGCAGGAAATTTCCTTTCTCCCCCAAATTACTCCCGAGGGCCCTCGCCTGGGCGTTTATCTCAAAGAAGGCATCAGTGGAGTTGGCACTTTAACCTATTATAACCCCCAGGACAGTTCTTTTGGGGCTTTGGGTCACGGGGTTAGCAATCCCAGCGGTGGTCTTGCCCAAATTTCCGGCGGCACCGTGTTTAACGGCTGTGTGCTTTCTGTCCGGAAAGGAAAAGCAGGAAATCCCGGACAGCTGATGGGCTGCGTCACCGACCCCCAGGAAAAAGGCACTATTACAAAAAACACCCCCTATGGGGTCTTTGGCAAACTAAACGGTTTTGAAAAAAGCCGTGCTTTGGAGGTGGGAACTTCCAAGGATGTAAAACCCGGAAAAGCCACCATCCGCTGCACCGTCACCGGCTGCGTGGTGGGAGAATATGAAGTGGAGATCGTAAAGGTCTACGGAAATAAGCAGCAAAGCGGGCGAAATATGCTGGTGAAAATCACTGACCCTGCGCTGCTTTCTGCCACCGGCGGCATCGTTCAGGGAATGTCCGGCAGTCCCATCATCCAGGACGGAAAACTGGTAGGCGCCGTTACCCATGTCCTGGTCAACGACCCCACCATGGGCTACGGCATTTTCATTGAGAATATGCTTGAAGCTGCAGAATAAAAGAATGCCAGGAGCAGATTGCTCCTGGCATATTTTTGCTGTGGTCTGAAATCATCAGCTCAGCTTTGTTTTCAGCGTAAGGATATCGTCTTCGGACATACCTGCATCCAACAAATATTTTGTTGCTGCGGATTCCAGATCAACCTGTGTCAGCTCTTCATAAGAGTTTACACCGGTTACATGGTACAACATCGGATACAAATTAGTATTGAGGACGACCTCATATCTTTCGGGCTCGGTTTCCTGGGCAATGCCGTAGTAATTATAGAAACTGAGCATATAATCATCAACGATTTCCTGAAGGTCTGCGCCCATCAGAGCCCCCAGCAGCATGGCTGTGAAGCCAGCTCTGTCCTTGCCCTCTGTGCAGTGAATGCTGTATGGCGAATCATTTTGAGCAAGGAAGATAAGTCCATCTGCCACGGAGGCTGCAAACGCATCCGAGTAAAAGTTCGCATTCATGTCCAGTGCAATGACTTTACCATCTTCATAGAGTCCCAGGTAATACTCAGAACTAAAATCCTCTGTAGCGATATATTCCGCAATGTCCTCGTCAGAATCTGCAAGATTCACAACGGTGCGGACACCCACGTCTTCGAGGAAAGCGTTTGCGTAACTGGCACGGCCATGCGCATTATTGATCGGGGAGGCGCTTCTGTACAACTTGCCGTCGCCGATAGAACCTGTCGTCACAGCGCGGAAATTGGCAAACATAACATCGTCACTATAGTCTGCCCGGTCGTTGCTGTACTTCAAAGCGCAGAGCTCCTGATAGGCCAGCATCCCTGCCTTTTTTGCCATAGAAATCTCAACGGTATCGCCAAGGGTAATGCCTGTTTCTTGGGAAAGGTCACCGTAGTTGATGCATACCGCTATATTTTTTTCCGGAGCAAGTCCGCGGAGCATAACACTGCCGGGATTGGAATAGTATCCGTCGTAAAAGGGTATTTCCGATTCAAAGGAACCGAATTTCACACTGACAACGTCACCAAATTCGTATCCATGACCAATAAAATCGGCTGTAGTGATATCCAGTACGGCATGGCCGTATTTTTCAATTTCAATAACAGTGGCTTGAATCGACTTTGCTTCGCCGGTAGAATTCTCTGCCGGAGCGCAGGCATTCAGGCCAAGAAGCATGACACATACAACGAGAATGGAAATATGTTTTCTCATAAGTTTACGCATTTGATCATCCTTCCTTTCGAAGTGAATATAGAAAAAACCGGGTTTGCTTATGCTTAAGATTACTATAACAGAACAGTCAGCATAATGCAAGCTTGGAGGGAAGTTTCATTTAAAAAACAGACAGGAACGCGTTTTTCTTAGTGACAATCACCCGCGTCCGACTCGCCGATTATTCAAGACGGCAAGCTGGTGGGTGTCGTCACCCATGTCCTCGTAAACGACCCAACCATGGGCTACGGCATCTTTATCGAAAATATGCTGGACGCAGCAGCCTAAGGCCTCCCTTGTGCCGCCCGGTTTTTGTTGCAATTTTGTCATGATGTGTTATGATGGTAAAATAATCCGGCAGGAGGATCTTCCATGCTCTTTTTATGTCTTGCTATTTTAAGCAGCTCCGCTATCTCTGTGCTGATGCGCTTCAGCGCCGGGAAAATAAGCGCCAAGCTGAGTATGCTTTCCTTCAACTATCTAATCTGCGCTTTCCTGGGCGCTGCTTACGCAGGCTTTGATCTGCTGCGCCCGGATATTTCCGGCTTTCCCCTTACTGTGGCTTTAGGCTTTATCAGCGGCATCTTTTACCTTGGAGGCTTTGTTCTTTTTCAATGGAACACCGCCAAAAACGGCATTGTGCTCAGCTCTGTTTTTATGAAACTGGGTCTATTGGTGCCTATGGTTCTTTCGGTGGTGCTATTCCACGAGTTGCCAACAGCCAATCAGATCTTAGGCTTTTGCATTGCCATTGTTGCCATTGTACTTATCAATTTCAGCGGCAGCAATGTAGGCGGCCGCTTCCGCTGGCAGCTGCTTGCCATGCTTATCCTGTGCGGCGGCTCCGATGCCATGTCCAAGGTCTTTAAGGTTTTCGGGCCGGAAGCGCTGTCCAACCAGTTTTTGTTTTACACCTTTGCCTTTGCGCTTTTGCTGTGCGTGGGCTTGGTGCTATATAAAAAGGAACGGCCGGGCATCCGGGAACTTCTCTTTGGCGCAGCCATCGGTATTCCCAATTTCTTCTCCGCAAAATTTCTCCTTCTTTCTTTGCAGGATCTGCCGGCAGTGGTGGTATTCCCCAGCTTCAGCATTGCCACCATGCTGGTGGCCACCCTTACAGGCGTACTCTTCTTTAAGGAGCGGCTGAGAAAGCCGCAATGGCTGGCTCTAATTGCCATTCTTGTAGCGTTGCTACTGCTAAATATCTGAACAATTGGCAAAATGGGAACGGCTTATGCTGTTCCCTTTTTTGCAAAGTGTACTTGGCAGATATGCTACGCACCGAATGTAACAGTCGCTCTACAAAAAGTGAGAATGCTTTGAAGCGCAGAATTGAGAAAAAACCGGAAAACAAGAAGTTTCCGGCAGGAGAAATTTGCCGTCCGTATTTATTATTTTTTCCTTGCATTGCACAACAGCTGATGTTATAGTTAACTTGAAAGTAGCGCTTTTTATCACCGCAAAATCCATAAATAGAAGGGAGTATCTTTGGATGTATAAGCTTATTTCTGGCATCTTGACAATGGCAATCGTTTTGGGGTTGCTCTCCGGGTGCCATATGGGGCAAGAAACCACCCGTCCTGAAGAAACACCTGTCAATGAAAGTCTCTCTGTCCCCGCAACCAATCCACCAGTTACTGCGCCCCCAACCACGGCGCCATCCACAACGGAGCCGCCTGCTACAACTCCGCCCGTCACCGATCCCCCGACAACAAAGCCACCCGCTACGACTCCGCCTGTCACCAATCCCCCGACAACAGAGCCACCCGCTACGACTCCGCCTGCCACCGATCCCCCGACAACAGAGCCGCCCGCTACGACTCCACCTGTCACCGATCCCCCGACAACAGAGCCGCCCGCTACGACTCCACCTGTCACCGATCCCCCGACAACAGAGCCGCCTTCAGCGGGCAGTGAAGTCATTGCCGGTGGAAAATGGCAAGGTGGCCCAGCAAGCTGGCAAGTTACCAAAGACGGTGTTCTTACGATTACCGGAACTTATCATATCTCCTCCACAGGTTCTACTTACATCTGGAAAGAATACGCAGATATAATAACGACCATCATCATTAAAGATGGTCCTATAAGCATTCCGCAAAATGCCTTTAGCAATATGGAAAAAGTTACCACGGTAGAAATCGGCAGCACCATTGAGACTATTGATCATCACGCATTTTTCGGTTGTACCAATCTGCGGTCGGTTTCTCTTCCCAAAAGCTTAAAGGCCCTTGGCGAACGAGTATTTGCGGAATGCCCCAGCCTGGCATCCGTTACCTTCCATCCAAGTTGCCCTTTAACTGATATCCCCCAGTATGCCTTTTATCGCTCTGGAATCCGCTCCTTTGTTTCGCACCCCAACCTCCGTACTATCCAGGCTTACGCTTTCAAAGAATGCACAAAGCTAGAGTCTGTTCGTCTGGCTGACGGCGTGCAAAAAGCAAAATCGCACGCTTTCCAAGGTTGTAGTAACTTAAAGAACATATATATCGGCGAATCCATAGAAAATATTAGCGCTTATGTTTTCTCTGATTGCAAAGCCATTACTACTATGGAGATTTATTCTCCTGCATTTAGAGAGTTTAATGATCTGCCAAACCTCACAACGCTCGTGCTGGGTGGAAAAAGAACAGCTTCCGGCCGTTTCTCTCGATGCCCCGCCTTGAAGAGTGTAACCATTCTTTCCCCTCTTACCGAAATCAGCGACAGCGCCTTTGAGGGTTCTTCGCTTACCTCCATAACTATTCCAAGCACCGTTGTAAGAATAGGCTATAGTGCATTTCGTCGTACAAAGCTTAACAAAGTCACAATTCCTGCATCTGTTACCGATATTGGATTGGCGGCTTTTTTGGAAAGTGACCTGAAGGAGATTGTTTTCAAAGGCAACTTCCCTGCCATAGTTAATGGGGGCGCCTTTTCAGATGCTAACGCAACGGCTTATTACCCTGCAAATAACGAAACATGGACAGAATCAGCTCGCAGCAGCATTGAGGGGTCACTCACGTGGGTCCCCAACTAAAAACTTCACAAATGCCGCTCTGGTGGAACGGGTTACTTTATTGTTGCCCTTAAAATACGGGTGACTCCACCATCTGTATTTTTCTGCGATATGATATAAGAAAAGGTGGCCTATTCATGACTGTTTCTGAAGCTGTAAGGCAAAGGCGGACTGTCCGTGCCTTTGAAAACCGGCCTGTTGACCGGGAAGTGCTGTTGCACATTTGCGATGATGCCCGGCTTTATGCCTGCTCTGCCAATCTGCAGCCCATTCGGTTTAAGATCATTTCCGAACCGGCACAGAGCGAAGCGCTTTATCCTCTCATCCGGTTGGCAGGTTATATTCCCGGTTATACTTTAACAAAGGCACAAGAGCCGCCTGCCTATATTCTCATCGCCACCGAGAACACCGATGCCAGCCGCTGGCAGTTTGAAGCCGGTGCGGTTTGCACAAGTATTATGCTCCTTGCCAAAGAACATAACTTGGAAACCTGCTGCATCGGCAATTTTGACCGCAAAAAGACTGCTACCCTTCTGGATATTGACACATCCCGTTATAGTCTTCTGTACTTGATCGCCATTGGCCCCAGCAGCCAGAAAAACGACGTTTGCCCGGTGACAAACGGCATCAAATACACCTATGCCGACGGCACCTTCATCGTTCCTAAATACGACCTGTCTGAAATTTTACTATAAAGTATCCCCCGCAGCAGCCGCTGCGGGGGTCTTCTTACATATTGTCTAAAATTTGGCGGATCTGGGCTACTTGAGCAGGGTCGACTGCTTCGTAGCGCTCCGGGTTTTCGTCCTGCCGGTAGGCATAGGAAACGGCATTTCCCATAACTGTATGGTCTTCCAGGAAACCTGCGCAGGCGGTGTGGATTTCTTTTGCACCCGTAGCCTTAAGGAGCATTTCCACATTCCCTGCCCGGATGCCCCCGCCCAGCAAAATCGTAATGTCTTTTCCATAGGTCTTAATGAGGTGGGCCAAGTGGTCTGCCCGGTCAAGGGCGGCCTTGCCGCCGCCGCTGGTCAGCACCCGGTCCACACCGACGGCAATCAGTTCTTTGATGGCCTGCTCCTGGTCTTCTATGCAGTCGAAAGCCTTGTGGAAAATAGCTTCCTTGCCATAGCGGTGAGCAAGGTCCGTGAGCGCTTTGGTCTTTTCCACATCTACCCGTTTATCCGGGGTCAAAAAGCCAAACACGATGCCGTCCACCCCCTCCTGCAGGAGGATTTCTCCATCTGAAAGCATAGTAAGATATTCTTCTTCCGTGTAGCAAAAGCCGCCGCCCCGGGGGCGCACCATTGCCACCACAGGCAGGCTGCAGGACTGCTTGGCAAGGCGCACCACGCCCAGAGAGGGCGTCAAGCCGCCCAAATAGAAGGCGCTGTTCAGTTCCAACCGGTCTGCCCCGGCCTTCGCCGCCGCCTGTACATCATATAAGGTGGCACAGCAAATTTCCAATACTGTTTTCATAGCCATACTCCTTTTGGTGAAACATCACCTACATCTGACGAACTCTAAAGGCCCCCTTGCCTAAAGGGGGCTGGCAAAACCACAGGTTTTGACTGGGGGATACTCAGCGGCAAAGCAATTCCCTCACAACCATGTCTATATATTCACACACGCCACTAAAATTTTGGTTTACAGCATTATTCGGCACACGAAGAACCGTCAAGTTTCTTTCTTCTATCCGCTCGGTTCTGATTCTGTCCTTCAAAAGCCCTTTTTCTTCATAATGCTGGGATCCGTCTAATTCAATCACCAATTTTGCTTCGTGACAGTAGAAATCCACAATATACCGATCTATTACCTTCTGCCTTAAAAACCGAACCGGATATGTTCTCAAAAAATCATACCACAAGTGTCGTTCTTCTTTGGTCATACTCTTTCGCAAATTCCTTGCATTTGCTGTCAAAGCAGAATTATGCTTTCGTTCCATACGATTGCTCCTTATGGGCTTATATCCCTCAGTCATATTGCCTAATATCGGCAATATGCCAGCTCCCTTTAGGCAAGGGAGCCTTTGTTGCGCTGCTCTATCTTTGGTGCTTTTCTTCATCATATATCCACCAGTAGCAAAAAGCAAGAAAAACATCCCGGCTCATGCGAGCCGGGATGATATGTTAGGCGCAATAATTGCGTTATCGCACATAGTAAGGATTAGGCTTGCACAGCAAATTGATGCAGTCAATGAACCAGCCAATGCCAAACAAACCAGCAGTAAACAAATACAAAATACCTGTGCCTGCTTTTCCTTCATAGAATTTATGGGCGCCAAAAAAGCCCAAGAAAAGGCAAAGGAAGAAAGCAACCCATTTGTTTCTTAAACGAACACCAAATGCAGCCGCATTCGCATTCACATTTGCGTTTGTGTTCGTATTAGCATTGTTTATCACAATACTGGGCTGCTCCGTATGCTTAATCTCCTCGACCTGGCAGCCACAGCTGGGGCAAATTACAGCCTCTTCTAAAATCTTTGTTCCACAGCGTTTGCAGAATTTTGTGTGCTGATGCTCTGCAACGGGCGTGCTTTGTGCAGTATTCTCCATTCTCTTCTCCTCTTTCGCTTATATGTTAACCGATATTGGTTAATATGATTATATACCATATTCGGTTATTATGTCAAGTACAAAGGAAGTGTTTGATATGATTTCCTACGAAAAACTTTGGCATACAATGAAGCGGAAAGGCATCACCCAGTATGCCCTGATCAAGCAGTACGGTATCAGCCCCGGACAGATCACCCGTTTGAAAAGAAATGAAAGTGTCAGCACCCATACTATTGACACATTTTGCCGCATCCTACAATGCGATGTAGGCGAAATTATGGAGCATATTCCAGAAGACTAATCTTTATTCTCATATTCATCAAAAAACATCCCGGCTCGTGCAGAGCCGGGATGTTATGGGTTATAGGATTACTTCAAAGCTTCTTCCACAGCAACAGCAACGCTAACGGTCATGCCGACCATGGGGTTGTTACCTGCGCCCAGGAAGCCCATCATCTCCACGTGAGCGGGCACGGAGGAAGAGCCAGCGAACTGGGCATCACCGTGCATACGGCCCATCGTATCGGTCAGGCCATAGGAAGCGGGACCTGCAGCCATGTTATCGGGGTGCAGAGTACGGCCGGTGCCACCGCCGGAGGCAACGGAGAAGTACTTCTTGCCCTGCTCGATGCATTCCTTCTTATAGGTGCCTGCAACGGGGTGCTGGAAGCGGGTGGGATTGGTGGAGTTACCGGTGATGGAAACGTCAACACCTTCGTGGTGCATGATAGCAACACCTTCACGGACATCGTCACAGCCGTAGCAGTTAACCGCAGCGCGCTCGCCGGTGGAGTAAGGAATCTTCTTGACGATCTTCAGTTCGCCGGTGTAGTAGTCAAACTGGCTCTGCACATAGGTAAAGCCGTTGATACGGGAGATGATCTGTGCAGCATCCTTGCCCAGGCCGTTCAGGATAACACGCAGGGGTTCCTTACGAGCCTTATTGGCAGAGCGGGCGATACCGATAGCGCCTTCTGCAGCAGCGAAGGATTCGTGGCCAGCCAGGAAAGCGAAGCACTTGGTCTCGTCGCGCAGCAGCATAGCGCCCAGGTTGCCGTGACCCAGGCCGACCTTACGGTCTTCCGCAACGGAGCCGGGGATGCAGAATGCCTGCAGACCGATGCCGATGGCTTCGGCTGCTTCAGCGGCGTTCTTAACGCCCTTCTTGATAGCAATGGCAGCACCTACGCAGTAAGCCCAAGCCACGTCTTCGAAAGCGATGGGCTGAATGCCCTTGGTGATTTCGTAGGGGTCGAAGCCCTTTGCCTTGCAGATCTCGCGGCACTCTTCCACAGAAGCAAGACCGTACTGAGCGAGGACACCGTTAATTTTGTCGATTTTTCTTTCGTAACCTTCAAACAAAGCCATTGTCTTGTCCTCCTCT
>RHMF01000298.1_pt1 | contig 23558 bp, 18 predicted proteins | sample 5365151 | NCBI WGS metagenome assembly RHMF01 (sample SAMN10266501, study PRJNA497801) | feces metagenome | isolation source: feces | host: Bos taurus | place: China: Prairie of Fairy Mountain | collected 2017-08-14 | reverse complement strand
ATTTTCCATAAGCCACTTAAACTGTGCTGTATTTTCAAATGAACTTGATAGTGAGAAATTGCCTTTTTCAAGGATATCGAAGCCCAAGCCGGTGTTATGCTCACTTGTACCTGAAAATGTACGGGAGTAATTTGCCTTGTTAATGGCTTCTGCTTCCGAATAGCCCTGACTCATATATGAATTAACTGAACGGGTGAAAAGTTTGTCCTGAAGATGAATACTTCTGTAAGCGGAAACAAGCTGAAGAGGAACACCTGCTTCACTTGCTGCTGCGAACATATCCTTTAATGGCTGATAAGCAGCCTTATCAACTGCTTTTACTGTGTTGTGCTCCTCGCAGTTAAGATACATTGCATCAACATACTGTCCGTTTGACCAATAAACCAAATCCCACTCAAAATCCTCAGGTAATTCATACTGACGATTTAAAAGCATAAGATTTCTTCCGTGCTTGAAGATGTCAGCAGGTACTGCGTCGGGTGAACGATATTTGACTGTATCATAGAATGAGCCTGTAAGAGGTTTCGTTGTAATAACGATTGTTTCCTGCTCTTTAGTCGTACTATTTGTTGTGGTTTCTTTTGCTGTTGTTTCCGTGCTTGTTTCACTTGCTTCTGTTTCAGCGGTATCTTCCGTTATCCTTTCGGTAGATGTATTGTCAGTCGTTTTCTGAATTTCAGAGCTTCCTGTTTCTGGAGAAACGGGAGCATCCCTGTCGGAATCGGATGAAATACCAATGAAAAGAATTATAAAAATTATAAGACAGGCTATGACAACTCTGACAGTGAATTGTTGTTTTTTTCTTTTTGAAGCAGTACGCTTTTTCTTCTGAGCCATAACATAACCTCCAAATTTTTCGTAAAAAATATTATACCATAAATAGGCAGACAAAACAATAACTAAATTTTATAATAGTAAAATTTAATATAAATTGATTGTACAATAATATTCTTATTGACTTTTTTTGCTTTTTGTTGTAAAGTAATATGGTAAATATGCAACTTTTGAAAGGGGTTCATAAAAATGGCTAAAAAGCAGTTAACAATTGAAGAATACAATGCAAAAGCTGAAAAGAGTGCAGCTAAAAAGGAAAACTTTGCAAAGGTGTTCATGTCATCTCTCGCAGTTATGCTTGCACTTGTAATCGCATTCAGCACAGTTACTCTCGCTTATACATACGTTGGCAAGGCTGGTCAGACAACAGTTGTTGCAGGACCTGCAACTAACAACGGCGGTTCAACAAATGTTGATAACAGCGGTTCTGATGATTTCACATCAGATGCTCCTGCAGGTGACGAAATGACAGATGTACCGGGTGATGAATCAACAGATGCTCCATCAGGTGACGAAACAACAGACGCTCCGGCAGGGGATAACGCAGGTGATAAGCCACAGGCTGACGCTGCAAATCCTGACCAGGCAAATCTTGATATGTACAAGAAGGCTGTAGCTGCTGCAAGAACAAAGTCAAAGTCAGTTATCCGTGTTAAGGACGGTGCTATCAATTATAAGGGTATTGTTGAAGCAGGTGGACTTTCAGATATTGCATCTTCTCTTATGGGTATGTTTATGGCTAAGGATGAGGCTTCAATCGAAGTTAAGAACGAAGCTTGGGATAAGACAAAGCTTCCTGATGCATCTAACCTTACTCTTAACGGCCTTCAGAAGATTACTTGTGTAGAAAAGGGTAACTCATACATCGTAACAGTTGTTGCAAAGAATGCTACAAATCCAAAGGCAAATGCTGATGGTGTTGGCTCAGTTGCAGGTGTTATTGAAGAAAGCCAGATTACAGGTGCTATCGGTTCAGTTCCTGGTCTTTCACTCAGCAACATCAATATTGCTTATGAAAATGTAACAGCAGTTGCTACAATCGATAAGGCAACAGGTAACCTTACAGCACTCAGCATCAACGCTCCTTGCGTTCTCGGTCTTGATGCAAAACTTGCTATGATTAAAATGAACGGTGCTAAGGTTGGTATTCAGGTTATCACAGAATACAAGATTACATACTAATTAAATCTTAATAAAATCAAAGGACTTGACTTCACCGTCAGGTCCTTTTTTATGCTTTGTTGTTCTGTTGTGAAAATTATAATTTATCGGGGAGTTGCAAATTGTTTCTCTTTTTTATTCTTCCGTCTGTTTGCCTAAAAATGATGCTGCAACGGATACAAGTTTAATTTCTGTCTGTGATGGCATACTACCATCAGTATTGAGCATTAAAACAACTGCACCTGCCACATCACCACCGCCGATAATAGGAAATGCAAGTCCTGCTTCTTTTTCTTTGTCAGCCAATGGATAAAGTGCTTTGATGTCAGGAGAAGCAACATAGTTTTCTCTGTTTTCTATAAGCGCTTCAAGCTCGGCAGAAATACGCTTTTCCATAGCGTCCTTTTTCGGCATGCCTGCAACGGCAATAACATGGTCACGGTCTGTAATAATTACAGGCACATTCGTCGCCCTGTATAACACATCGGTATATTGACCTGCAAATTCTGACAATTCACCGATGGGTGAATATTTCTTGAAAATAACCTCACCGTCAGAAGCTGTAAAAATTTCCAACGGGTCGCCGCCACATATAACATTGACACCGAAAGCCTTGTCTCTTTGGCGATTAGCCTTCTGGACTATTGTGGCTTTTAAGTTACTTCCGATGTCCCAATCAAAATTTACAACTGTACCTCGGTATCCTGCTTCCTTTAACTGCTCATCGGTAAGAGTACCTACCTCAAGAAGCATTTTGATATCCGCCTTAAGCTCAATATCAATAGAAGGTTCTTCATTTCCGTTTACTATAATTCTGTCAAGAATTAAGCCTAAATCACCTTTATCAAGATTTGGCTTTTCAAGAATATCACGGAAAATATCAAGAGCTGTCTTTGCAATACGGTTAACCTCAATGACAGTGTTGCGTTTTTCAACTATCATTTCAATCTGCTTTTCAAGACCTTCAATTTTCTGAAGAAGCTCCTCTTCTATTTCCTCATAGGTTTCTTCTATAATATCACGGTTAGAACCTTGATTTTTCATAAGTTCTCTGATTTTCTGCTTCTGAGTTGCCTTAAGTTCTTCTCTTGTTTTTGCTAACTCCACTTCGAGATTAGCAACTGTATCAGCAGATTTTTCCATCATCTCAGGTTCATCCTTAATTGCTTTTTCAAGCTCGGCAATCATTGCATCGGCGTTCATCATAACACGCTCGATGTATTTTTTTATAAGTGTATCAAGCAAATCAATGCGTGTATGATGAGAAGTACAGCCTTTCAGACCTCGCTTATGATACGAGCCGCAAACATAAGCAGGAGCTAAATCAGGTCTGCTCATAGAAAACATGGGACTGTTACAATCACCGCAGAAAAGAAAACCTGAATAAGTAGTATCGTATTTTTTTACACCACGGTAATTTGACCTTGTTCTTGCCTTCAGATTCTGCTGTGCCTTCATAAACTCTTTTACGTCAACAATAGGTGTATGATGATTTTCAAAAACTATATTTTCCTCTTCATCAAGCTTTTTATCCGGACCGTTAATTTTGGTACGGGTATATTTTCTTTGACGCAAAGTGCCGATATAAAAATCATTCCTTAAGATACCGTTAATAGATGGAACTGCCCATACATTACTCGCTTTAATCTTTATTTCTTTTTCGATTTTTCGAAGCTGAGCGTCTTTTTCTTTTCGTTCTTTTTCAACCATACGGGGAGTAGGGATGTTTTGCTCGGTAAGGTAATTTGCAATTTTCTTATAACCCCAACCGTCATTATAAAGCTCGAAAATTTTTCTGACAACCTCAGCAGCACTTTCATCTACTTCAAAAACCATATTCTTGGTATCAACAATATAGTAACCGTACGGAACGGCACAAATCCAATTACCGCTGTTCTGACGAATCTCAACAACTCGTTTTACCTTTTTTGAAGCATCAGTAACAGGCATTTCATTAAGAAGAAATCTTACCTGAATATTGTTCCAATCATCATAGGTCGGATAATCGATACCGTCACTGACAGATATAATACGAACACCTGCATCACGCAAATCCTCAAGCTCAACAAGCCCTCTGCTGTTGCGACGGGAGAAACGTGAAAAATCCTTAATCATAAGAATATCATAATAACCGTCCATCAGACGAGGTCGCATTAACTGATAATTTTCTCGTTGTTCAAAGGTATATCCGCTTCGGTCACGGTCCTCATAATAATCAACTTCTGCATCAGGAAAGGTTTGCTTTATATATGCCTTGATAATCCGTCGCTGATTTTCTATTGAGGTGTTATCTCTGTCTTTTTCTGTATCAACAGAAATTCTAAGATATGCCGCTATTCTTTTTACACTCAATATATCACCACCAATGTTGTTTTATATTTTGTTCGCTATTATGAACAACATTGTAACACACAATGTTGTTCATTTCAACCTTTAACCGAAAATATATTTTACATAATTTTTGGAAGTCTATGTATCCGGCAGAATTAAATTCTGCCTTCGGAGCGAGAATTATCTTTCTCTCTCCATTGCTTGTCTGACATTTCTCTTGGCAATAACATGTTTATTGTGAACCAATAACTCTTTTGTTAATTCCACGAGGTTACCCTTGCCGGAAAGGAAAACACAGACCTTATAGCCCTTTCTGCTCCACTCACCGTACTGAGGCTTGAGCGACTGTCGGAATTCTGTATCTTCTTTTTCTTCGTTTGTTAACCAATAGTAGACAATGCGGTCTTTTTCGGAGACTTCCATTTCCATTAAGAAAAATTTACCTGCCTTTCCTTACAATATTTCATTTTTATTATTTACAACATTTACCATATTAAATCATTTAATTTGCTGTCCGTCGGTTCTGTTAAGAATCTGTTTTGGTTTTCTGTAACGAGCCTGACGGGAAGCTCTTTCGGTTTCTTTTGCTTTTGCTACAAGAGAATCAATCTGCTCATCACCAAATATTTTACGAAGAAGCTTATAGTTCTGAACTTCTCTGTTGAGCTTCTCATTCTGTTCAGTTAAGGTACGATTTTCAGCCAATATTTGCCCTGTATTGACTTTATCAGCCTTGCCCCATAGCTTTATACTGTTAAGCTGATTTTGAAGCTCAAAGCACTTTCTTACTGCGGTTTTTGCAAGGTCAAGAAGTTTTCTGAAAAGAGGCTCAACGAACTTTGCTTTATAAGCTTTCGCCGTCATAAGCGGCGGCGGTTCAGGTAATTTAAACTCGTCAGTATCATAAAAATCTTCCGCTATTTCACTCATATCTGAATTAAACTGCATCAGAGCTTCTGCCTTTTCGGTAAGTTCCTCAACTTTTAAGTTCAATTTTTTTGATTCGGCTGTGAGTTTTTCAACTTCCTGAGAACGCATTTTCTTTTCATAATCATAGACGGATAGATGTTTTTCATGGGTGCCTTTCTGCTCCCATTCAACACCGTATCGTTCCATAACTTTTGCAAGCTCAGCCTTTTCAGACTCAACCCAAAGGCTCCATTCAGTTTCGTGTTTTGATTTGCCGATGAAGCCTTGATTACACAGTGCCTGTTTTAGTGATACTCTCGTATCAAGACCACGCTTACTGTTTGTAGTGAACGGTATAAAATCGATGTGCAGATGCGGTGTCGCTTCGTCCATATGAAGATGAGCCGAAAAAACTCTGAGGTACGGATTACGTTTTTGAAAATCCTGATAATAGTCATCAAGTATTCTCTCGGCAAGCTCACCGTCGGAAGTTTTTGCGTTCATATTATCACAGTTACCGACTTGGATAATAATCTCATGAAACGGTTTTTCCTGCTTACCTGAGCGTATTTTCTCATAGTAGTTTTCTATTTTTCTGTCGGCACGTTTTTGTTTTTTGTTGTATCTTTGAAGTGCTTCATCAAACAGTTGATGGTACACATCTTTGATTTTTTCATTGCAGTATTCGGTGTTCAGAGGAGTTCTTCCGGGGTCTGTATTCTTAGCATTGAACTCCCTGCTGTTATGATTCACCGAGCCTTTACCTACCATAATGCTGATTGTTCGTCTTATAGAATCACCGTTCCTTTATCTTTTAAAATCTACAAACCTTATAAAAAGTTCTGTTACTCTTGTCAAGAGTAACGCAAAAGCACTTTTGACACACTCTGTATATCAAAAGGTGCTGTTGCGCTCTCCGAGGGGGATATAGGGCGTTGCCCTGCAATTTGCGAATTGCACCCAACAGGGCTGTTTTTGTAAAAACACCCTGTACCCCGAAAAACTTTCATATCACCATTTTATGAATTATAAAGTTTATTCAAAAATGGTGATGCTGTCGCTTCCATACCAATGAAGCCCCTTACTCTGCGATGCTCTCTGTTGTAAACATTGTTACTGTTTTTTATGCTATATTTGTTTTCATTGGCAATCAGAAAGTCGCTCAGGCTTCTTGAACTCATAGGCGACAGTGCATTTTCTTCGCACCAGAGTTTGTAAATCTCATACAATTCCTTTGAGGTTATGGTCTTATCTTCTGCAAATACAAAGTAGCCGTCTGACTCCATAAATTCAACTGCATTGACATTATTACGCTTGACGGTTTCACGGTTGCTTATCGCTCGTTCACTCTCGGTAAACTGAAAGTTATTTGAGAGTAATCTCTGCAAGCCTTCAAATGCCCACAGGAATATACCATCAATTTCCTCACGCATTTTATCTGCAATATAGGGATCGTCAATTCTTGCTTCGTTTTTATCCTTGGTAGTCAGAACAAGCTGTCGTCTGAAAAAGCCGTCGCTTTTATCAAACATAGCCTGCAGGTCACCGTTACTGAAAGCAAGAAGTCTTGCATACATATATCCCTGATAGCTTTGCTTGTTCTTCTTTTCGAGATCCATTTTGCCCTGTGCAGTTACAATGGATTTAACATAGTTTGTATGCTTTAGCCCTTCCATACGAAGGTCATCATCAATACATAACAAAATATGCTCAAGGTCTGCTCTTGCAAATCTGTTCTCAGAGATTTTGCCTATGCTACCGTCTTTCATATTGCTACCGAAAAGAGTTGACATAACAGCCCCTATCTGTGATTTACCCTCACCGCCGTTGCCTTTGATAACCATCATTCGCTGACCTTTATTGCTCGGTATCAGGCAATAGCCTATGAACTCCTGAAGCGTGGGTATATCCTCGGGATACAGAAGCTCATCAAGAAAAGACAGCCACAGCTTTGGTATCTGTGCATTGGGATTGTAGCTTATAGGAAGTCTGCTTCTTACAATCTCTGACTTGCTATCATCAAAGGTTCCGTCAATATACAAGGTGCCATTCTGCAGGTATACTCTGTCAGTTTCGGGTGCAAATGTTTCATCAAGTGCCTCTAATTTTAAGAGCTCAACAATATTAGAAATTTTCTGCGGTACATTCGATACTGCACAGATTTTCAGTTCATCGAACACCATTCTTTTGAGAGGGATTTCGTCAATAATTCTACCTTCAGTTGTAAAGAATGAACTACCCGAAAAAAGAATTTTATGATTGCGAAGAAACTCCTCACAAAACACAGCTTCATTGATAGTTTTTCCATCAACCCAAAGCGGTCCTTCAACACCGGATTCGTCAAGTGGGAAATTTTTATCTGAACCTGTTCTCAATACTTTTTCCTCCTTTCTTCGGCTTGTTTCATTTTCCTTTCATTTTATTTAACCTCCTTGCCGCAGGGAAGGTCAGTGTATGTAGCCCCACTTATATACCGCACGAATTCCGGTGCTTTGATAACCATGATGTTGAAAAAAACATATATGAGATTTATTTGATTTTGCCGCGTACGTGCGTACGACTTGTACGTATGTACACAGAGAAATGAAGAAAACACAATTTATATAAAAAGGTTTTTAGCAAAAAGAAAAAGCACCGATGAAACTGAACAAAGGATATGGTTATCCCTTTAAGTTCAGACTTCATACGGCGCTTGGAAGTTTTTCAGCCTGTTAAGGTCCTGCTCTGCTTGCACGATTCGAGTCGTTATTTAATTTCAATATCTGCTTTTTGCCCTTCTGAAATAAACGGTGTTTATCGGTTGCTCCAACTTGCATTTTCTGCATTTGGTTTGAATAATAGGTCTGTCATCAGAGTAAAGCTCAATGAGCCTTGCTCCGCAGATAGGACAGTAGATTATCTTTTTTTCTGCGTTTTCCGCATCTTGCTGGGATTTTAAGAGCTTTTCCTCTGCTTCGGGAGTTATGGTATATCTGCCCTCATCATAAATAATTACTCTGCCACTCAATAAAGCCACCAACCTTTCAAAGAGCTTTAATAATATGCTTTGCCACACCCTGAACAACAAGCTTTTTCACCTTAATTGTTTTATCAGGGTAGGCTTTTTTATTTTCATAACGAAGTATCGCACAGCCTGATTCATCATCAACACCCGCAAAGATTTTAAGCGTGTTTTCGTTATTTTCATCAAGTGCAACGACTATATCACCAACAGAGGCGGTTTCTTGTTTTTTTATGAGAACAAGGTCATTTTCATTTATGCCGACATCAATCATTGAGTCACCGACAGCACGAAGGATATAGAATTCACCTGTACCGAAAATAGAGGTAGGAAGGCTTACATATTCTTCAACATTCTCTTCTTCACTTTCAGGGTCACCGCAGCGAATGGAACCAACTATGGGAGCAGAGAAGTAACCCGTAGTACATTTATCGGTATGAGGTGTTTCAATAGTCTGTCCGTCATAAGAAAGGATACCTTTTTCGTTCATTTCTACAAGATATCTGTATGCGGTGGTTTTTGAAACATCAACAGCCTTGGCAATAACATTAATAGACGGTGACTGATGATTAGCCTTGTAATACTCATTGACAAAGGAGCAGATTTTATCCATCAGAGCCTTGCTTTTGCTTCTCATAACATTTCACCTCAAAAAAATCTATGTGTAACGAGTCGTTACCGATAGGTTAATTATACTACTTTCAAACGAAATGTCAATAGGTTTTTAAAGAAAAAATTTATGGTGTCGGTTTTTGCCGACACCATAGGTGAAAAATCAAGTAATTTTTGGCCATCCAACAAAGATTTCTCCACAAACAGGCTCGTCGATTAGCTTTTTAATTGCGTTTTTAACGACCTGAGTTGTCATCATCGATGCTGGGGCACGAGAGTAAAAAAAGACATTTTAATATAAACTTTGCATTTATTTCGCTACATAGGTAAGCATAGTGCACATCGCAGGGTAGAAATGAGCACCCGTTCCATAAGTCATAAGCCTTAATTAATTTACATTCCATAAGCAGCTTGTCTTTTTGATAAAACGCACTTATAGGATGGGCAAGCAAGTATAATGAAATACTTAATAATCCTTTTTGCTGCCGCAGGAAGTACATTTCATTCCAAACAGAACTTTCTTGAATGTTCCTCCGCAGTACTGGCAAAGTCCATTCTGGCGACGTTCTGCCTGACAACGCTCCTGCTCTTCCCGTTCCTTTCTGATACGTTCAGCTTCTGCTTCCCGTGCATCCATCATCTTATGGAAGTCATTAAATAATCGGAAATTCTTACCAAAGCATTCTTCATCGGCAATGGGGGAGAATGTCGAATCGCATTTAACAAATACTCTGCCATCTTCTGTTAGCACCGCAAATTGACCGTCACAAGAAACTGCTACAACCTTCTTTATGTTGTGTTTGCTGATAAACCGCTCAAGTTCTTTCTGCTTGTCATTCTTTCCAGGTTCAACTACAAGCGTTCCATCTGCAAGGATTGCAATCGGCCGACTGCTAAACATATCAATTTTAACAATACCGCTATGCTTATTGATTTCAGTAGGACTCATAACATAGGAATAATGCGTGCCTGCGCTGGTACACTTACCATCTTTATGAAGGACTACACCACATGCCAAATATCCGAAAGCAGCATCTTGGGCATTGGTTTTACCATCCAAATAGTAATCTTCTTCACATCTTCCGTAATAGTTTCTTTGAATGGCAACAATGCTTCCGTCGGACTTAATACCCAAAACATTTCCTTGACCTGCGCGAATAGCTACGATATTTCTCCATGTGGTAACATCGGGCTTGGTAGAGAAATGCGCGCCATTGCTACCTTCCGTTGTGGCAACAACAGTACCATCGTGCCGCAGGCCGAAAATACACTCATTGGAGATGGCGATTTCTTTAATGTTTCTCCAGGACGTACATTGATTTTGACGATGATAAGTAGATCCTGTGTACAGAACGGTTCCTTGTGCGGTAAGGCCAACGGTTCCGTTAGTATCACAGGCAACCGCAATGACATTGCGCCAACCGGAAACATTACACTGACCGTTGTCATTTTTGCCGGTAGCAATTACAGTTCCATCCGGTTTCAATGCGACTACGTGATAAAGACTGCTTGCAATCATTCCGGATGCTGCAATATATCTGCTGCGCATCTTATTTGCTGCTTCCTGGAGTTCTTTTGCTTTTTGTCTAGCAATTCTTTCGGCTTCTGCTTTTTCGGCGGCTTCTTTCTCTTTGCGAAGCTTTTCAGCCTTCTTGCGTTCTTCTTCCAAGCGTGCTTTCTCTTCGGCTTCTTTGCGCTTGCGGGCTTCTTCTGCTACTCGTTCTGCTTCTTCTCTGGCCAATCGTTCAGCACGTTCTTCCGGTGTTTCGGGTTTCTTGGCTGTGATCAGAAGATTCAAATGGACATCTGCATTTCTGGCGCGCGCACCACGCTTAGATTTAGGAATACAGCTCTTAACATTTACAACAAGTTTGATTCTATCAAGCTTCAGCAAAGCAAGAAGTGCCGCGGAATTCCATTTGGAGAGGAGTCCGACTGTTCCACCATTATAGAACAGTTCGATGACCTCATCGCCGTTCTTATCTTTGGCAATCTTGTGAGTTAGCTCGGTTCCGGTTTTGATTCTCTCGCAGCGGTCAGCTCGGCCTTCATACTGCGTACCTTCCAGAACAACATCGGTTTCAGGATCACGATATGTTTCAATGATTTGATCCAAGGTTTTTTCTTGGTAGGACAGACCGCTGATTGCCAGTTCATTTCCCTGATCAGCTGCTTGGTATGCCCACATGTAACCCTTTACCTCGTTGCGCTCATAACCGGAGCCGTTTAGATAGCAAACTGCCAGATTCCACTGAGATGGAGCATGTCCTAATTTTGCAGCCTTTTCATATGTAGTAGCTGCTTTCGTTTTTGCCACTGCAGTGCCTCTGCCATGTTCGTAGCAGAGAGCCAGGCAGTACATACCATCCAAGTCACCTTGGTCGGCTGCTTTTTTTGCCCACTTAAACGCATCTTCGTAATCACGCTGCGTTCCAAACTGTTCAAGAGACCCGCCAATCTGTGTATACAGCTTCGCAATGGCTGCCTGCGCTGCAGCATCTCCCGATTCTGCCTTCCTCAGGTTTTCGGCCGCATTTCCATACTCTACGGTGGCAGCAGCGGCATCCTCATCTCCGTTTTCTGCCGCTTTCTTCATCCATTCTGCTGCTTTAGTAAAATCTCTCTTAACACCGCAGCCCTTAGCATAATGCAGACCAATATTAAACTGACCAATTGCGTTTCCGGTATTTGCGAGTTTCTTCCACCAAAAAGCGGATTTTTCAAAATCCTGCGCAACACCATCACCGTTCAGGTACATTTGAGCAAGATGCTCCATGATATCGGGATCTCCGTCTTCTGCAGCTTCGATTTTCTCTTCCAAAGACATACCGGACATCATTGCGTCTGTCATCATTTCGTCCATGTAGGGACGCATCATTTGCTCACCAAGGAGGAACATATTACAAGGCAAATCGGGACGATTCTTTCCACGAACGATCGTTGCCTTAGCATCCTCTGCCAACCCTGTGGCTTTTAGGACAACACCCGCTCCACGATTTCCAAGTTCTTTCAGCTGTGCCAGTTTTCCGGTTGCACGCAAAAACTGTCTCATTTCCAAGAAAGCAAGCATGTAGAGAGACACGGTTTTGTCTTCCCCTTGAAGATCTGCACCGTTAAATTCAATGGTGCGATCGGGGTTATATTTCCATGATTTTGAGCCTTGCTTCAGATGATCAAAGGTTGCTTTTCTCTCATCTCTTGTATACAGGGTTATGGAGAGATCTTCCTTGGTCGCTTTTAAAATGCCCATGATAGCAGACTCTGTAAAATCGACGGTCATTTCAAACAGATCGTCAGGATCTTTTTCGGATTCAGGATCTTCGATTTCTCCGGTCAGCTTCTTGATCTTTTTCATAAGGAACGCATTGAAAGAATCCTTATCAACAAAGATATTTACAGAGCGATCCAAGCCATCATCAGCAACATTTCCATATACAGTTGTAGAAGAGGTAGTTCCGTCAGCATGCTTGACAACCTGCTGGATGCTGCCGTTACCGCTTCGCATCATCTTCATGAATTCTTCCATGGAGATTTCTTTTGTTTCGCCAGTTTCCGGATTGGTCATTGTAGGCATAATCAAAACTCCTTTCGCTTATTCCATTTCGTTAGCAGCTTTCATCTTTTCGATAATAGCAATTGCTCTTTCATCGCCTTCTTCCGCTTTCAGTGCAATTCGGGGGAATCCTTCGGGAGACAGATTCATAACGCCGTTTCCAGGACGAGGTGCATCGGGGATCACGCCTTGATCTGCCAACTCGTTTTCGTATTCTTCTGCTTCTTCAAAAGCTAACAAAGCTGCCATAAATCCGTCAGGCGTTTCAGAATCATCTTCATCGAAATCACCGTCGAAGTCATCATCGAAGTCGTCTTCATCTGTACCGGGATAATCTTCATCCCAATGTTCGTCGTTCTCGCCGATCATTTTAAACATTGCAGTTTTTCTTTCCAGTTCCGGATCATGAATCACCTCAAGGGCTTTTTCATACCATTCAACAGCGGTTTTCATATTACCCATTACGCCAGTACCAAACTGATAGCAACGACCCACATCTGCCATTGCAAGTCCATAGCCCTGCAGAGCAGACTTCATGCAAAGGTCGAAAGCTTTCTTGTTATTCTTCTCAAGATAATCTCCGCGGAAAAGGTAACAGGCGTAACTGTGCTGAGAGGGAGCGTGTCCAAGTTCTGCACCGCGTTCATACAGTTCTATTGCAATGTCAATGTTTTTTGCAACACCTCTGCCGTGTTCGTAGCAAAGAGCAAGGGCCCAGATGCCGTCTCCGTTGTCCTGATCGGCGGACTGTTGGGCATATTCGAAAGCTTTTGCGTAATCGTCTGCAGGACCGGCTTGCTCCAAAGAATTTCCTAAGAACATATAGGTTGCAGCCAAATCTGCCTGAGCTTGTGCATCACCGGTGGAAATAATTTTTTCAGCAGCTACTGCTTTTTGGATTTTTTCAATTAGGGCAGGTGCATCTTCGTCGCCATTTTCAGCAGCTCGCTCCAGCCAGTAGGCAGCCTTTGCAAAGTCACGTTCTATACCAAAGCCCTTAGCACAGTGTAAGCCCAAATTAAACTGTGCATCAGAATGGTCCAGTTCGGCAAGCTTAATAAACCAATAAACTGCTTTCTCTGGATCAGCCTCTACTTCGTCCTCACCGTTTAAGTAGAGGTTGGCGAGCTGCTCCATCATCTCTTCGTCGCCATCTTCTGCCAACTCGATCTTTTCTTCCAGAGGTAGCATCTCACCCATCCAGCTATCCATAATTTCGTTTTGGTAAGGACGCATCATCTGTACACCACCAAACAAGGTGGTGCAGGCCATATCGGGACGTGCCTTTCCAGAAACCTTGTTGAACAAAAGGTCCTCCCCATCTAGTTTAATAAGGTATCCTTCGGATTCAGTATCAATATTTGAGAGTTCCGCTACCAGTTCTTTTTTCTCCGCAAATACACTTATGCCTTCAACCACCTTGAGGAAAATACCTAAAATTTGTCCTGCGTCTCCAATTCTTCCTGTATTCGCAGTAACTTTTAACTGTTTTCCATCTGCTTGGGGTTCTTTGTACAGTCTGACACCCAGATCGGGATTTTCAAGGAAGGCGCCCATTTCACTTCGAACATATAACTTAAACTCCATAGCTCCTTCAACAGAAGCAATTACACAATGAAATGGCTGTTCAATAATATCAAAACTAAAATTCGGTCCTACAAAAAAAGATAAGTTTCCGTTGGCATCCTGTGCCTTGGCGCTGACATACTCGTCGGGAATATAAAAGTGCGTATTTTGCAAAAATTTTGATTTGTTCATCTTCATTTCTCCTTAAAGAAAGTTTTTTGGTAAAGCTGCATTGCTTTTTATTTTTACTGATATGTTTAACTGTTTATTGATTTAATTTCTCTTGAAGAAGTTCTATATCTTCTTGCGTGAAGTTATTTGGATCAATACCGCATTTGTGGCAATGATAATCAAACATGCGGTGATCAATTTCGGTGAGACCAGTAGCAAGTAACGACTTTGCTACACGGTCAATATGCTCGTCACGAATGCCGTTATAACCGGCGTCGTCTATCATTGCCAATTGCCAAGATTTGAACATTTCATCGCCCCTTATTATATCAATCCATTTCTGGATGCATCAGCGAGAATTTGGTCCGGACTCCATTTTTTGATTTCGCCAAGCATTGTGTACATAGCAGGGCAGAAATGGGCACCCGTACCATAGTAGTCATACAGCTGACTTTTGGCGTATTTGACCATAGCCCAATACTCTTGTCTCTGTCGACGTTCTTCTTCCCATTCCGGATTAGGCTCAAAGCTTTTGCTTTCGCAAGACAACTTGAAATGTGGTGCAAAATCATCCACGTCCGCTTTAGGATTATAGGTCAAATCACTTCGATCAATCTTCAAATAGTGAGAGGTCGCTGACTCTTTCACAAAGCAGGAGATCGGCTGTGCCGACAGTTCGTAAGTCATATAAAGATTCTGCTTCGCTCTTGTGACAGCTACATAAAACAGTTTGCGCTCGTCTTCCAGATCGCTCTTGTACTTTTCTTTATTCGCTTCAAAAACGCCGCCCAAAACGTGCCAGTATTGCTTGCCACCCATATTGGAAACAGGGAACTCTCGTTTTGTAAGTTCCGGCAAAAATACGGTATGGAACTCCAAGCCTTTGGATTTATGCACGGTCATAATCTGCACAGCATCTGCATTGGGATCTTTAGGTTTGAAACTATGATATTTGTACTCATCAGCGGCTTGCGTACCCAGAAATTTCAATATTCCTGTGATGCGAGCTGATAACTGCCAGTCTCCATAGATTTCGTCATAATCATCCAGTATCTTTGCAATACCATCCAAATCTATACGGCGAATCTCAATGTCATCAGCCGCATCATCTAAGAATGCAACTTTCTCACAGAAGCCACGGATGATTTCACTTAGTGGCAGATTACCACCTCTGGCACAGCTGCGCAGGAACTTGAAGCCCACATTGAATACGCTTCCGTCAATCAAATCCTGCCAACATTCGTACAACTTGGCTTTATCAATGTCAGAAAGAATCTGAAGCGTGGTGACGAAACGGTTGAAGTAGTTGCCTGCAAAGAAGTGTTCAGCGCTATCTGTTTCAAAAGGAATACCGGCACGGTCAAGAGCTGCAGACGCAGATGCAATAACTTTTCCTTTTCTCACGAGTATTGCTATCTCATTGTAGGGCACTCCGGATTTTCTTAGCTCGGAGATTTGTTCAGCAATTGCATCGAACTGTTCTCGTTTATCGTTGTATCTAACCGTCTCAATCTCCGCTGTAATTTCGGTTGCACCGGAGATCATCTTTTTTGATATGCGGCGCTCATTATGACCAATAACCGAGTCGGCTATATCAACTATACCGGGTGCACAACGGAAGTTTTTCTCCAAACGCACTTGATGTACATCGTTATATCGCTCGGAAAATGTAATCATATTATTGGCGTTGCTACCACGGAATTGATAAATTGTTTGGTCATCATCTCCTACAACGCAGATGTTTGCGCCAGTTTCTGCAATGCGAAGAATAAGTTTTTCCTGCAGATCGTTTACATCCTGATACTCGTCAACAACGAGATACTTGATTCGAGACAGGCATTCTTGAACTTCTCGGTTGCATTCAATCTGCCGGAGTGTTTCGAAGATCATCAACGAAAAGTCGATATATCCTCGGCTGTACAGACACGAAATATATTTGTCCAGCACATTTCTATGTTCCTGTGTCCAAGCGTCGGCATTTTCGTAATCGTCAATCATCTTGTCAATGCACTGCAAAAACAAATTGATATTGCGAGGGTAGGCTTCCAACTCCAGATCACTCATGCCACATTCGGCACAATATCTGGCAACAAACAAATGGCTTTTTACGGTGTCGAGAATCTTATATTCCCGAAACTGCTCCGTGTATTTGTTAAGTAAGTGATAGCAAAAGCCGTGGATTGTGCCGATGTACATTTTTTCAATGTTATAGGTTGAATCACTACCAAGTGCTTTTGCAATACGCTTTTTCATGGATTCCGCAGCTTTCTCCGTAAAGGTAAAAGCCACAATGTTTTCGGGTCTGATGTCGGGTTTGCTTTGCAAAATATTTGCGATTCTGCGAGTAATTACTTCCGTTTTTCCGGAACCAGCACAAGCGATAATCTGCAAATTACGGTCAATTTCAGAAATTGCATCTTGTTGCTCCAGGGTTAAATTCATTTTATCTGCCATGTCAACCACCGCAGCTCACAAGCTCATCATACAACCGTTTGTTGATTTTCGCTTTCTCAAGAGCTGTTTTTCCTTCCTCTACGGAAAAGTGATTGAGCAGATATTCTCTGGTGTTGTTTGCAAGGTCAAATTCAGCCGAAATATCTGCCGCCAAATCCAAAATATCGTAGAACTCATTTTTGATTTCTTTCATTCCTGCATATCGAGCGGCACGAGAAATCAATTTTGCTTGGTTGCCAAGTGCTCCGGTAGATACCAATATATCATCTTCCACAAACGCAAAGAATTTTGGCATTACTTGATCGACATCTTCTGCGCTCTCAATAACAGAAAGCTCAACGCCCGCCTTTTTTGCGGCATCTTTTCTGTCTGCAATACCATCCCAGGGACGAATCAACTGCTGGAATTCATCTACGATTTCACCATCTCTAACCTTCACAGTAGCAATCTGATAGATTCCTTTTGCAGCAGACAAGCTAAATGTATCAGCGCACCAAAATGCACAATAATCTGTCAGATCGTCATCAAAGCACTCGTTGATGGGAGCAAACTCGCTTTCTTTAATTTTCTCAGGTCTATTTTCAATACGAGGATACTTTATTCCTTTTTCGTCATAGAACATTGCTACTGCACGTCTACGCTCCTCCGTAGCAGGCCAGTACGGTTTCTTCGTACGGTATCTGTTCGTATCCTCTTTCTGCTTTTCGAGTCTGGAAACCATATTTTCCGGGGAGTAGAAAAGGAATATTCTGCTATCGGCGTCATTACACATCTCGATGCCTTTTTCTGTAACAGAATCAGCTAAATCATACTCACCAATCATGGCAAAATATTTAGCTGCCACAGCGTACAATTCACAGCAAAGACTTTGAGATTCAGCAATAATTTCGCACCATTTCTTAGGCTTGATGAAGTCGTTAGGAATGTAACTTTCAATCAAGTCGTAAAGAACATTTTGTGTGCGGATATTAGTCAGATCATGTGTGTTCAGATATGTAACTGCCGCATCCTCAAAACGGACATCTCTTCGCATTCTGTAATACTGGCAATAGTAAAATTCGGAAAATTCAAAATCAAACAGATCCAAAATAACCGGAAGAGCATCCCTTTCCTCATATTTCTCCGTAAGCCCAGAGACATATTCGATCAAATACGGATTCTCGCAATTCTCTGGCTTGTAGAATCGAATTTCATTAAATACTTTATCTAAGATTTCTATTGTTTGACAATCACAGCAGAGAAAGGTTTCTGCTGTTTTGCCACAGTTAAGACATTTCATTTTCAATCTCCATTTGCATCTATTAACCCGAAGTTCGGAATTTAGTTGTCATCTTGTTCCTCCTGTACAGTAGGATCGTTATCTTTAACGAATGACATCATATCACCGGCATCGCACCCCATAACGTCAGCGATCTTCAGCAATACCGAAAGTGCAACTTCCTGGTTTCTTCTAAGTTTTGTAAATGTAGCCGGCGCAATTCCGGCGAGTTTTCTAAGTTCTGCCTTGCTCATTTCTCTTTCCGCAAGCATGACCCACAATTTTTTATAGCTCACTTTCATATATGTCACCTCTCATAAAATTAAGTTTGCATAGCAACAACAAGGTTCTGCGTATTATTATACCACTCTTATTGACAAAATACAACGCATATATGTAAATTTCCTAAAAACTTTCGTTATTTCTTAATATTCTTTTCGACTTCTTGAATTACTTTCGTGATATGATGTTATGCGGGGCATTTGCGGTGAGTGGGTTTGTTTATATTCATCTCGCAATATGCACGAAATTGACGATTTTTTATTTGTAAAAAAACAACCACCAATAAGTCAAAAATTCATACCATATAAGCTAAAAATCGCCGCAACGAACTACAATATATTGTATGATTTTTTGAATTTTGCTCTGTACTCGATAGGAATTTTCATAATTACCTGATGTACTATCCGAGAAAAATAATCCTTGAAAAATCTTTTCATCAAACTTCTGCATAATTTCTTGACAAAAGCCAACAATACATTTATAATGAATTTAGTTTCAGTGAAAACAAATTCATTAAAAGGAGCTTGTTTATATGTTTATTGCAAGAGATAAAGAAATAGCTTTAATAAATGAAATTCTGAATAAACCTTCGGGTAGTGGTATGATATACGGCAAAAGAAAAGTCGGCAAAACAACTTTAATTGCCAAAGCGCTCGAAAAAAGCGAGGATAAAACTATCTACTATGAGTGCATAAAATCAAGCATTGAAGATAATGTTGAGGGCTTTGTTGATGTACTTGTAAGAGAAAAGGTGTTAGCGATTCCGCTACAATTCAAAACATTTATTGATGTGTTTACCTACCTGAACACTCTGCCGCAGACCTTTAACATCACAATTGACGAGTACCCTTATCTCAAAATGTTCTCTAATCCCGAAACAGTTGATTCTATGTTTCAGAAAATCATAGACAATAACTTATCGAACATCAGATTGTTCCTCTCCGGCTCCCATATCGGAATGATGAAGGATTTGCTCGAAGAAAAGAATGCTCTTTATGGCAGATTTTCTCTCACAATACATCTTAAAGAATTGAACTACAAAGAAGCGGCTTCATTTTATCCCGATAAAAGCGTTTATGATAAGGTGGGACTTTATTCTGTTTTCGGCGGTTCACCGTATATAAACAAATTTATTGACCCTGATAAAACACTTAAAGAAAATATAATAAGCACTATTCTTAAAGATACACATCCCGTTTATCAGTACGCAGAGCATCTTCTGATTACCGATTTTACTAACGCTGTGAATGCAGAAAGAATTTTCTATGCAATTTCAAACGGCAAGAAAAAGTACGGTGAGATTGAAAGTAAGCTTAAAATGAAAAACAACGGACTTCTTTCAAAACAATTGGCCGCACTGACCGGGATGGAGATAATTTCAAAAACATTTCATATAAACAAGCCTGATGATAACAAAAAAATCTCTTATGAAATCAATGATAATCTTCTGAGATTTTACTATGCCTTTATTTACAAAAACAAGAGTGCTTTACAAGTTCTCGGTGCAGAAGCTTTTTACAACGAGTATATCGAAGAACCGTTAAAGCAATTTATTTCTTTCAGATTTGAAGAAATCTGTCGGTCATATTTTTCACTGTGTGCGATTTCCGGAGTTCTTAAAGGAATAACAAATATCGGCACATTCTATTACGATGATAGTGTAACGAGAACATCAGGTGAATTTGATGTTGTTTTACAAAGAAAAGGCACTGATACAGATTTTTCTTATGACGTTTATGAAGCTAAATATTATGCATCTCCCATGACACAAGGTGACATGTATAAGGAAGCTGAAAAAATAAGGAACCTGAAGGGCTTAACTTTGAGCAAAATAGGGTTCATAGCTATATCAGGCTTTGAAAAAGAGGATGACCTGTTCCACTGCATCAGCGGTGAAGAATTGTATAATTAAAAATTCAGCGACAGTACGGCTCAAACTGTACTGTCGCTTTTTCTGTACATTATGTCAGGTATAAATCAACTCTGTGCAAACAATCTCATTTGCCCTTTGCTGAATGTTGCTCATTTTCTGAACCCATTCAAGTTGGTCTTGTTTTTTCAGTTTCTCTGTAACACCTTCGCTTTCTTTCATCTGCTCTACAAGAGTATCAAACATTGCTCTTGCCTGATTTTCTATTTCGGCACAGTGTTGATAAAGTTTGCCTTGTGTAAGTAATGTGGTAAACAGCACCTTCTTGTGTTTGAACAGATACTCTTTGTAAAGCACACCCCATTTACCGAGAGTAATATTTGCTTCTTCGTGTGGTAGTGTCAGGTTGGGAATTCTGAAATCTCCAACAGCTCTGTAGGTAAGGTTTTCCTTTGTTTTTGTTGTCATAATCTTTGACCTCCGTAAATTTATTATCCGATGCAACGCTCCGAAAAATGAAGCAATGCATAACAGAACTTTTCATACGGTGACAATGATGTATGTAACGGGTCTCCTTCACGGATTCGCATAGTGCGACGAATCTCTTTCGGAAGGAATAACAACCCTTCCCAAATCGTCAATTCTTCTCACAATCCCAGTTGCTTTCATATATGCAAAAACTCCTTTGTTTATTTTGATAACAATGTTATTATCTGTGATTAAAGGGAATTTATACTGTTTGAATTTACTTTTTGATGTTGTTGTGATATAATAAAATACCGATTATAATAAAGAGGAGAAATACATGAAAAAATTAACACGAAATTTCGGAATTGACACACTAAGAATAGTTTCTATGGTTGGTGTTGTTTTTTTACATGTTTTGGGTCATGGCGGAATTTTGAATTTAGACCTTTCACCCGCAAACTATTTAATTGCTTATTTTTTTGAAATATTAGCTTGTCCTGCAGTTAACTGTTTTGTACTTGTTTCCGGTTATGTAGGATATAAGGGTGAAAATGTTTTTCCTAAAATAAAAAATATATTATCTTTAATGTTTACTGTTATCTTTTATAGCGTTTCAATATTCTTAGTATTCACACTTTTAGGTGTTGAACCTTTTGGATTGGGTAAATTTGTAAAAAGCTTTTTCCCTACAATATTAAATAGTTATTGGTTTTTCTCAATCTATTTTGGGCTTTTTTTGATATCTCCGCTATTAAACTTACTCGTCAAAAAAATGAACTTGAAATATGCTGTTGCTTTTTTGAGTGCGTTTTCGTTATTTATTATTATTTCTATCGTTTGCGACACATTCTCATTACAGAACGGATACAGTTTGATTTGGTTCATTTTTATGTACTTAATAGGTGCAATTGTAAAAAAATTCAAGTTGAATGAATTGTTATCAAAAACATGGTGGTTGATTATCGCTTTGTTATCATTTATAATTACTTGGATTTTAAAAGTTGTATTGCAATTTTCAAACATTTCGTTTTTAGAAGATTATATTAATGCGCTTGCAAAATATGTGTCTCCAACTATAGTTTTAATGTCAGTTGCTTTGTTATGTTTGTTTTCAAAAATAAAATGCAACCCTTTATTCATACCAATAATTTCATTTTTTACTTCTTCTGTCTTTTCGGTTTATTTGATACATGATAATGCCTTTGTTAGAGAATATTTAATATCAAAAATCCATAGTTTTATTGGTGACCTTAACGTTATCTTATTAGTCCTGTTTATAATTGGAGTTGTTGTAGTAATTTTTCTTGTATGCATATTAATAGATAAAATAAGAATAATGATTTTTCAACTTATAAAAATTGACAAGTTATCAGAGCGAATAGAGAAACTTATAAAAAATTTTTTAAATACAGTATACATATGGTTTGAGAACAGATTAAATTCAAAAGTGGAGTGATTTTTTCACTCCGCTTTTCCATTATATCTATTTACCACACTATGTATCGCTATACAAAACCTGTCGATAGGTGTCAATGTTGTCAGTAAAGGGGTGCGGGTGTCCAGTGGACACCTCTGCGAAGCAGAAGCACCGACCGAGGCGGCAGCCGAGACCTCCTTCACGCATCCTCATAGTCCTACGAATCTCTTTAGGAATAACAAGCCTTCCCAAATCGTCAATTCTTCTCACAATCCCAGTTGATTTCATATATGCAAAAACTCCTTTGTTTATTTTGATAACAATGCTATTACGAGCTGTGCTCGTAACAAGGTTCTCAACGGCGTCAAAATTTTTAATTTTGCATACGCCGTGTGGTTCTTATTATCTGTAAACAAGGGAGTTTTATACTGTTAATTGTTTTTTAAATTATTTCAATTTTATTTAAGCGTGAATTCTGCGTTATTATCGGAATAGCCTTTGTTATTGCCGATAGTGTTAAGAAGCATTTCCTTAAGGTCGATTTTGTTGTCACCTTTCTGAAGTTTTGGCTCAACCTTTTTAAGGATAAATGAAAATCTGTCAAGAGCCTTAACAAAAGCACTATGTATTGGAGTGCCTTCAACATAAGGCATATCACCTGTGAATATGGCAAGTCCTACTTCGCCGATAAGGTCAGTTAATTTCTTGCTTTTTATAGATTTGTCAACCTTAATGAAAAGAAGACGACCTAAAGTTCCGACAGTTGCAGTCGTTATGAACTTTTTGCCGAGATTTTTAAGATGTTTTACAATGCCTTTGCCACCGTTAAGGGCACGGAGAATACGCTCAACAATAGCACCACGGAACTGACGGTCAAAATATTCCTGAGTCGGGAGTCCATTCATATCCCAACCAAAATTTTCAACACAAATCGATTCAATTTTAAGAGTTGAATTTTCGTCGATTTCAATTTTTCTATATTTTGCAGGACTGCCTACAAGACAAGATGTGCATACATCAATAAATCTGTTACCCTTTTCGCTGTAAAACTCATTGATACTCTGAATGTGCATATGGCCTGTCAATGCAAGCTCAACACCATTGTCAGCAAGCAAAGAGGCAACCTTTCGCCATTCCTTGATTTTGGCATCACCAACAAGGTCAAAAACAGGCACAGACGGGATAATAGGGTAGTGACAAATTGCAAACATTGAGCAACCGTCAGCGTTTGACTTGTCAATCTGTTCCTTTGCCCAAGACATAAGTCGGTCATCCATAGCACCTTTTGGCTGGTCGGCACTGTCACAACAAATTGCAAGCATTCTCACACCGTCATTAATCTGTGCAACATAGGAATGAGTCGGCTCATCAACTGCAAGTGCATCACCAATACCAAAATCCTTATACATATCAGTAAGAACTTCAAACGGTGTGCCTTCTGCATCAATCCACTGGTCATTTTTAAAGGCAAAAGCACTGCCGTAGTCATGACCTGCAGTAATAACAAAAATCTTTTTGCCACTTTCTTTAAGCTTGTAAAGCTCTTTTACAAAACTTTTGTGACTTTCAAGCTCACCATTCTTTGTAAGGTCACCGGGGATGATGACAATGTCGGTTTCTGTGTCCTTGGCAATTTTTTCAAAAGTAGATTTTATGATTGCACTGCTTTCC